>Ga0181396_1000020_pt1 | contig 36341 bp, 34 predicted proteins | sample 19SPOviralmetaG_FD_130125 | JGI IMG/M metagenome (GOLD analysis project Ga0181396, IMG submission 130125) | Marine viral communities from the oligotrophic San Pedro Time Series (SPOT) site, San Pedro Channel, CA, USA - 19 SPOT_SRF_2011-01-11 | ecosystem: Environmental > Aquatic > Marine > Strait...
GAAGTTGGTATCTCACATCACAACAAAGATAAAGAGTTTGATATCGTTACTGGTCGTGTAACAGCAACACTTGCAAACATGTACATCAAACTAGTAGAACGTTATTCACAACGTGCTAACTGGCGTGGTTACACATACATTGATGAAATGCGTGGACAAGCATTGTTACAATTGACACAGATTGGTTTGCAGTTCAACGAAGCTAAGTCAGACAATCCGTTTGCTTATTATACTGCCGCAGTTAATAACTCATTCACTAGAGTACTAAACATTGAAAAGAAAAATCAAGGTATTCGTGATGATTTGTTAGAGAATAGCGGACAAGCTCCATCATGGACACGTCAACTTGAGCATGAAATGAAATCAAGTGAACGTTGGCAGAAAGTTATTAAGACTAAGATCACAGACGAAGCAATTCCAACTGAAACAATCAAAGAGATTTATGCAGACAATGACTAATCTATTTAATAAACTTGCATTTTTTACAGACATTCATTACGGCATGCGTAACAACGCACGTCAACACAATGAAGACTGTAGTGACTTTGTAGAATGGTTTATCCAAGAAGCAAAAGCAAAAGGGTGCGAAACATGTATCTTTGGTGGTGATTGGCATCACAACCGTGCAAGTTTAAATATTTCTACGATGAAGTATAGCATCGATGGTTTGCGCAAACTAAGCAAAGCATTCGATAAAGTGTACATGATTAAGGGAAATCACGATTTGTTTTATCGTGAAAGCCGTGAGATTAGCAGTATCGAATTTGCTAAAGAGTTTGATAACATTATCATAGTAGAAGATACAATGATTGAAGGTGATGTTGCACTTGTGAGTTGGCTTGTAGGTGATGAATGGAAGAAAGTTCCTAAGATTAAAGCAAAGTATATGTTTGGTCATTATGAACTTCCTACATTCAAACTCAATGCGATGGTAGAAATGCCAGATCATGGTGGTCTTAAAATGGATATGTTCAAGAATCAAGATTATGTATTCACTGGACACTTCCATAAAAGACAAGTAAAAGGAAATGTTATCTATACGGGTAACGCATTCCCACATAACTTTTCTGATGCGTGGGATGATGATAGAGGTTGGATGTTCTTAGAGTGGGACAAAGAACCTGAATTCTTTGCATGGAAAGATGCCCCTAAATATAAGAATATCAAACTATCACAATTACTAGATAATCCTTCTAAGTTCTTGCTACCGAAAACGACAGCAAGAATTTCATTGGACATTGATATATCTTATGAGGAAGCAAACTTCATCAAAGATACATTTATCGAAACATATGATTTAAGAGATTTATCATTAGTTCCAGTAAAGTCTACACAACACGAAGAAGACGTAGGTGCTGAAATTCACTTTGAAACTATTGATCAAATTGTTGTTGCGCAACTGTCCGCAGTTGAAGGAACATACAACAAAAATGTCTTAATCGAAATTTACAACAACCTATAACGGAGAAAAAGATGAAGAAGATTCTTATTACGGGAAACCGTGATTATGGTTTATGCCAAGCATTATGTGACATGTTCGAAGAAAATAATTTTGAATATGAATGTGCAAGTAGAGCAACTGGATGGCAATTAGATACATACTTAGAACAAGTACGTTTAGGAAATCATTTCGTAGAAAATGAATTCAATGTGTTTATAAACAACTCTGCTATGTGGAAATTTCACCAAGTTATGATTGCAGAAAATGTATACAACCGTGCCAATGATGCAGACGTACATGCGCATTTCATTCATATGGGATCGACTGCGGATACAGGTGTTAAAGGTAGAACATGGAGATACCCAACAGAAAAGAAAGCATTGCGGGATTACAACCGTGATCTAACTTATATGACTGCTGGAGGGTCTAATGTTAAATCAACTCTTTTATCTCCTGGTAGTTTAACTACTGAAAATGTTATGAAGAAACATCCAGATAGACAACTAATTGATGTAGAATATATCGCAGATGTTGTTTTATGGTTGCTTAATCAACCAGAATATGTTAATATTAATGAAATTTCATTAGATCCTATTCAACATGGGACATACGCAAGAGAGAGGTAGATTACTTTTGCTAAAATTAAAGAACATTACGATCCGAAACTTTATGAGTGTCGGAAACGTTACACAAGGAATCGATCTAGAACGTGATGCATTGTCACTCGTTCTGGGAAACAACATAGACTTAGGTGGTGATGGTTCACGTAACGGTACAGGTAAGACAACTCTTATCAATGCACTATCATATGGATTATATGGCAACGCATTAACAAACATCAAAAAGAATAACTTAATCAATAAGACTAACGGCAAAGGCATGTTAGTCACAGTTGATTTTGAATATAACGGAAGCGAGTACCGCATTGAGCGTGGTCGTTCTCCTAATGTATTCAAGTTAAAACGTGATGGCGTTGATATGAATGATATGCAAGATGAAGCACAAGGCGAAATGCGACAAACGCAAATCGAAGTTGATTCCATTATTGGTATTTCACACAACATGTTCAAACACATCGTTGCATTGAATACATATACTGATCCATTTTTATCGATGCGTCCTAATGATCAACGTGAAATCATTGAAGAACTATTAGGTATTACTGAACTTTCTCGCAAAGCAGATAGCTTAAAGGATGAAATAAAGTCTACTAAAGAGCAAATCAAAGATGAAGAGTATCGCTTAAAAGCTATCGAAGATGCAAACGGACGTATTCTAAAGTCTATCAAAGACATTGAACGTAGACAACGTATCTGGACAGACAAACATACAAAAGATGTAGCAGATTTAGAAACAGGTCTAGATGCACTGACACATATCGATATCGATGCAGAGATTAAGAACCACACATTCATTGCAGAATATAACGAAAAGAAAACTCGTTTAGATGAAGCTACCCGTTGGATAAGTAGTATCAATGCAGATGATGCAAAGCAAGAGAAAGTTATTTCTAAACTAAAAAACGAAATCAAGTTGCTAAAAGAACATACTTGCTATGCTTGTGGACAAGAAATGCATGATGATAAACAAGAAAGCATCCTTGCATCAAAAGAAGAACAAAAGCAAGAAGCTACTATGCAATTACTTGCAAACAACACGCAACTACAAGAACACGAAACTGTTGTTACAGAAATCGGTGAACTTGGTAGTAAGCCAACAGTATTCTATGATTCACTAAATGATGCATACGAACATCAGAATTCAGTTCGCATGTTAACAGAACAGATAGAACAAAAGAAATTAACTGAAGATCCTTACGCAGATCAAATCAAAGAAATGCGTGAAAGTTCATTAGAAGAATTAGATTATTCACACATGAATACGCTAGTTTCATTCAGAGAACATCAGGACTTCTTAATGAAACTTCTTACTAATAAAGATTCCTTCATTCGTAAGAAAATTATTGATCAAAACTTATCATTCCTAAACAAACGTTTAGAATCATACCTAGATAAGTTAGGTCTACCACACGAAGTTAGATTCCAAAGTGATCTAACTGTAGAAATCACTGAACTAGGAAGAGACCTAGACTTTGATAATTTATCACGTGGTGAACGCAATCGCTTAATCTTAGGACTAAGCTGGGCATTCCGTGATATATTTGAATCACTATATAGTACAATCAATGTTATGTTTATAGACGAATTAATTGATTCGGGTATGGATACTAATGGTGTAGAAGCATCACTTGCTGTATTGAAGAAAATGGTTAGAGACAGTGGGCGTTCAGTCTTCTTAGTTTCACACCGTGATGAACTTCAAGGAAGAGTTAGTGATGTGCTGAATGTAGTAAAAGAAAACGGGTTCACTACGTTTGCACAAGAAACAGAAACACTAGAACCTGGTGTTGAATTAGATACAGTCATATAGGAGAAAACAATGACAAATCATGAACAAATCGTAGAAAGTTACGAAACTTACCTAAAAGAACATGCTGCTTGGGAAGAAAAAGGCGTAAAAGCTGCGGCGGCACGTGCAAGAAAAGCACTCGGTGATATTGGTAAACTAACCAAAGAGCGCCGTAAAGAAATTCAAGATAAAAAGAATAGCATGTAAAAAAAGTGTTGACACATAGTAGATTATCTGCTATACTGATAACAATAAGGAAGTTAAGTGTCTCCTCTCAACCTCTCTCAAAATGCTTACTTCTTTATTGTTTCAACACAGAGCATGAAACAAAACCCAATGCATCTGATTGCATTGGGTTTTTTCATTATTGAAAGGATAAAAGTATAATGAGTAAATTTATAGGTAAGGCCGAAGAACGTGAAATGATGCGTGAAGAATCTGAAAAAGCAGTCAAAGAGTTTTTGAAGAATGGCGGCAAAGTAAAAAAGATTGCTGAAGGTGAACACACTGAAGCAAAAGACATGAAGTATAAATTTCGTAAACCAGCATTCGGTGGTAAGAAAAAAACTGAATAAATACTCTCATGGAATTCTTATTAAAAGCAATCATTGGCGGTATAATAATTGCCAGTGTAGTTACAATCGCCCAACGTGGCAATCCAACAATGGGAGCCTTAATATTAGGTATCCCATTAAGTAGTATTGTTAGCATCATATTCATGTATTACGCAGGAGTAGATGTTTCAGTATATACACAATTAGCAATAGAAACTGTATATTTTGTACTAATCAGTTTAGCATTCTTTCCAATATTTGCATATATGGTATATGTTATGCCATTCTGGCCAGCACTAATTATATCAACTAGTATTTCTATGTCAGGATTATATGTACTAAAACTATTCTTAGAAAGATAATGACTTGAACTGGATACAAATAGATAAACAAATTATCAGTATGATGCGGGTAATCAACGATAAAGATAAACTCTACGAAGATGTAAAGCATGTATTCAAGTGGAATGACTCACAAGTCGAAGCCGCTGTAAGACCATTGATTGAACGATGGGACTGGTACGGCATGCATAAAGATGAAAAGCCAGTAAAGAAAAAACGTGCAACAAAAAAAGCCCCTGCTAAAAAAGCAAAGGCTACTAAGAAGAAATCATAATCTATCTTTAAAATTTTCTAAATATTCTGTAAGAACTTTCGAACTGCCTATTCGAACATTGATGATACCGTTATAGTATTCATCAGTTTCTAATACACGGCGTTCGAATTGTTCCCGTGCCTCCATATAACTTAAAGCACCACGACTCGGACAGTAGTGAAGTATTTCTCTTGTAAACTTGTCTTCACCTAGTTCTGCTACATCTGCATTAAGATGATCAGAAGAACCCCAATATGTACGCCAATCGCTTTCTTTATATCCACGTCTTTTGTTCTTTCGCCCTTTTAAAGGTGGCTTCGTGGTTTTAAACTTAGCTAACTTCTTACCTACATATTTTCTATTATTAGTGGTATTAGTAATAAGATAAACAAATCCCTCAACATCATCAGGTAATTCATTAACTATCTTATTATCATATTTCCAATCACTCATTAGTAAATCATTTCATCTTATAAGGTCTAAAGACCTAATCCTTCATAAATCTCATATCGCTTTCGCTCAATCGATTTAATCAGTCTTTATGGTTTATATTATAATTGTATTTATATATGCCTGCGGCTAAGCCACAATTGCCCTACTGCTAGAGCAACTGCAAAAAAATTATGGATACATGCCATAGCTTCATCGCCTCTGTTTATGAGCTAGTAGCCAGAAACTACGGGGTCGGTTGGCGATTCCCCCTTCACTCAGTACTGCGTCTTTCGACCCAACGGCATCACAATAAGTCCAAACAGACGGAGTATATTGTAATCGATAGTGCTATAGTAGCCTATCATCGGTTATATTATTAAACTGGTCAACCACGCACCTTTAGAGCCGTGGCTGTTGTAATTAGAATACTTGTATATGTGGTTACGAGAAGATTGTAGGAATTCATCCCTACTAGTCCAACGGCAACAGTTTTTACACTGGCAGATTCAATCCCGAGTTGGCTACCCAACTAACAGATCCACTATGTTGTGATATATTAGCCTGTTTCATTATATTAGCCTTGTGTTCTTTATATTAGATTTATATTAGTTTTCAATAGAGCCTGATTTATTTATGTTAGCCTTAGAGTATTGGCGTTCCAGCCTGTTTACTCATTTCATAGTTTTCTTTTATAATTTCGTTGATATGATCGATGTGAGATACTGGCATATCATGTAATTCAGATATGCTTACCCCACCTCTCATATACCAAGTTAACTTTAACATATTTTTATGCAGCTTGTCAAGCTCTTTTTCAAACTTTTTTGTTTTTTCTTCAATTTCTTTGTTACTGGCTGTTATGAGCCAGTGCCGAAAAAATTTACAGGGTTGACCTCCAAGACAACCTTATCTTTCGCTTCGCATTCTGGGCATGAGAATTCAAACGTAGTTGCATCCTCAGGCTTCTTAGACAGAAATTCAATCTTTTTATTAATCTCATTTACAACCTTAGTTGGAATGTTTTCTAAGAATTCACTGATAGTATCATAATCAGTGACATCTCCATCTGGTGTCTCTATGTAATTTATAGTATTTGCCAAAAGTTCAACATTGTGTTCTGCGATTGTTCTAAAACTAGAATAGAAACGTCTTGCTAGTTCATCTTCCTTCATTACTTCATCGCCGTATGTATCTTGTATAGAACGTACAATACGTTGTTGTTCTAAATCAATTAACGCTAGTCTAGTAATTGCTTCTACTGTGGGAGGTTGAAGATGTATTTTAAGACTATCGAATTCTACTGGTTCAACTTCTTCAATATCCGGGAAACGATTTAAGATAACATTGATATCAATATTAAAATCACTTTGTTCTTCGCATGACTTACATGTATGTGTATGTGTTAATTCACTGCCATAAGTTGCATATTGAATTGCAAGAAACAATGCTTCAACATCTATATTACACATACCTCTTGGATTAGGAATATCAGGACAGCAACTAGCAACTAAACTAATCAATGCTTCTCCATTTAATAGTGCGTCTGGATTCTTTAGAGTTATCTCATCAATTGCAGTCATAGGCAATACACCGATCTCATCTAATTGTGATGTACTGATTTCTGGATTAAATTTACCGCCTGTGGGCAGTTTTATATAAATTGATGGTTTTCTAAAGTATTTTTGTAGTGGGTTATTTGTCATTTATTTCGCCTCTTGATAAATACAACGATACATTATATTTATGTCTATAGTTATTTAATCAATTATAAACTACGAATATAATCAAAAAGTGAGAGAGTTTATGGCAGAAGACGTAATTATTAGAGGTTTTGGAGATGATAGAGATTTTCCTGACTTTGCTACTGAAAAAACTATTAAGACAGTAGAGGCAGCTTTAAAGCAAGCTAACGTATTTAATAGTGAGTCCACCAAGTATCTAGCACAGGTTGCATTAGGTGAAAAACGTGGTCAGATGGCTATGAATAAACTTATGCAATCTATGAACAATGTTGCATCAGAAATTAAAAAAGGTGCAAAAGATGGTAGTGATGCCGCAGATTCTGCCGATCAAGCAAGTAAAAAGCAATTAGGTGCATTTACTAAATTACTAACATTAGGAAAAGACACCATCAAATTGAGAAAAGAACAATTTGCAAAAGAGTTAAAAAATGATGACGAGATAAAGCGCCTTATGAAACAAGGTATGGCTGAAGATAGTGCAGGTCTTATGGCTGGGTTATCAAGTCTATCTGGTATTGCAGGTAAACTTGCTGCAGGTGTTGTTGCAGTTGCAGGAGTAGTTAAAGGTGCAAACAACTATCTATTACAACAAGGAACTGATAGATTCAACTTCGCACAAGAATTAAGACAGAGTGGTCTAGCCGCAGGACTTTCTGAATCAGGTGCAAGTCTAACAGCATTTGCAGATAAGGTTCGAGTGAATAACTTTACTCTAGGAGAAGCTGCAGAGTTTACACAGCGTTTCTCAAAAGCAGTTGGTGTTACTGGTGTTAATGGTGCATTAGATTTTGTAAACACATTAGCATATAGTGGTGATAACGGCGGCGATATGATGCGTAGGTTTGGTATGGAGTTTGGTGAAGTTGCAAATGTATCAGGTGAATACTTAGAATCTGTACGTGCATTAGGTATGTTAGACAAAATGTCAAATAATGAACTTAGACTTGGTATGGACAATTTTATGTCAACCGTTGTTGCAACATCTAATATTATGAAGATTAATATGGAAGATGCAGCACAAATGATTAAAGATACATTAAAACGTGATGATATTACATCATTGCTTGCTACTATGGATCCAGATAGAGCCGCACAAGTACAAGATGTAGTAGGACTTGCAGGAGGTATGCAAACTGAGCTAGGCGAAGCCCTTGCACAAAGATTAGCAGCAGGTTCACAACAAGAATTTATGATGTCCGATGCATATAGACAATTACAATCAAGTCCTATAGCAATGGAACTTCTTCCAGTAATTGAAAGATTAGCATCAGCATCAGAACAAGGAGGAACTGAAGGGTTCCAAAATGCATTTGCTAATCTAAGTGGTGATATTGAAAGAATAAGAGGTATAGCATCTGATAACAGAGTTCTATTTACATCTGGCTCAGATGATACAGGCATGAAAGTACTAGCACAATTGATGAGACAATCACAAACAGCAGAAGATGCAAATGCTGGATTTGTTAAATTGGGAGAAGATGACCAAGCAGTAATAGGTGCAGTTGAAGTCCAGCGACAGTTTACAGTTGCTATGGAAGGTGTAAATAATGAGCTAATAAAATCTGGTAACTTTGGTGAGAATGTAGCAAAACTTAATAGAGCAAATCTAGCATTAATTGAAACTTTAGAAGCAGAAGCAACCGGTGTTGCAAATCAAGTATCTGGTATTATATTTGATACTACATTTGCTGCGCAAGCAGGTGTGACATCAATTATTAATAGATTTGTAGGAAGTGTGGCAGATATAGCACGTGGTGTCGGACTACTGGATAGTGAGGCAGGAAAAGCCGCAGATGCAGTAAGAGCAATGAGACAATCTATTAATGCTACCTTTGGCGGCGCAGCAGCGTTTGATGCAAATGGTGAATTAGCTTCTGGTCCTATCGGTGACTTAGTTAATAAAATTAATAGTACTGAAACAGAAATATCAAACTTAGGTCCGGATGCAAATCCATATACGCAAGGTGGTTTAACTGCATCATTACAACGTGATAGAGCAGAATTAGAAGAATTAATTTCTGAAATCGAAGTAGCAAATCCACAAGCGGCTAATCTACTTAGAATTGAAGCAGGATTAAATAATCTAGTACAAGCAGATGAAACTGTGCAATATGACCCAGAACGATTAGCATTAGAACAACAAATGATGTTGACATCACATGGTGGTTTTATTGGACAAAAGGATTCTGAAGGTTATGTACTTCAAGGCGGCGGTCGCATGGAAACTAGTGAACAGGCGTCTGAGCGTGTATTAGCATCATTAGAAGCTAGTTTAGGAACAACTTTGAATAGAAAGGCATTCAATGCGATAAGTTCTGGCGATAGTACTGATTTATTAGACACACTTGGTTTTGACGATGCAGATAACAATATAACTGCCGAAGAAACTAGAATGGTTGGAGATATGATAATAGCTATGAACGAAAACAATATGCTAAGCCAAGAAAAAGTACAAGAATTAATAGAAGCGATGAAAAATACAACAGGATCTGAAGGAGCTTTAGACTTCAGTGTAGCATCAGCAGAAGAAAAGGCAGAACGTGACAGACTAATATCTTCAATTGATATATTAGTAACACAACTAAGACAATAAAACATTTGACACACTGATAAAAGTGTGTTATTATACGTAAAGATACAGGATTATATATAATGGCAACTTGGAAAAAATACTTTAAAACATATGATGGTATGCCCGAAAGGCAAACATCAAATCAAAGCGGCAGTGAAGCGTCTAATAAACGTTATAGCTCTTGGCTACCTGAAGTTTATCAGGGACAACCGAACCGTGTTCAGCGTTATGGTCAGTATGACCAGATGGATATGGATTCAGAAGTAAACGCCGCACTAGATATTATTGCTGAATTCTCGACTCTTCAAGATGAACAATCAAAATTGCCATTTAAGTTTGACTTTCCAGAAGATCCAACAGAGTCAGAGAACGATGTTTTACAAAGAACGCTACGCCAATGGTGTTCTGTTAATGAAATGCATAAGCGTATCTTCCGTATCTTTAGAAACGCTATCAAGTATGGCGATCAAGTATTTGTCCGTGATCCAGAAACATATAAACTATTTTGGGTTAATCCTGCCAAAGTAGACAAGGTTATTGTTAATGAAGGTAAAGGTAAAAAAGTAGAAGCATATTATGTTCAGGATATGGATATTAATATTGAAGGAATGAATGTTACCGCTGATACTAAAAAGCTAACACAAACTTCAGGTCAAGGCATGGGAATGCCTAATATGAATTCTAATACTACACAAGGTTATACAGCAGGTAGCGCAGGAGGTTCTAGATTTGCAAATGACCAAACAACAACACCAATTGATGCACAACATATTGTACACATTTCACTAAGTGAAGGTGTTGATGGTTTCTGGCCTTTCGGTACATCTATCTTAGAACCTATCTTTAAAGTTTATAAACAAAAAGAACTACTAGAAGATGCTATTCTGATTTATCGTGTACAACGTGCGCCAGAACGTAGAGTATTCTATATTGATGTGGGTAATATGCCGACACACAAAGCACGTCAGCACCTAGAACGTATTAAGAATGAAATTCATCAAAGACGTATTCCAAGTAAGACTGGTGGTGGACAAAACATTACTGATAGTGCATATAATCCACTATCTATTATGGAAGATTACTTCTTTGCATCAACGGCTGAAGGCAGAGGATCTAAAGTTGAGACACTACCAGGTGGTGAGAACTTAGGACAGATTGATGATTTAAAATACTTTAACGACAAACTATTGCGTGGCTTACGTGTTCCAGCTTCATACTTAGGTGGTATGGACGATGGCGGTGCTACAGTGAATGATGGTCGTGTCGGCACAGCAATGATTGCTGAATTTAGATTTACTAAGTTCTGTGAACGACTACAAGCACTTATCGTTGAACAACTAGACAACGAGTTTAAGATGTTCTGCAAAAATCGTGGTGTACAAGTAGAGAGTTCACGTTTCTCATTACAATTCAATACTCCTCAGAACTTCGGTAAGTTCCGTCAAGCAGAAGTAGATCAAGTTGCAATGAATGTATTCTCAAGTATTGAGGGTGCAGATTATATTAGTAAGCGTTTTGCAATGACTCGTTTCTTAGGTCTAACAGAAGACGAAATTCTACAGAACGAAAAGATGTGGCGTGAAGAAAACGGAGATACTGATGAATTAGCAGGATCTAGCGATACACTTAAAGGTGTAGGTGCATCTCCTGCTCCAGCAGATGCGGGCGGAGACGATTTTGACTTCGATGAAACAGATGTAGACGATACAGAAGACGGTTCAGTAATTGATGGATCGGAAAACGCAGAAACAGACGAAGAAGTATAAATACTACTATGAGATATTCAGATTTAAAAGAAAACTATTCTCCAGACGAGGATAAACACAACAGTATAGAGCTAGGCGATACTCGTAAAGACCGTCTAACTCTAGTACACCTATCAAAGTTGCGTAAGATACGTGAGTATCGTAAGTATCAAGAAGGTGTTAAGTCACAACAAGTACAGCGTCAATATAAAGGCTCTGGCGGTGAAGGTGGTGGCGATATGGAGCTTTAAGCTCTATTAAGTAGTAAGTTTTACTATTTACGTCACATACTAAATATCTCTACGACAATGAAACGGCTCAAAAGAAGCCGTTTTTTTGCATTTTCATAACATACACTATAATAACTTATAAATACTTTTGAAACAAAGAGTGTTTCTACACCCGCCACAAATAAGCAGTGGCTTTTTAGATAAGGAGACATAATAATGTCAAGCAAACTAGAACAAGTACTAGAACTTCTTATCAACGAGGAGCGTGAAGCAGCGGAAGAGCTACTGCACGATTTTATCGTAGAAAATGCACGTCAAATTCACGAAGACCTTCTAAACGAAAGTGATGAAGTAGTTGAAGAAGAATTAGAAGAATTAGACGAAGCAGACGATATCCTTAGTGATGAAGAAGAAGCATCAGACGAACTAGAGTTAGATGCATCAGAAATCGAAAACGAAGAATTCTATGACGAAGACGAAATGGAAGACGATGAAGCATTAGACGACCTAGAAATGGGCGACGAAGCAGAATCAGAAGACGGCGTTGAAGCACGTGTAGATGATCTAGAATCAGCACTAGCTGAACTAGAAGCAGAATTCGAAAAAATCATGTCAGGTGAAGACGATGCAGACGAAGCGGATGCAGAAGACGAAGCTGAAGATGATATGGAAGAGTCATTCGAACTAGAACTAGACGAGTCAGAAGACGAAGACCTAGAAGAAGGTGAAGAATTAGACTTAGAAGAATCAGAAGATGACGCAGAAGAAGATGACGAAGAGTTAAACGAATATGTAACTCCAGTGTCAGCATCAGAAGGCGACAACGGCGATAACACAGCATCAACTGTAAACGCAAATGCAAAGCGTCCAGGCGATGACTCAAATGCAGCACCAGTAAAAGCGAATGATGGTAACACATCAGGCGGTTCAGGTGATGCGCCAAAAGATATGGGTACAAAGAATGTAAATGTATCAGGCAACTCAAAAGCACCAGCAATGTCAAATCAAGCGGCAAAGCCAGGTGATAATGGTGTGAATAACAAGTCAATCACATCATAATTTAATTCTATTTGGAGAAACCAATGACCGTTCTTATTGAAAGATTTTCACACAGTCAAGCAGGTGTTAAAACTCGCATTGTCGAAGGTGAAGACGGTGGAAAAAACATGTTTATGGAAGGTATTTTCGTCCAAGGTGGCGTTAAGAATGCTAACCAGCGTGTTTACCCGGTTTCAGAAATCTCAAGAGCAGTAGAAAGCGTTCAGAAAAAAATCTCTGAAGGCTTCCCTGTTCTAGGTGAATGTGATCATCCACCGGAATTAACAGTAAACGTTGACCGTGTGTCACATATTATTGAAAATATGTGGATGGACGGACCAAACGGCTATGGTAAACTTAAAATTGTTCCTACACCAATGGGTAACATCATCAGAACACTAATCGAATCAGGCGCTACTTTAGGTGTCTCATCTCGTGGTTCAGGCGAAGTTGGTAATGATGGTAACGTGAGTAACTTTGAGATTGTAACTGTAGATATCGTAGCTCAACCGAGTGCGCCAGAAGCGTACCCAAAAGCGATCTACGAAGGATTAATGAACATGAAAGGCGGCTATCAAACTTGGCAGCTTGCTCAAAGTGTTCAAAACGACAAGTCGGCACAAAAGTACTTGTCAGAAGAAATAGTAAAGTTCATTCGTGAACTTAAACTGTAAAACAGGAGAAGCAACAATGGCAAACGAAATTCTTGCAAATCTTTTAGAGTCTGGCGCACTAAGCGAAGAAGCTGGTGCAGCTATCAAAGAGGCTATGGAAGTAAAACTTAATGAAGCAAGAGAGGAAATTACAGCCGAGTTGCGTGAAGAGTTCGCACAAAAGTTTGAACATGACAAAGGTGTCATCGTTGAAGCAATGGATAATATGCTAAATGAAGCAATCCGTGCTGAAATGACAGAGTTCAAAACGGATCGTGAAGCTCTAATCGCAGAACGAGTTGCGTATAAGAAAGCAATTTCTGAACACGCAAAGATCCTCGAAAAATTCATTACTTCTCATCTTGCAGCAGAAGTTAAGGAACTACAAGCAGACCGTGCAAAAGTAGCTGAAAATCTAGAAACGACAAAATCGTTTGTAGTGAAGCAACTATCACGTGAACTTGCAGAATTCCACAACGACAAGCGTGAATTAGTAGAAACTAAAGTACGCATGGTAGCAGAGGGTAAAGAACTTCTTACGAAAACTAAGGAATCTTTTATCAAACGTTCAGCAGAGTTAGTAGAGAACACAATCTCTAACGCTCTACGTTCAGAAATCGTAACGCTTAAAGAAGACATTCAATCGGCTAAAGAAAATGAATTTGGTCGTAAATTGTTTGAAGCATTCGCAGGCGAATTCATGTCATCACAACTAAATGAAGGCACAGAAGTAGCTAAAATGAATACTAAGCTAGACGAATCTGCTAATAAAGTTGCAGAACTAGAAGCAATGATTACTGCTAAAGAAGCAGATATTGCTACAGCGCAAAAAGCAAATCGTGTAATGGAAGATCGTATTAATCGCAAAGCGAAACTAGACGAACTACTATCACCACTTGCTGGTCAAAAGCGTGAAGTAATGTCTGATTTACTTGAAACAGTAAAAACAACTAATTTAAAAACTGCATTTAAGAAATATCTACCAGCAGTTTTAAATGAATCAGTTTCAGCGAAAGCAGAAACAAAAACATTAACAGAAAGCAAAGTCACAGAACAAACTGGTGATCGTGGAGCAAAACAGGAAACTCCAACATCAACAGACGGCGATGCTGATATAGTCGTGCTAAGAAAACTAGCCGGTCTAAAGTAATTAACCAGAACACAGGAGAATCAAACAGATGGAAAATCTTTTTGAAGGAAACAACTGGGACAACACACGTGATGCGTTACTAGAAGGTCTAGAAGGCACCAAACGTGACGTAATGTCATCAGTACTAAACAACACAAAAGTAGCTCTTGCAGAATCAGCAACAGCAGGCGCAACACAAGCAGGTAACATTGCGACACTAAACAAAGTGATCCTACCAGTTATCCGTCGTGTAATGCCAACAGTTATCGCAAACGAAATCATCGGCGTACAGCCAATGACTGGTCAAGTAGGTCAGATTCATACACTACGTGTACGTTATGCAGATAACGCAGCAGGCGTAACAGCAGGCCAAGAAGCACTATCACCATTCGATATTGCTAAATCATACTCAGGCGCAGATGGTACAGCACCAGCGGCGACAGCAGCTATGGAAGGTACAGCAGGTAACAGAATGTCAATCCAAGTGATGAAACAAACTGTTGAAGCGAAAACACGTAAGCTATCAGCACGTTGGACATTCGAAGCGGCACAAGACGCTAACGCAATGCACGGCCTAGACGTTGAAGCAGAGATCATGGCAGCACTTGCTATGGAAATCACAGCAGAAATCGACCAAGAAGTTCTAGGTTCACTAGAAAATCTAGCGACAACTGGTGCGACTTTCGACATGAACGCAGCATTCACAGGCACACCAACATTCGTAGGTGATCGTCACGCAGTTCTAGCAACTCTAATCAACCAACAAGCTAACCTAGTAGCACAGCGCACAAGACGTGGCGCAGCTAACTGGGCAGTTGTATCACCAGCGGCGCTAACAGTGCTACAGTCAGCTACAACATCAGCATTCGCACGTACAACAGAAGGTACATTCGAAGCACCAACAAATACAAAATTCGTTGGTACACTAAACGGTACAATGCGTGTATATGTAAACACATATGCAAATGACGCAGCACCAGTTCTACTAGGCTATAAAGGCTCAGGCGAAATTGATGCAGCAGCATTCTATTGCCCATACGTACCACTAATGTCATCAGGCGTTGTTGTGGACCCAGCATCATTCGAACCAGTAGTGTCATTCATGACTCGTTACGGTTACGTTGAGCTAACAAACACAGCATCATCACTAGGTAACGCAGCAGATTACGTTTCAAAAATCGACGTTGCAAACCTAGCATTCGTATAAGTTTTACTTAAACGATTAATAATATTAACCCGGGAGGAAACTCCCGGGTTTTTTATTGGCTCCAGCTTTAATTCGATAAACTGATAAATAGACTTGTATAATTAAGTTTGGAAGAACATATCATGGCAGAACAATTAAAATTTGGTGACCGACTATTCCTTAAAGGTGAAAAAGTTCTCTTCGATAATGGCACAGATGCTGCAATTATTGAATCGAGAAATAATACACTTATAATCGGAGATACTGATGGCACAGAACACAACGTTATAATCAACGGTAATCTTACAGTAGAAGGAACTACAACAACTGTAAATACTCAACAAACAACAGTAGCAGATCCATTCATGTTGATAACTTCATTGGATGTAGATAAAGCGGGTATTGAAGTTGATAGAGATGGCGAAACAAATGCACAGTTTGGTTGGAACGAAACAGATGACAGGTGGGAAGCATTTCATACGTCATCTTTATTTTCATCAATTATGGAAAGTACAACTTTAACAACTAGTGATTTAACTGCAACTGGTACTTCTATATTGAGTGATTTAGAGTCTCCTCTTGTAACTATTACAGGTGGTAATATTGATGACACCGTTATCGGTGCAACAACTAGAGCATCGGGTAAATTTACATTTTTAGAAGCAAGCGAAAACGTTACATTCTCAAAAGATTTATCAGTAGCTGGTGATGTAGACATTCAAGGGTCGTTTACTACTATAACTACAGATGGACTAACTGAAGGCACAACTAATTTATACTTCACTGATGAACGTGTTGATGATAGAATTAGTAATCTATTCAATGCATCATATGGTATTTCAGCTTTATACACTGATCCTGCTAATACATTCGAAATCAGTTTTGATGCAACTAATATAGGTACAGGTGAAGAGGTTCTTAATACTGCAAATACTACACAGGCAGCATTCAGAACAATAAGAGAGGGTCGAACAGCTTCCGGTGGTAACGGTGATTTAGTAGTTTCTCTTTCTACTGATAGTAATGAGATTGTTATTGATACCGCAGAAAAAATTAATAAACTTGAGTTCAATACATTTACTGGTAATGGTACTACAACCCAGTACAGTCTTCCATATTCTGTGTCACAGGATTGGCAAGTTCTTGTTTACATTGATGGTGTAGTACAGGAACCAACAACTTCATACACAATGTCTGGTACAACGCTTACATTATCGACAGCACTAGGTAATGGTAGTGTGATGAATGTAATTAAAATGGCTACGAATACATCAGCATCAGCTATAATTGATGCAGATACATTAAATGCACAACCGGGAAGCTATTATCTAGATTATACAAATTTTACAAATACTCCAACAATTCCGACAACCGTATCATCATTTACAAATGATAGTGGTTACATTACTAATGCAGACCTTCCAACGAATTACATGGTTAATGATGCAAACAATACAGTTGCAGGAAGTATTAATCCATCAGTAGATGCGACACATGATTTAGGAACAGCAACAGAACAATGGAATACAATTTACGGAAATACAGTTGAAGCAACTTATGCAGATTTAGCAGAACGCTATGCATCAGATGCTCCTTATGAACCGGGAACAGTATTAGTATTAGGTGGCGAAGCAGAAGTCACAACTACAACAATGTTAGCAAGTACAAAAGTTGTTGGTATTGTCTCTACAGACCCAGCACTTAAAATGAATTCAGCGGCAGGTAACTCTGACACTCATCCGTATATTGCTCTTAAAGGACGTGTACCATGTAAAGTAATAGGTGAGATTAATAGGGGTGATTTATTAGTAACCTCAGACAAAGCAGGATATGCAAAAAGATCACTCGGTGTACCAATGATTGGTACTGTAATCGGTAAAGCAATCGGTAACAATGAGAGTGGCGAAGGGATAATCGAAGTGTTTGTGAGTATGATGTAATGACTACAAATATTAATTCATATATTCTAGGAAGTTCTACAGTTCAGAATACTAATCTGCACGATAATGTATTTGGTAGTTCAGTAGGCACAGCAGTTGAAGGTCATACTACAATAACTATTAATACTAGTGGTGATTTGTCAGGCGGTGGAACTATTACGTTAGGTTCTGGAGGAACTCTTGAGGTGAGTTATACTGGTCCTACTATACCAACTAATGTATCAGAATTTACAAACGATAGTGCATATATTACATCTGCATCTATACCAACTAATATATCAGAATTTACAAATGATAGTGCATATATTACATCTGCATCTATACCAAGTAATATAAGTTCATTCACAAACGATAGTGCATATATTACAGCTTCAGCTATACCAAGTAATATAAGTTCATTCACAAACGATAGTGCATATATTACATCCGCATCTATACCAACTGCCATAAGTTCATTTACAAACGATAGTGCATATATTACATCTGCATCTATACCAACTAATGTAAGTTCATTCACAAATGATAGTGGATACTTGACAGCACATCAAGACCTATCATCATATGCATTAACTACTCAACTATTTTCTGGGTCTTATAATGACTTAACAAATACGCCAACTATTCCAACAGTGCCAACAAATGTAAGTGCATTTACAAACGATAGTGGATATCTTACTAGTTATACTGATACGACATATTCAACTGCCACATCAAGTACGTTAGGATTAGTTAAAATTGGATATAGTGAGAATGGTAAAAACTATCCAGTTGAATTGTCAAGTGGAAAAATGTTTGTAAACGTTCCTTGGACTGATACAGATACTAATAGTGACACAACATATACTGCTGGAACTGGATTAACATTGACCAGCACAGAATTTTCAGTAGACTCTACAATTGCACCTAAAACATATGTAGATACTGCTATCAGTAATTTAGTTAACGGTGCAAATTCTTCTTTTGATACATTGAAAGAAATACAAGATGCAATGGCTACTGATACAGAACTTGCTACTGCAATAGGAAATTTAAGTATACCATCTAATGTTAGTGAATTGACAAACGATAGTGGGTATATCACTAGCTATACAGATACAAATACAGTATTATCCAGTGCATCATTTAGTACAGCAAACGGGGTTCTTACATTAACAAAGAGTGATGCAAGCACCGTTACAGTTGATTTAGATGGTAGATATACTGATAATGCAAATGCAGATAATATGAATCAAGGAGTTGCAACTACTGACTCTCCTAGTTTTGTTGATGTAACAGCGACTAACTTTCATGGTACATCAACATATGCTAAGTATGCTGACCTTGCAGAAAAATATACAACAAATGAAGAACATGCTGTTGGTACTGTAATGATGGTATCATATAATGAAAATTATGAGGCTTCTCCTGCAACATCGGGTAGTTTCCCGATCGGTGTAGTTTCAGAGAACCCAGCATTTTTAATGAATGAAAGTATAACAGGACAAGCATTAGCTCTTAAAGGTCGAGTACCTGTGAGAGTATATGGTTCAATACGAAAAGGCGAGGCAGTTTATGTTTATGAAAACGGCGTTGCGAGTAATAATTACAATGGAGCAGCTTTAGTAGGAATTGCTTTAGAAACTAATACATCTGAGAATGAAAAACTTGTAGAATGTGTTATCAAAATATAAAGGTTGAGAAAAAATGAGTATAACAAAAGTAAGTAAGTTTGTTTTAGAAGATAACAGTGTATCTTTATTAAAACTAGACACTACTGGTGGATTTGAAGGACAAATATTGTCTATTGGTTCAGGTGGTATTATAGAATTTGAGGATAAATTAGTCACAGAGGATGTTGAAGACATTGTTGCTGGTTTACTAGTAAGAGGAAACCATACTAATATAGCTGTTACCTATGCTGATGGATCGAACCAATTAAACTTATCTGCTACTGGCGCAGTTACAAGTGTCAATGGACAAACAGGAGTTATAGTACTAGGAACAGATGATGTTGCTGAAGGTTCAACAAATTTATATTATACAGATGCTAGAGCGGATGCAAGAGCGCAATTAAAGATTGATGCACTTGTAGATACAGCTCCAGGAACATTAGATACTCTAAACGAATTAGCTGCGGCTCTGGGTGATGACGCAGATTTCAGTACAACAATTACTACTAGTATTGCTACAAAACTTTCAACCGCTGATTTTAATACTACTTTTGATACACAACTTGCAACAAAAGATACGGATAACCTTTCTGAAGGATCAACAAATTTATATTATACAGATGCAAGAGCAAGAGGCGCAATTAGTGCAACAGGTTCATTAAGTTATGACAATTCAACCGGTGTCATTTCTTTCACTATGCCTGCACAAACTACTACAGCAATCACTGAAGGTACAAATTTATACTATACTGATGAGCGTGTAGATGATAGAGTGTCAAGTCTTTTAGTAGCTGGTACTAACACAAACATAACATATGATGATAACGCAAATACTCTTACTATCTCCGCTACCTCAACTGGCGGCTTTGACTTATCATCAAATGATACAGATGATTTAACAGAAGGCACGACAAATTTATATTATACAGATACAAGAGCAAGAGCATCAATATCAGTAACAGATAATGGCGGCGATGGTTCTGTATCATATGATTCATCAACTGGTGTTATTTCTTATACTGGTCCAAGTGCTGCTGAAGTTAGAACACATATCTCTGGTGGAACTGGTGTAACTGTAACTAATGGTGAAATTGCTATAGGACAATCTGTAGCTACAACAGATGATGTAGAATTTGCAGACTTAGTTCTAACTGGTGATCTAACAGTACAAGGTACTACAACTACAATCAACACTGAAACAATAAATCTTGCTGATAATATTCTTCTATTAAATTCAAATGAAACTGGATCCCCAACACAATCTGGTGGTTTAGAAATTGAACGTGGTACAGCATTAAATGTACAATTCGTATGGGATGAAAATTTAGATCGTTGGTCGTTAGGCGCTGAAGATTTATACACAAGTGGCACGTTCTTGGGCGATGTGACTGGTGATGTAACTGGTACTGTTTCATCGATTGCAAATCATGACACAGACGATTTAGCAGAAGGTACAAACTTATATTATACACAATCTAGAGTCGATGCAAGAGTTGCAGCAGGTTTTGCTATTAGATCAACAACAGATTTAAGTGAAGGTGCAAATTTATATTATACAGATGCAAGAGCAAGATCAGCAATCTCAGTATCAGGTGACTTAACATATAATTCATCTACTGGTGTTATATCAACACAAGGTTTAGCTTCATCAACTACTGATGATTTAGCAGAAGGTACTGCAAATCTTTATTATACAGAATCAAGAACTGATACACGTGTTAATATTTTAAGAACAGACCTCGGTGTATCAGGTGATGCAAATGTGCATTTTGATAATATTTCAAATATTCCAGCAGTTACTAAAGATGTATTAACAGGTGATGGTACGAATTCTGCTTTTACTATGAGTGTAACACCAGGTAATGCAGATGCAGTTATCGTAACAATGAACGGCGTTACTCAAATGCCAGGGTCTGACTATACAGTGAATGGCACAACAATTACATTTTCAACTACTCCACCATCAGGACAAGTTATTCTTGTTCGTCATGTTGGTTATCAAATTGTTGGTTCAGTAGCAGATAACGACTTATCAATAACAGGCGGAACAATGACTGGATCAATTCTAGTAGGTACTGATGATGCATACGATCTTGGTAGTTCAACAAAACAGTGGCGTACTATTTATGGTCATGAAGTTGAATCTACATATGCTGACCTTGCAGAAAGATACGAAGCTGATAAAAAACTAGCAGTAGGTACAGTAGTAGTGTTTGGCGGAGATAAAGAAGTAACAGAATGTTTAGAAGAAATAGACGTATCTGTTGCTGGTATTATATCTGGAAAGCCTGCTCTTAAAATGAATTCAGATGCAGGATCAGATGATACACATCCATACATCGCTCTTAAAGGACGTGTGCCATGTCAAGTTATTGGTCCAGTATCTAAAGGCGATTTACTTGTAACTTCATCAACTCCGGGCTTTGCTAAATCAGTTGGTAAGCGTGATATGGGCTGTGCAGTATTTGCAAAAGCAATTGAAACTAATTTAGAAAACGGCAGAAAACTAGTTGAAGTTGTAGTCATTTAATGCTATAATAAACTTTCATTAATTAACTATAAATTAAATTGTTTCAGTGTTTGCGATAAATACTGTTAGACGATGCTGATCCCCTATTCCAGTATTGTTTATAACAAATCGATTTTTATAGACGGGAGAATATAATATGGCTGCATATGCAATCCAATTCCGACGTGGTAATACTACTCAACATAACTCTTTCACAGGTCTTCTGGGTGAGGTTACAGTTGATACAGACAAGAAAACTCTTGTCGTACACGACGGTACAACAACAGGTGGTTTTCCACTAGCACGTGAAGGTGCGGCATCGAACGCTTCGTCCGGTTCCTTTACTTCAAACGTGACTATCGGTGGTACACTTGATGTAACATCAACGGCATCTTTTTCAGATGACGTAACAATCGCAGGTGACCTAGGTATGACAGGTCACATCATTCCATCAGCTAACATCACATATGACTTAGGTTCATTAACTCACATGTGGCGTGACGTATACGTTGGTCCTGGCTCACTTTATGTTAACGGTAAGAAAGTTATCGAAGACAATGCGGGTACGATCAACATTACAACTGATGCAAACCAAAATCTAAAAGTAGAAACAACCGGTACAGGTTCTCTACAACTTTCATCAGCAGCAGGTATTTCTGTAAATGGTGAAGTGAATGCACTAACAGGCGATCTACAGTTTGGCGATCACCTAGATATGAATTCAAATCGTATCAAAGAAGTTTCTGCTCCAGTAGACGGTGCGGATGCTGCAAACAAAACATATGTTGACTCAACAATTTCATCACAACTTTCAGGTGGTTCACTAGCAGTTGATGCAACAACAGGTGACTTCTCGGGCGATGTTGCAGTTGGTGGTTCACTAACAGTAACAGGCACAGTGACAACAGTTAACTCAGAAACAATTGAACTAGCAGATAACATTCTTCTACTAAATTCAAATGCTCTAGGTAACGCATCACAAAATGCTGGTCTTGAAGTTGAACGTGGTGACGACTTAAATGTTCAGTTACTATGGGACGAAACAAACAATCGTTGGTCAGTAGGCGCAGAAGATTTTAAAGCGGCTACATTCATCGGTGATCTAACAGGTGACGTAACTGGTACAGTTTCATCAATCGCAAACCATGATTCTGATGATTTAGCAGAAGGCACAGCGAATCGTTTCTATACGGCAGCACGCCAAACAGCTATAGAAGCATATGCAGATTCAGCAGAAGCAGATGCAAAAATCTACACAGATAACCGTGAAACTGCAATCACTTCAGCATACCAATCATATGCAGACCAAGCAGAAACAGATGCGAGAGCATATACTGATACACGTGAAACTGCAATTACAACTGCATATCAATCATATGCAGACCAAGCAGAATCAGATGCAGAAGCAACAGCAGAAGCAAAAGATGCAGCACGTGCAACAGCGGCAAACGCATATGCAGATCAAGCAGAAGTAGACGCTAAAGCGTATACAGACACACGTGAAACAGCTATCACAACTGCATACCAAACATATGCAGATACAGCACAGTCAGATGCAGAAGCAACAGCAGAAGCAAAAGATGCAGCACGTGCAACAGCTATCACAACTGCATACGAAGCATACGCAGACCAAGCAGAAGTAGATGCGAAAGCATATACAGACACACGTGAAACTGCAATTACAACTGCATATCAATCATATGCAGATCAATCAGAAGTAGACGCTAAAGCGTATACAGACACACGTGAAACAGCTATCACAACTGCATACGAAGCATACGCAGATACAGTAGAAGTAGACGCTAAAGCGTATACGGATACACGTGAAACTGCAATCACTTCAGCATACGAAGCATACGCAGATACAGCAGAAGTAGACGCTAAAGCGTATACAGACACACGTGAGGCAGCTATCGAAACTGCTTATGAAGCATACGCAGACCAAGCAGAAGTAGACGCTAAAGCGTATACGGATACACGTGAAACTGCAATCACTTCAGCATACACATCAGCAATCTCAACAGCGGTAGCTGGAAAAGATAACACTGATGAAATTACTGAAGGCTCAACAAATCTGTACTTTACAGATGCAAGAGCAGATGCACGTGTAGCTAATGCAACTGGTGTAAATCTAAGTATCGCTTCAAGAGATACAGATGATCTTTCAGAAGGTACATCAAATCTTTACTTTACAGATGCAAGAGCGGTAGCGGCAGTTAAATCAGCACTATCAATGACGCATTCAGGTGTATATGTTGTAACAGCAGCAGATGAAACAAATAACACTGGTTCATCACGTGCGATTTCAGCATCGGATCTAGGTTTCAATGTTGCAGGCACAGAAATTTATCAAGTATATCTAAACAGACAACTACTACGTCCAACAGAATATACTGTTAATACATCTAACGGTACGCTTACTTTCGATGCGGATCTTCTAGCGGAGAACGATGAAATCGAAGCAGTAATCTACAGTTAATAACTTAACTTAGTCAAGGTCGGGGGAAGCCATTCCCCCGACTATTGCATACATATCATTCAGATAGAGTATAGCTCGTACTAAGTAACTCACAATTTAAGGAGAGAAAAATGGCATCAAGAAAATTTAGAATTGGCGGTGTTATCCAATCATGGGGTCAATACATCCAATCACAAAAAGACAACAATCACAGCGATTTCACAAGCATCACAGATGAACGTGACGTTGTACTAAAAGTTGGTAAAGATGGTTCAATGGAACCAATCACAGGTGAGCCGGGCGCAGACGATATCGTATTCTCTGGTTCAAAATCAAACCTTCGTCGTATTGCTGATATTGAACGTAACGTTTCAATTCTAGCAGCAAAACTTACAACAACAGACGGTGAAGCAACAGACACGAATGATGATGACTTTGATACAGTTGTTAACAAAGACACTAAGTTCAAAAAAGATGTTCAACTAGGTAACAGTTCAAGTGATGATATTACTGTTGGTGGTGCTCTATCAATTGACTCTACTCTAACTCTTGGCACATCAGCAAAAGAAACGTTACAAGACTTAATCGGTGGAATGGTTACAGGTAACACTGAATCAGGTATCACAGTAACATATGATGATTCGTCAAATGAATTTGATTTTGATATCACATCAGCACCAAAATGGGAAACAGCACGTACTATTACACTTGGTGGCGATGCATCAGGTTCAGTATCAATTGACGGTACAGCAAATGTTTCACTATCAGTTGCAATTGGTAACGATTCTCACACACACGATACTCGTTATTATACAAAAACTCAAGTGGATACAGAAATTGATAATCATATCAATGCAGTAGTAGATGCTGCTCCAGGTACGTTAAACACACTTAACGAACTAGCTGCGGCTCTGGGCGACGATGCAAACTTTGCATCTACAACAACTGCTAACATTGCTGCAAAAGTTGATAAAACATCAGCACAAGCAATGAGAGCAACAGATGCACTAACAGTATCAAACGATACGATCACAATCCATAAAGGTGACGGTACATCAGAATCAGTATCAATTTCAGATGCTAACACATGGCGCGGTATCTCAGATACACCAGGTGACGACTCAACAGTTTCAATCTCACGTAAGTGGGCAATGGACGCATTCGTTGGCGCATCAGTATCAAATGATACAATCACTTTTACAAAAGGTGACGGCACAACAACAGCAGTTACAACATCAGATGCAAACTCAAATACGTATCTAACTGGTGCTTCATTCAGCACTACAAATGGTGTTCTAACACTAACTAAAAACTCAGGTTCAGTGACAGTTGATCTAGACGGTCGTTTCACAGATAACGGTTATGCAGATACAATGAATCAGCATGTTCGTACAACTGATTCACCAACATTCGCAAACGTAACAGCAACAGCGTTTAACGGTACAGCAACATATGCTAAGTATGCTGACCTTGCAGAACGTTATGCAGCAGACGCAGAATATGCAGAAGGTACAGTAATGGCTTTCGGCGGTGACGCAGAAGTTACAGCAGCGGCAGGTTATGCTTCAGGCAAACTAGCAGGTGTTGTTTCACACAAACCAGCTGTAGCTATGAACGCAGAAGCAGGTGATGACGCAACTCACCCATTCATCGCACTACAAGGTCGTGTACCAGTACGTGTTGAAGGTGATGTGAAAAAAGGCGACATTCTTGTTGCTTCAGACATTGCAGGTCTAGCGGCTGTATGGATGAACGAAGATGCAGACCCACGTATGACAGCATACGTTGGTATCGCAATCTCAGATTCAGCAGATGGCATGGTAGAAGTAAAAGTAGGTAAGTAATTCTTATTACATACTAACGAAAAGGGAGCATTAATTGCTCCCTTTTTTTATTCATCTTTATTAAAAAAGTTATTTAATGTATTAGATAACCAAGACTTTGTATCATCCGTTCTGTTTTCAGATATCCAATCTGGAAACTTTGAAAACAATTTCTTCCATTGCTCCATTTCGTTATGTAAATCTATAACACGTCTACTGTATTCACTTGAACCTGGTAAGCTATATTCTTCTCTAACATTTCTCAATTGTTCTTTACATAACCGTAAGTCTTCTATGTCTCTGTCTACTGCTAGGAGTATTTCTTCAAAACTTGCATGTGTATTAAACTTTTTTACTAGGAATTTATGATGTTCTTTTCTAGTTTTGCCATCGTATAAAAACATGATCTCTTGTAAATCATAATACAATGCTTTGACTGGATTGATACTTTCTCTGTATCTTTCCATCACTTCTTTGATCTCAAAACGTTTGTCTATTGTGTTTAGATTTTCTAACGCCGCCATAGCAACCATGTTCATTTTTTGACGATGATTTGTTATGTCACGGGTGTACTTCTTTTTAATTCTATCTATTGCAGTATCAATTACTTTTCTTTCGTCTAATGTTAATCCTGCCTTAAGATATTCTAAGTGTCCTGGAGTAGTGTTATTGATACCTATACGTAGGCTATCTGCAATTATACCTGTTTTCAGGTACTCTTTGCAGTCCCGAATGAACTTTTGCTTTTTAAAGTCAATGATACCGTCAGACACATTTCGCCTCCTAAAATCTCTCTACCGTATTTATAATGATAGTATAATGTTTTTAATCTGCTTTAATTTCTTCTTTTTGAATAACGTATCTCGGGTACCGGGATGCATTGGCTTAGGAAAGTGTTCACTATCTAACCAAGCATATCCCCCACTTTCAATATTTAATTTAGGAAGAAACTCTTTATCTATTACTATAACAAATGTGTAATAGCTAAACTTCTTGTCTCTGGAGTGGTATTGATCTAATGGATATATTTTTACTATTTGTTCTTCTATACTCAATCCTATTTCTTCACGTAGTTCACGTAGTAATGCTTGTGAAACATTTTCATCTTCCTCAACTTTACCTCCCCAAAATCCCCAATGTCTTGGATATGAACTTTTAGAAGAACGTTGTTGTAATAGAATTCTTTTAGTATCTTTGGCTACAATGCAACCACCTGCTGCTTTAAGCATTAATCAGCCTCTTGTATTAGTTCTAGTCTCCAGTAGCCAGAATCGTATATACCTTGATATGTATCATTCCATACACCGTTGTCAAATTTAAATTGTTGTTGTGTATATGCATTTGTAACATATGCTCTTAAATCATATTCACTTGCATCGAAACTTACAACCCATTCTGAGCCATTGTATTCAATGATATCGTTTTCTGATATATTGATTCCCCAATCTGATTCACTGGTCGCATCTCCTAAACATAAGTATCTCTGTCCTATAGTAGCAACATCTAGTCCGTTAAAGCCTGGTTTAGATTTATCTGGATTAATTACTTTAATTATGCTGTTTACTGTGTTAGTTGGTAGTGTATCGTTGTCTATGTTCAGTAGAAGCGTTGTAGGGTCGTCTGTGCGTGTTACAGTAGCTATTACATCAGCATTTAAGTCCTCTACTTCTCCGTGATATTTCAATCGCATACGTGAAACGCCGTCATCTAATGTTCCATAATTTTCTAACACTGTATCCCATGTTGTATCATTATCCCAGTTTCCATTCTCATACACTTTAGCTAATATGTCACCGTCTTGTTCAGTCACATTGATAGCATAATTTCCTGGAGTAACAATAACACTAGTTTCACGTGTTAAGTCTCTGAAGAATTCAAATGCATCTGGGTCATAATCTAATGAATCTAAGTCAGTATAGTTATAGATATTGTGTATAATATTCTTAATAACATTTTGTCTAGTCACTTGAGCAGGAGGATTAATCCATACTGGAATTTGAAAGAATAGACTTGCGATATCAATTTGATCTTCGATGCCAGCTGGTATTCCTCTACTAGACCATTGAATGTCTGTAAGTTCTACCGTTGTAATAGTAGTCCAATCGATTGGATTATCATTTTGTTGTATCTCAAGTGCTGGATTGAATAGAACTAACATCTGTTCTAATAACTGTAATTTCTGATCAGTGTTTGATGTCCAAACATCAACTTGCATGTTCAGTAGATACGGAACTGGCATAAGTCTACCCACACTATATTTGTTACCTTGTTCGTTTGTATACTTTCCAGAAACTGGATCCCATTGTCTTTCATTTACACTTACACTATCTGAGAAGAACGGTTCTTGTACTCTTGATCTATCAGGTTGAAAACTCTGAACCCAACATGCAATAAATGGAGTTGAGTTGACAATGTTTTCAGAATTGCCTTTAACTACAGTGGCTGCCATACGAGAGATATCTCCGTATCTTGCTGGTACTCGAATGTAATAATCACTTACACCGTCATTCATTTTCTTTCCTGTCTTTACAGAAAAGCCACTAAACATACGAATGAACTGAAGAATATATCTTCTAATTTGCTCATCGTAAAAATGCATTTGTCTTGTATCACTCATTATTCATCTACCTTAGGTTTCACTGCTTTAGAAAGATTTACACGTGAGTTAATTGTTGTTCCGTCATCAAGTATTGATACACCATCGTTATTGATAAATTGATGATGTAATTTATGTCCAACTTCCCATGCACCGTCATCGTCTTCGATCTTGAACCACTTGTTGTCTCTATATTGAAATAGTCTTGCTGGTGTATAGTCAGCACGTAAGAAATATGCGTTTTCGTCAGGATCTTCTGGGAATGTATTTCCACTAGCTACAGTAGCATAATCTATATCGTCTGGGTGATCACCTTGTACTGCATATTGTAAATTATTCTTTCTATAATCATAATACTTTCCGGGTACATTTTCTTGTGCTTCATCAACAATCGCATCATTGATTTGAAGTTCTTTATTATATGTTGATAGTAGATTCTTCAAGTCATCTGCTTCCTCACCAGTACCAAAAATATCTGAGTACTCTTGTGAGTCTTGTAGTTGCTTACAACGAATACGCCAAATGTGTGGCCACCATCCTGGATCAAAACCTTCACTTGCTTTTGAACCTTCTTGTACTACCCAATACTGATTTACTGCGGATGCTTCTTCATCTAGTAGCAAGTCATCACGCATATGAGGAAGTTCTATAACATCTCCTGTCATTAGTTTTCTTCCAATACGTTCTACCATATCGTTGATATGTACTGAGAATACATTTTGGTCTGAACCTAAGAACATACCGAACTGTGACAAATCAAAATCTTGATCACTTACAGTATATGCACCTCTTAATTCAAATACAGTTGTTTCATATTTTCTATCACGATTCTCCATAAACAGCAAATCCTGAATTGGTGGATTAGCTGGATCGTAGTTAGGATCGTTCTCATCGACAGAGCCGATATATTTGTGTACTAGCAATGATGTACCACCATGTTCAAAATGTGCTTTAACCATCTTGTCGATGAACTTATAATCATTACCCTTACGTGGGTTCCATAAACTTAATCTTGGCATCGTTTTTTTCCTTGACTTTATACTGTATTTATCATATAGTATAGATAATGTATGGAGAAGAATCATGACAACAGACGGAACAATTGTATTGCGTGATATTATTGACCCAATAACTATCGCACAATTTAAAATGTGGGCTACTAACCCAGAAAGATATCATCGTGGTAATGCAGTAGACGGCAATTATTATGGAGAACACGATGGCGAACGAGAGTATAATGTATGGTGGACTACTCAGCCTCCTAGAGAAATGTGGGAACCTATTGTTTGGAGATTAAAAGGAACTGTAGATAGATTATTCGATGGTAATAAATGGGACATTCATGTAGTTGATTGCATTACAACTCGACCATCATCAAATAAAGTTTATGCTCATATCGATACCCCGTATCGTTTTGATGAATTTGCACATGTCGAAGAATGCTTAGGAGTTCAAATCATTATCCCACTTGATACATTCACATTAGAAAATGGCGGCACTGCTTATCTGCCAGGATCAAGTTTAGAACGAATCGATTATAAAGATTTAGAAGACAATCGTGAGGATTACAACGAGAGATTACTATCAGAAGGACAGCAATTTTTAGCTAATCCTGGCGATGTATTGATGTATGATAGTCGTACATTACATAGCACAATGCCAAATAAATCAACAGAATATCGCAGTGCATTGCTTATAAATGCACTAAAATCAGACATTATACCAAGAGTTAAAGAACTAGATACAAACACAGATTTTGTTAAAAAGTAAATAAAACTTGACATTTCCTGCAGATAGTGTATGATGATTCGTAAATAAGATTCTATAGGAGGGCTAACAGCCGTGGCAACAAAGAGAAAAATGAGTAGAGCAAAAGTCGTTAAGAAAAATAAAGCTCCACGTACCCCAAAATTCGTAGATGAAAAATATACAGGTCCAGAACCAGACTGGACTTATGCTGAAGACATGACAGGCGAAGAGTACTACAGAGAACGGTGTCGTGCAGGATTTTACTACAATTATTTCTTTACTCCAAAAGATGGCAAACCTTGGGCAATTACTTGGATGAAAGATAATGATTATACTAAAGAACAAATAGCCGCAGTAAAAGCAGTACCTGATAGTTGGATACCAATCATTGTTAGTGCATACTGTCGGTCATTAGCTAAAGGTATGCCTGTTAATCATAAAGATACACCTGCATACTTAGAGACATTACCGGGCGTTGCGTCAAATAGCATGATGGATGCTGATGTGTATGTTAAAAATAAAATTGCAGAAATCATAGAACGTGGACTTACAATCAAACATGAAAAGCGAGTAGAAGAAAAGAAGAAAGATATTCCTCGTCCTAGTATTCAACAATTGCTACGTGATAAAGCAGCAGAAATGGCAACTGAAATTGATAGTTTTGTAGATGATTTTGATTATAAGCCTGCAACTCTTAAAAAGTTTGATGCTGTTAAAATGCTACGTAAAGTTGAAGCTAAAGGAAATCATGCAAAGTTCATTAAATCATTTTATGAATTAGAATTCAAAGAATATGATGAATTGCTTAATCCTCCTAAGCGTATGAATGAAGCTAAGAAAGATGATTACGAACAACTCAAAGAAGGATATGCACATCTAAAGAAGCCACAGATTAAAGCTGTACATGAATTGTACAGAAGTATCTTAGATGCATGTGATATGATTATGTTAGAGAGTAAAGTTAATCGTACTCCTCGTAAAAAGAAACCACAGAGTAAAGACAAGATCGTTGCTAAAGTTAAATATGCAAAGCAAGATCAGGCAACTACAAGTGTGTCTATCAAGCCAATAGATTGTTTAGATGCAGCGGCGATTATGACTTATAACGTTAAGACACGTAAACTTGGTATCTACTATCCAGATGCTCATAGTAGTCTTTCATTCAAAGGAACAACTTTAATTGGATTCGATGAAAGTAAGAGTGTGCAAAAGACAATGCGCAAACCAGCAGAACAAGTTTCTAAATTTAAGAAAGTTAGTAAACGTGCTTTGCAAAAAGAGTTTGAAAGTGTCAATAGTGTAGAGACAAAAATGAATGGTCGCTTTAATGATCAAACTTTGATATTACGTGTTTTTTGATAAATAGTATTGTTAGGACGACGGTCCGACATTAACTCATTATCCCGGGAGAACACATAATGACAAATACAATTAAAACGTTCTATTACATGGAAATTACAGCACCAAATACAGGTGATGTTATAGGACATCAGCGTTATATGCTAGATCAACACATTGCTGAAACAGATTCTAAAAAATCTAAAGTTGCAAAAGAATTCATTTTCGCAAATGCTAAAATCCATAATAAGGTTGAAGATACACAAGCAGTTACACTTGAATTTATGAATCAAAGACAATATGACACATATATGGTAGCTGTTGCAGACTTTAGAGAGTGGGTATCAGCAAATCACGGCGTAGAGTATTCATATGAAAAAGTTTCAAGTACAGATATTGAAGCGGCAAGATCATATGTTGCAAACAATGAAACTGATGTACTTTCATATTATGATGAAATGAAAAAATATATGGAAACAACATTACCACAAATTCGAGGTTTCGCCGACGAATAATTCATAATAGTTGCAAATACTATTGACCCACGCTTAATAAGCGTGGGTTTTCCATTTAAGGTATAAATGATAAATACTGTATAACGGAGATTTACCAATGCCTAAAAATCGCAATAAAGTCAGAAATGACGTAATCAAAGACATCAGACTGTTACTAGGTGACGGTATGATTGACATAGAATTAGATCCAGAACATTATGATGTAGCACTTGATGTTGCTATTTCAAAGATCAGACAACGTTCAGATAATTCAGTAGAAGAAGATTTCTATGCTATCGAACTAAAAGCAGATGTAGCAGAGTATTCTCTTCCAGAAGAGATTATGGAAGTTAAACAGATTTGGAATCGTTCATTCGGTCATGGTATATCTGGCGGTGTTGATATGGATCCATTTGAATTAGCATATGCAAATTCATATTTCTTTATGAACAATCATATTGGCGGCATTGCAACATACGAAATGTTTTCACAATACCGTGAAACTCTAAACAAAATTGCTGCAACTGAAATTCAATATATTTGGAATCCAGTAACAAAGAAACTGAAAATTTTAAGAAAAATAAGAGCAGATGAAACTGTTCTTTTACATGTTTACTTAGAGCGTAATGAAGATCAGTTGTTTGTTGATCCATATCTTAAATCTTGGTTACGTGATTATGCATTAGCATATTGCAAGCGTATGTTAGGTGAAGCACGTGGTAAGTTTTCAGCGTTACCAGGTGCACAAGGTGGTGTAACACTAAACGGTGCAGAAATGAAAGCAGAAGCAGATGCGTTGATCGAAAAATTAGAATTCGATTTAACAGTACATGTAGATGGATCAGCGCCACTAGGGTTCGTTATCGGATAACTGCTACAAAATATCGCAGTTGAATCTCTTGAATTTTTCAAAAAAAGACTTATATTAGATATAAGTAGTAGTACTACTTTAAAATATATAATAGAGGAAAATATATGAAAAATTTAATCATTGCAGGAATCGTTGCATTATTTGCAACGAATGCATACGCAGAAGACACAACAGTAGAAATGTTGAACAAGCGTGACGATGGTGCTAAGATGGTGTATTCAGAAGATATTACACGTATTGATGTAGGTGACACTATTACTTGGGTACCAACATCAAAAGGTCACAATGTAGAATTCATTGCAGGACCAGATGGTTGGAAAGCACCGAAGAAATCAAAACTAAACAAAGAAGTCGAAATGACATTTGACACACCGGGCGTATATTTGTACCAGTGTTCACCGCACAAGTCAATGGGTATGATTGCCATTGTAGTTGTAGGTGATGGAGATAATGATATTTCAAAAGCCAAAGTAAAAGGCAAGTCAAAGAAAAAACTAAAGGCACTTTTAGAAGAGCTATAATTTATGTTTAAAAACTTTGTAAACAAGATCCCAGAGTTTTGTATGACCCATTGGTTGTTACGCATTCCATTAATTGTTGTATTCTTACAGCAAGGCATGGACAAGTGGCCAATCGATATAAACGACTCGCCAGTAGAATTAACGCTATTGGTGTGGTCAGTTGTCGTACTAGGAGAATTAGGTGCCGCTGTCGGACTATTAGCTGGCGGTATTATTGGACTACAGAAATATTGGAATGAGTTAGGTGATATAATTACACGCTTTAGTGGGATTACTATTGCTAGTATTATGACAGGTGTTATATGGACAGGCGAGCCTGAAAGTTTCACAGACGTTATACTATATGATCACTTCCACGTCCTACTATGGGTAGGCGGAATGTATTTTGCACTTAGAGGAAACAGAACATGAGTAACACAAATGAACCATATCATAACAAAGGTGCAGGACTAGCATTTGCTATTATTGCACTTACAATGATTGGATTGCCAGTATTCATAGGAACTACAATGGGTTGGTTTAACCTGTTTGGTATTCTAGGATTATAATAAAAGGGCGCTTCGGCGCTCTTTTTGCTTGACAAATCATTTATATCATGCTATAATCAATTTCAACTTACGAAAGAGTATATTATGATTATTGGTATATGTGGACTTATAGGTTCAGGCAAAGGAACTGTAGCAGATATTCTTGTAGAATATCATGGGTTTCAAAAGATATCATTTGCAGATAAACTTAAAGATGGTGTAGCCGCAGTATATGGATGGGATCGTTCTATGCTTGAAGGTGATACTGATATTAGTCGTATATGGCGTGAAAAAGTTGATCCCTATTGGACTAAAGAGACTGGAAGAGAAATTACTCCCAGATTAGTTCTACAAGAGTTTGGCACTGACTGTATGCGCAATGGATTTGATGATAGTATATGGGTCAGTCTTGTTAAGAAACAAATGATTGATAATCCTCATTTAAAGTATGTCATACCTGACGTAAGATTTCCCAATGAAATGAATATGATTAAAGAACTTTCAGGCGAAGTCTGGCAAGTTCGCAGAGGCGATCTACCTGAATGGTGGGGAAATGCTGTCTTAGATAATAATACAGACTCAGAACTTATGAAAAATCATGACATTCACCCCTCAGAATGGAAGTGGATAGATAGCAATGATAAGTTTGAGAATATTATTTACAATAATTCGTCATTAGAAAAATTGTATAGTCAGGTTGAGAAAACATTATCTATGTAGTTAATTCAAAAACAGCTATTATCCTCGTTTTTTCATAAATACTACTAGCAATTCGTATATTCAAACAAGGAGAACAAGGATGGCGACATTAGTATCCCCAGGCGTATCAGTAATGGTAGTTGACGAGTCACAGTACGCGGCAGCAACCCAAGGTACCCTACCGCTAGTTGTAGTAGCAACAGCGGCAAACAAAACAGATGCATCAGGCTCAGCAATCGCAGCCGGCACAATTCCAGCTAACGCTGGCGTTGCATATCTTGTTTCTTCACAGCGTGAACTAGTAGAGACTTTTGGTGAACCAAAGTTTTATGAAGTAGGTGGTTCAGTTGTGCAAGGATCAGAAACAAGTGAATATGGTCTATTAGCAGCATATCAGTATCTAGGCGTATCAAATAACGCTTATGTTATTCGTGCAGATATCGATCTATCACAACTAGAAGCAACATCAAATAAACCAGCAGGTATTATCGCAGGTGGAACATATTGGCATGATACAGATTCATCTGTATATGGTCTATTCAAACATGTTTCAGGAGCATGGGTACCAGCAAACCCAGCAATTCTAAACGATGAACCAGGCTCAGGCAATGTAGAAGACATCAACGCATCAGGTTATGCATCACCTTCAAATACATTTGGTTCAACAGGTGATTTTGCAGTTGTAACGTCTACAGCACGTATCACATATCATGTAAAAGTGGGCGTGAACTGGGTTCTATTAGGTGATTCAGGTTCGCCTACTTTCTCATTTGCTAACTTTGCACCAACAGCTGCTGCAGACGGAGACGTATATATTAGATTAACACAACAAGGTGGTGGTCTAGATTTAGCACTTTCTGTATTTAATTCAGCATCAGGACTATTTCAAGCAGTAGAAGCACCGTTACACGGTTCAAATGATTTAGCATCAGCAACCTTAATTAATGAAGGTGATGTTTATACTTCGTATAATAACGCAGGATTAGGTATCATTTCTTTACAGAGACATACTGGCGCAACTGAAAACGTAATAACAAGTGATGTGATCGGTGATATAGCAAGTATTACAATGACTTTAAGCATTGCAGGTGTAGGTTTTTCATTCGCAAATGAATCTCTAACTAATATAGTACAAACAATGCAATCATCTACAAACTTGAATGATGAAAATGTAAAAATCGAAAAAATAGGTTCTAACCGTATACGTTTTACACGCACAGACGGCAAAGAATTAGCAATAGTAATTGACGCAGGTTCACAACCACATCTATTAGGTCTTACTGGCTTCAGCATTGCTAAATCTGTATGGGAAGAATTATCATACGAAGCATCATCAGCAACACCAACTGGTGATATCGCTGAAGGCACGCTATGGTTCGACGCAGACCTAAAAATTGAAATTCTACGTAACGAATTTAATGGTTCAGAAATGGCATGGGCAC
>Ga0181396_1000023_pt1 | contig 34649 bp, 50 predicted proteins | sample 19SPOviralmetaG_FD_130125 | JGI IMG/M metagenome (GOLD analysis project Ga0181396, IMG submission 130125) | Marine viral communities from the oligotrophic San Pedro Time Series (SPOT) site, San Pedro Channel, CA, USA - 19 SPOT_SRF_2011-01-11 | ecosystem: Environmental > Aquatic > Marine > Strait...
GTTACAGTTCTAGCTGTATTAGTGTTGTAATTAAACTCTACTAGTTTATCTCCAACCTCTATATACTTTGATTGTTTAAAACGGGTTTCATTAGCATCATTTTCTACTAATACCGGTGCTGAAAGTGCAAAGGTTACTTCTTTATTTTCTGATGTCTTAACAGCAACTGCTTTTGTCAAACCTATTTCGTTTACTGCTTTATTATTAATACTAGCAGAAGTGAAAGTAGTATTAGATGCAAAGTCGCTAAGGGAACCACTATAGCTGCTAGCCCCTTTATTATTCTCTTGAGATAGACCTGGTAAGTTTATAGACTTAAGTACTGAACCAGATACAACAGTGTTTGTTTTAACTATACTATTGTCGTTAAGTATGATATTCTGCTCTCCGATACAGTTAGCAGCAATACCTTGGCCAACTTTTCTAATCTTCTGTAAAAATTTAGGTCTTTCCCATTTCTGTAATACTTCTATTCCGTTACTGTCAGTAAAGTAATCTACCTGTGGAGTTAATGCAGTAGGATTAGAATGGTAAAATGGTTCAGTATTAAAAGGAATTAGATCTAAATTAGAATCTACGAATCCCCATATCCTATATGTTTTTATCGTTCCGTTTACTAAATCGTTAGGGTTGTAAATAAATTCCTGTAAATAATCATCTCCCTCATTTGCTAAGTAACCATGTTTAACGTTTTCTAATTGATCAGAACCGCTAATTTTAAGTAACTGTGGATTATCAAAGTAATTTACTGTTGGAGTACCTCTTTTAATGATATAGTTTGGATAGTCTCCATTATCTCTTACACTTCCTGTACCAATAGTATCGATACCGCCTGACATAAACATCTTAGGAAGTAAGTGACTGCTTCCGGAATCATTTAATAAATTGAGAAAGTTAATATTTTGTGCAGCATATTGAGAATCGATTACTGCTGAAGAATCGTAAGAGTTTCTAATAATCAGTTTAGTTGGACTATCTTCAATATAGGGAATATTAACAGATGAATATTCAGCTCTATGTTCCGTTACGTTAACTGCACTACCAGAGTAGTGATCTTTAAGATAAGTACTTAGGTTTGTAGTCTTAGAAGGACTAAAGTCTATAAATTCAGAGTCTATTGTATCTCCTGGAGCACCTGTTTGTCCCATTCCTATAAAATGAACTTCACTAATATTATTATTTGCGATGTAGGTATGTAATGAGCTTAGATCTGTATAACTATTAAAGCTATCAAACATAAGCTTAACAGATGTATTCATTTCAAGAATTTTGAAACTATTATCTGTGTCTTTGACTAAATCTAAAGCGATTAATGTTCCTTTCATTTTATATTATTGTTTTTTTCTTTTTCGTATTAAATTTACCTTCATCTACCATTGCCCATTTTAAATCAGGACAAGGATTTTCTGATTGAGTAAATACCTTTTTAGAAATTGGACATCCACATAATGTACATCCTTTAATTCCTTTAATCGTTGTCATTGCAGGACAACTATTACAGATTTCCAGTCTTGCTTCAGCTAGTATTTTTTGATCCTCAGTTGGATTAAAAGAAACTGCCCATGCTTTTATAATTGCCTTAACACTAAAACTCATTATATATAAATAGTTACCTGTCTATATAAATAGACTCTATTCCCCTAATATTTCATCCGTAGCTAACTGTAAACCTAGTAGAAGTGAAGCAGATGAACCGTACTCTTCTTGTATTTCTTTACAGCGTAATTCTATTTGAGCTATTTTTCCTGACTTAGTGGCAATAGTTAGTAAATCTATAATTTGTTGATCTCTACTTTTACTTGTAGTATCAGATGTATAATCATGTCCTTCGAAATACTTCTTAACTGAATCGCTCATTAATAATTGTTTTAAAATTGTTATAACCTAAGGCAGCGTTCTCTTTCCAAGACTTATGATTACCATCATCGCTTACCCATTTATAACAATATAAGAAAATTCCTGCATCTAAGCAACTCTTAGCAATAGAATACAGTTCCATATCTACTACATTACATTCGTTTATTTTTTGTAGATACGACTGCGAGTAATCATCTTTAGTGCTGTCGTAAAACAAATCAGTAGTAAAACATTTAAACTGATCAGAATTACCGAATTTGATAGGAGGGCAGTCTATAAGCCCGTAAGTTTCAAAATCGTTATACACAGTTCCTATTTCTAATACCTCTCCAACTTTATGGTCTTTTAAATTACCGCAAGAGCCGAAATTAACTACAATTTTAGGTTTGTACTTCGCAATTAATTTAGTAGTGTTGATAGCTGCTTGTACTTTACCAACTCCTATAATATGAATAGGACAGCCATTAAGAGTATCCTCGTGATGTTCTAGCTTAGTAGCTGAGACTAGTAATATATCGCGCATCTAGTATCATGTTTAACTAAACCTACATCTAATAGGCAAATAGAATCTAAAACTTTATACCCAGCACGCTCACAAAGTGTTTTTGCTGCGGTCATTGTACCTCCTGTAGCATATACATCATCTACTATAACAACTGTTCCTGTTCCTTCTTGCATTTCTATTACATCTTCTCCATATTCTAATCCATAACTAATCTTATGTAAATTTACTTTAGGTAGTTTACCTTGTTTTCTAATAAGCTTAAGTCCTCCTCCGAAACGCATTGATAGAGCAGAAGCGAATATAAAACCTCTTGAGTCTATACCCACCCAGTAATCAGGTTGTACGGTAAGGGTTCTAAGCTCGGATATTGCTTCTTTAAAAGCAAATTCATTTTCTAATAGTGGTTGTATATCTCTGTAAGTTATCCCTTCTAAAGGAAAGTTCTCTACAGCTTTAATATAGTTTTTTAAATGCATATTAAAATGTTGAATCAGGATACCATTCGTCGTAGTTATCTGACTTGTGTTTAGGTTTACGTTTGTACTTTGTTTTGTTTCTTACCGGTGTTGGCATTTTTAATGCTTCGTTCCACTCTTGTTGAGTCAGTGTTGTCTGTTCTAGTTTGTTTTTTTTCGTCTTCATTCCAACTTTCTTCAAAATAAATAAATTTCATCAAATAATTAAGTATAAGTTATTAAATATATAACTGCATCCATTCTTGTTCCTTCCATCCTAACCGTCTATTCATCCAACTAGAAGCTTTATTCCATTTGTCTGTATAACCGTACATATAATCTAATTTCTCATTCTTTACCATAAACTGATACCATTTTGATAGAAATAGCATTGACGAATGTGCAGGTCTTTTCTCATTTCGAGTAACAAAGATGCCGCCCATATACATACTATTCTCTGGCATATCTTTAACTATGTCAATCCAGTTATAAGTTAGTTTTCTGTTAGCCCATGCCCATCCTATAGTAATGTCATTATATCTTACCACATAACATGTAGAACCTGCTGCAAACCTTTGCTCCAGCTTCCTGTAATCAGGGATACCATCCCATCCTTCTAAGTCTTTATGGTGATGATCTACAACACGATTAAGGTCTCTATCAAATTCTCTGTAATTATCTTTTGTTAGATAGTCAAATGAGTATTCTGGGTATTCGTACGGGTACAAATCCAATAACTCATCCTTGCTAATTTTAAACTGTAGTAATTGATCGGTATCTGGTTGATACATAACTAAAATAACTTTTATATAAATATACGAATAAATTTTTTCTGAGTCAAACCTAGCGCATATTTATTAACATGGCACGCATTTTATTCCTGTTTTTACTTATACCCACATTATCTTATTCTCAGCTCTTAACAGAGTACGATAAACAGTACCACTTCGCCGCAGGCGCGTTAGTATCCGCAGGTACTTATACTCTTGTATATGCCAAGACTAAAAATAAGAAAAAAGCCTTGATCTACTCCGTTGCTTCTTCTATCTTGATTGGTACATTAAAAGAAATTTCCGATAGCAGAGAGAAAGGCAATCGCTTTGATAAACGAGATTTATTAGCAACATCTTACGGAGGTCTCTCCATTGGGGTAACATTCAACATATTTACAAAAAAAAAGCCCTAACCGTTTCCGGAAGGGCCTTCTAAATTCGCGCGTGTCGACTTCGTCGACGAGAGAGAGAAAACGCCCCTCCCCCGCCTCCTCATCTTACTTGCTCTCTGCTACAGAAGCTTTTCTATAGTCGGTGATTAATTTCTTAATCTCTCCTGCTGCTTTTCTAGCTCTCTGTTGAGATGCTTTAGTGGAACCACTATTGTTCTCTGCTAATGTATTGAAGTTCTCTTCAATAGTTTCGAAAATTTCTTGTTTTGTCATAATCTTAATTTTAATTTAATTTAATTTATCCCATTAATTGTGACATATCCATGCCAGCTGCGGGGTTACTATTCTTATTCTTTCCTTTAGAAACTACTGCCTCTGTTATTAATAGAGTACCAGCGACTGATGCTGCATTTTCTAAAGCTAATCGTGTTACTTTAGTTGGGTCAATAATTCCTTGACTGAACATATTAATAAATTGTTCTTTTCTTGGATTATAACCGAACCATAAATCGCCGGATTCTTTAATCTTTAGTTCAATATCTCCAATTTCGTCTTTAGAGTAACCTGCGTTATCTAAAATCTTATAGAATGGTCTTTCTAAAGCGCTTATTACTATCTCGTAACCTTTCTGTAGATCTTCATCTTCTTCGTCACCGATAGACTCAATTAACATAGTAGATGCATTAAGTAAAGCGACTCCTCCGCCAGGTAGAATACCTTCTTCTAGAGCTGCTTTAGTAGCATGAAGTGCATCATCTACTCTGTCTTTCTTTTCTTTCATTTCAACTTCTGTATTACCGCCTACGTGTACAACTGCAATACCGCCAATAAATGAAGCTAATCTTTCCTGGAGTTTCTCTTTTTCGTAATTAGAAGCTGTATCGTCAATTTGATTTTTAATCTCTTCTACTCTATTAACGATTGCTGTTTCATCTCCTAAAGCATCTACAATTGTAGTTGACTCTTTCCCAACGATAACTTTGTTAGCTTTACCTAACCATTCAGGTTGGAATTTATCTAATCTCATTCCTTTCTCTGCTGAGATAACTGTTCCTCCAGTTAATGTTGCAATATCCTCTAACATCGCTTTTTTTCGATCCCCAAATTCAGGTGCTTTTACAGCAACACATCCTAAGATACCTCTCATCTTATTAACTACCATAGTAGATAATGCCTCTCCATCAATATCATCAGCAATGATAAGTAGAGTCTTGTTTTGTTGAGAAACTGCTTCTAAGATAGGAAGTAGCTCCTTTACCTGGTTTAGTCTTTTATCTGTGATCAGAATTAAAGGACTATTTAACACAGAAGTCATTGAAGCGTTATCTGTAACAAAATAAGGAGATTTGAATCCTCTTTGAAACTGAATTCCTTCTACTGTCTCTAAATACGTTTCACCTGTTTTAGATTCTTCTATTGTAACTACTCCATCTCTACCAACTTTATCCATTGCTGTAGATATAAGTTCTCCTACCTCTGCATCGTTATTAGCTGATATGGTAGCAATTTGTTTTAACTGAGCTTCATCAGTTACTTCTTTTGAGTAACCGTCTGCTAGGTAGTCTGATACTTTAGCTACTGCATTATCGATACCTCTTTTAATATCCACTGCATTAGAACCTTTCTTCATAATATCGATACCCTCGGATAAAATAGATTGAGCAAGAAGAGTAGAAGTTGTGGTTCCATCTCCAGCCTGTTCTGCTGTTTTAATTGAAGCTTGCTTAACAATCTGTGCTCCTATATTTTCTACTTTGTCTTTAAGTTCAATAGATTTAGCGACTGTAACACCGTCTTTAGTCGATACAGGGTTCCCCATATCTTGTTCAATGATTACATTTCTACCTGATGGTCCTAATGTAGCTGTAACTGCGTTTGCTAATTTATCTACTCCGTCTGCTAGTTTATATCTAGCTTCTTTTGAAAATGTGATTTTTTTGCTCATCTTATGATTCTTTTATAACTGCTAATACTTCTCTGTCTTGAGCGATATAAAGCTCTTCTCCTTCAAAGTCGATTCTTAATGTTCCTATTTTTGGTACCATAACTACATCTCCTACTTTACAGGATCTAACTGCAACTAGTTTACCGTATTCTGATATTCGCCCTGGTCCGATTGCTAGAACGGTTCCAATTTCAGGTTTCTCTTTCCCTAAATCAGGTATGATAATATTACCATATTTTTGTTCTCCCTCATCTAGAGGTTTTACTACTACTCTATCATTAGTAGGTATTAAATTCTTTTTTGCCATTTTATTTCCAATTAAAGTTTTGACCCATGTGACCCCATTCAGCTGTCTTACTGAATATAGGTTTTGTTAAGTCTAGATTATTTATTATGTTTTGGGGGGTTAATTTATCTGATACAATACCTACTTCCTCGCCGTCTACTATTGCTGTAGCTTCTAAAGGGTACTCATATCCTATAGCGTAAGCTAACCTAACTAATACCTCTTTAGCATTTGATTCTTTTAGTAAGTTAACTGCGATTGCTCTAGCCATATATGCTGCACTTCGATCTACTTTAGTAGAATCTTTACCGCTAAATGCTCCGCCACCTAAAGGTACTCTAGGTCCGTAGTTATCGACAGCTAATTTCCTACCTGTAACACCTGCATCAGCATCAAAGCCTCCTTGATTCCAATCACCTGCTGGGTTACAATGTAGTGCCTCGATAGTGTATCCTAAATCATCAAAGAACTTTTCACATAACACCTTTAGTTTATCTGCAGGTGCATTTTGGAATGAACATACTACCCTTAGGGTATCGCTTGATGTAATAGTGACCTGTGTTTTACCATCAAAGGGATATTGACTATAAACTAACTTGTTTAACTTACGTGCTAAATAGTACTCTTGAGGAACTAGTTCATTATTTTCATTACAAGCATACCCAATCATAATTCCTTGGTCACCAGCACCGCCAGTATCTACTCCTTGAGCTATCTCTGGTGATTGTTGAACTAAGTGAATTGTAACATCTTCTACTTTACTGATTGAATAAACTATATCCTTTATAGTATCATCTGTGACGTGACCGTTAGAGGTGATCTCACCTGTAATAAATACTTTACCGTGTCCCCCTGCAGTTTCAACTGCTACCCTAGATAAAGGGTCTTGTTTCAAATACTCATCTAATATACTATCTGATATTCTATCACATAATTTATCCGGATGGCTAGGAGAAACGAATTCTGCTGTTCTTTGCATAAATGTATAACGTTTTGTTTTTATTAATATAAGAATAATAAATGAAGAAACAAACCCAGAGCTGGTTTATTTAGCTAATTTTCAAAGTTCTTGGTTCTGATCCTTTAGCAAAAGGAATTACAACTTGCAATAAGCCGTTTTTAAAATCGGCTGTTGCTTTAGAAAGGTTAAACTTACTATCAATTTTCCAACCTAAGTTGAAAGATCTTTTAGCAATACCTTTATGTATATAAGACACGTCTTTGCAATCACACTCTGGAGCGCAATGACAATCATCTTTGTCTTTATCGTAGTTTATTCTAATTATATTACCTTCAATAAGAATTTCGATATCTTCTTTTGAAATACCGGTACAAGCTATATCTAAAGCTAAGCCGTTTTTAATTTCGTAAATATCTACTGGGTGAGGTAATTTTGAATCTGCTATAGGTTGATACCTATTTGTCGATTGCAGGAAGTTCCTGACTAAAATGTCGAACGGATTACGTTCATAAATTAATGTACTCATATCATTTTGTTTTGTGATGTCCTAAGATCATCGGGTTATTAAAATTCTAAGCGCTCTGGGCTGCTCTTCATTTATTATAAATATAGTGGTTTTAAATTTTAGTGTCCATCTCTCCAGTTATCTGATATCTCTGGTGGTGCTTTTAAGGTTACTCCGGGTAATTGAGTAGTCACTTCCATAATCTCTTGAACTATAGGAGCAAACATTGCTACGTCTTTTTCGTCACAGTTAATTATCAATTGATCATGAACCTGAGCTTGAACTTTTGCATCAATACCTAACTCTTTAGCCTTACGGTTAATTACTAAAGCTGCTCTGTTTACAACTGCTGCTGCTAATGACTGAAGTTGAAAGTTTAAACAGTTATTAAGTCCGTTTCTGTAGTCTCTATATGCTTGAGTAACTTGATCTCTAGGTGAAATAATTTTACCTGTTTTCTTATTAGTTTTAGCAGGTATCTGAGTTTCTAACTGTTTTCTATATCTCCAGTCCATCATTCTATCTCCTACCTGTTCGTATATTCTTTTAACTTTAGGTAAATGTCTAACTCTACCTACATAGTTTTCAATACGACCATAAGCTTTTACTTCTTCTCTAGATCTTTCTCTCCATTCAGCTAATTGAGGAAATCCATCTAAGTAACCTTTAATTAGTCCTTCAGCAGTTTTCTGATCTACGTCTAGGGTCATCTTAAGAGCATATGCTTCCATACCGTATGCAATACCTAATGAATAAGCTTTAGCTTTATTTCTAGCTACTGGTTCTAACTTCTTGAGATAGTTGTCAGCTTTCTTATCTGCAGATACTCCATTAGGAAATCTTTGCTTATCGTCGTTTAGTTTTTCAGTCTTTATAGCAACGGTAGAGTAGAAATCCCAACCCTTGTTAAAGATTTCCTGTAGTGCCTTATCTCCAGTAACTGAGGCAAAACAATGAGGTTCAAGTGATTCGTAATCCGCATCAATAACTTTTCTACCATTTCCGGCAACTAAGAAAGCACGAACTATATTAACATACTTCATAATAACATCAGCATCTTCACCCGGTTCTAGAGGTTTAGGTAACTGCTGAGCGTCACTACCGTAACGTCCTGATACAGTTCCGTTTTGCTTAAAGTAAAAATAGTACCTACCGTCTTCTTGACGATCTCTAAACCTATCCACATAGGTAGATTTAATTTTAAGTAACTTATTGTACACCCTTAAGTTTTCTGCCCAAGAATGCTCCTTAGCTAACTCTTTGACCATATCCATATCGAACTTATCTCTACCTGATTTTGTATTAGCTCCTGATACTTTAGGTTTAATACCCATGTATCCAAAAACTATCTCACCTAAGTGTTTTTTAGATTGAATATTAATATAATCTCCGTCGTTACTCTCTTTCCACATAGCCATAGAAATTCTTGCTTTCTCAAGATCATTTATAAAAGTATCATCTCCTGTAAGTAAAAACTGCTTAACAGATTCCTCTTTCTCATTAGATGGTTCAAATGCTTCTATATTCTTTTGAGTTAGAGAGTACTTACCTGTCTTCTCAGATTTAGGTAAAGGAATTGAATAACGTGATACCAAGTTTTGAGCCCAGTTACCTTTATGAGATACAGGATAATTAGTAACAGAAGTAGCAACTACCCAGTCTTTAACTTCTGGTATGGCTAATAATGATTTCATTACAATATCCTTATTCTTCTTCTGATCTTCTACAATTTCAGCATGTATCTTATCGATAAGTTTTACATCTAAATCTACTCCATGAGCTTCCATAGGAACAGTAACCTCTCTGTATATAGGCATAACTTCATCTTCAAAGAAAAACTTTTCTAATCCTTCTTCTTTAAGTTTACCTAAGTATAGATTACAAATACGTAATGTTAAATCTGTATCAGCAGAAGCATATTTACTAAGTATATCTAAGTCTGCTTTATATATCTGGAAGCTATCTTTAGTTACGCTTCCTCCGTTCTTCTTAATGCTTTCTTTAAGTTCGACTTGCTCTTCATTAGCTGCTTTTTCTACATCTAAACCTAAAGCTTCTTGATTCATTATAGCAATAGATTTAAGTCCGAAAGGATTACCAAAACCAAAAGCACCTTCTTCGTAAACAGTATGGACTAATAGACCTGTATCTACCCATATATCGTCGATTAAATCTACGCCGAAGTAGTTCTTTATAAACTGAACGTCAAAAGAAGCATTGTGAAATACTAGTTTCTTACCTTTAAGTAACTTAAGTAAGTTTCTAGATATAGTCTCAGTAGAAGTACCATCAATCTCCTGTAATACTAACTCATCTTTCTCGTAATCAAATACCAATGTAGGTAAGTAAAAACCTATTCCCTCATCTCCTGAAACGGACCATCCTATAATCTTATCCTTTCTAGGGTTAAGACCAGTTGTCTCAGTATCGACAGCAATAACGTCTGATTCAGTAATGTGTTTGTGTAAGAGTTTTAAAGTCTCCTTATCTTGGACCGTATAGTACTTTTTTTCTAATTGCATATATATAACCGTTTATTACTTAAATATAAGAAAACTTTTTCAATCCTCCAACAACTCTTTAGGGTAATCTTTCCTTTCTATCTTCTTTCCTAAATAAGCTTCTAGGGTCCTTATTACCCCTAATTTTTGATTCTTATTACCTGTTCCATAAGTCCAAGCCATAGTACTTTTCTTCTGCCTGATATGCTGTCTTAATTTTTCGCAAGACATTTCTAATAGCTCATGATCTTCCTCCTCTAACTCATAATTCAAGTCGAATTGAGATGCATATTTTAATAACTCTATTAAGTTATTCTTCTCATAATAGTCTCTAATATCATTAAAATCTTCTATATTACCTCCTTTATCAGGGTGAGCAAAGGTTGATAATTTCCTGTATAGTTTTTTTATCTTAGTAGGTGTTGCATCTTTCTTGATCTTACTATCAAGTTCTTCTCCAGGTTTTTCTTTTCTCATTTCCCCAGTTTCTTCATTAACCCACATTTCACTATTTTTATCAGCAAAGTATTTACCAAATAGACTTGCCCAGAGTTTATCGTGTTCAACTAGTTCCTCATCAATCTCTTCTAATTCTAACTTTAAGAATTGATATTGGTGTGATAGTTTTTTTAATTTTCTAGACATTACCTTCCCCATAAAGATCCCAAATTTCTACTTTAGGTTCCGGAAGGACTATTTCTTCTTCTGTTATGGCAAAAAGTTTACCGTTTAAAGGTTCTAATCTGTAGTTACCTGTGAATTTGTTTTTTCTCATAAATTGAGTTAAAGTCTGTACTAGACCTTCTATTTCTTCTCCCACTGGCTGTCCTGATTTAGAAACTAGCTTCCAATTATCTCCTGGTGGCTGTCTTACTGCTATAAGCGTAGATGATTCTAAAATTTGTGTTTCCATATTATTGACGTAGAGTTTTAGCTATTCTATATTCTGTGCCTGTAAAGAATTCTGGTATTAACATACTATGTGTTGCTCTAACAGGATTAATATCAAGTCCGCCTCTTCTAGTATATAGACAAGCAACCATTAATTGCTCAGGTTCGTATGCATCAGTGAGATGCTTGAATACCATTTCACAAATTTCTTCATGAAAATGACTTACAGTTCTATGACTAACTATGTACTTTGCTAACGAATCAGCTGATGGAAGTTTCTTACCTTTAATCTTGATAAATACATCTCCCCAGTCAGGTTGATTAGTTACTCTACAATTAGACCTTAATAGATTAGATTTTAACTTTATCTCTTTAGCTTCTTCAGAAGTATCTTCTACTGCTAACTGTGAAGCATCTGATTGAAAAGCTGTAAAATCTATTTGATCCAAATCAACTACATCTCCTAAATCTGAATATCCTTCGAATGTTAGAGGTACACCTTCTTCTTCTCCTGCATAAAAAGTTACTGTAGTGTCAGTTTCTAGCAATTCATCTAAATCTCTTTTTACTCTAGCTTCAATTCCTGAAATACAGTCTGCTGCATTATCAGCAATCCTAGTCATATTGAAAGAGTTTAAGTATAACTTGATTGACTTTGATTCTACGTGAAACTCACTATCAGAAGGACATACAATTTTTAACATACCAGCTACAGGCTGACCTTTAGTTGTTATAGCTGAAACCTCATAACAGTTCCAAGTATCTACTCCTACGAATGAATTTGATGTTAGTCCGTATCCTTCTCTATTTAAGTACCTTGGTACTTTAACTAATAACTCTGGGGAGTAGGTATCTTTATAACCGTCTCCTCCTACTTTACCTAAATGTTTAGAAGCAATATCTACTACTTCTTGATAATTTTTAACGTCTGCCATAATTTATCCTTTAAATATTTGTTTTTTGCCACCATCGTAAACATAAGCGTGACCATTTTCGATTAATAGTTTATTTAAAGAGGTTTCTTCTCCTTTTATAAAAATTTCAGCAAGTACACGACCATACTTACCTTTACCGTATGACTGAATAGTAAATTTACTATCATTCATTTCTAAATACTTTTTTGTAAACGCAGAAGCTGCTAATCCTTTAACTTTCTCTGCTTTATCTCTAGTTCTCTTTTCCCAGGTATCTACTCCTTTAAATCTCAACCTTGCTTTAACCCAAGTATCGAAACCTAAGTCAATCATTACATCAGCTGTATCTCCGTCGACTACCCTAATTAATTTTGCTCCGTATTTATACATATTTTTTAATATTTTTTTGGTACATATCTATTTTCATTAATAATAGCTCTAGCTTGACTGAGTTTACTAAAGTGGTATGATCTAAATTCTGACATACCTTTCATTTTAGGTAACTGAAGGTCTTGTGGACCCCATGCAGAAAGGATTGTCTCCTCTAATGCTAATGCTTTATGTTCAGGTAACATAGCGCTTGTCTGAATAGACACAGAATCAAAGTAGTCAATCATAGTGGTCTTGACCCAATCCTTCTCTCCTCCTTCATGAAAGATAGCATGATTAGCTAATAATCTATCATATACTTCTACATAGCTGGTTATTCCAACTTTTAAGAATCTCTCTCCGTCTTTCTCAAACAGAAATACATATACCTTTTTAGCCCAATCGGGTACCTTTTTCCAAAGCTCAGTATTCGGGTTTCTCTTATCTAATAGAGTTTTGTTTAGTATATCCATTACTTTATAAATTTTAATATTTGCTCTACTCTCTGCATAGGAGATCCAGTAATAGTAAGGTAAGGCTGACGAACTCCTTCTAAAACATCTTTAAATTCATTATCTATTTTAACTCTCCATTCTTCATTTACACTTCTTACTCCATCGTCTACTGAGTCAAATTCTATAGGGAAGTAAATATAATGAGTATATTCACCTTTAATCCTATTCCAAGTATCCTCTATATATGAGTAGGTCATAGGCTTAATTTTATCCATAAACTTAGAGTATACTATAACATCCATATAACATCTATCTAAGACTAAGTTATAAGGTTGAAGTAAAGCTTCTAAATGAAAACTACTAATAGCTAATTGAGTAGCGTCAGTACCTTTCTCGTTTATCGGAAAACCATAAGAACCTATAGTCCTAGTAGATTCATTAATAAATTCATATTTAGGTAATTTATTCTTTAATAATTCATAAACAGTAGTCTTACCTGTACTACTAGCTCCTACTAATGCTATTCTTTTTATCATATAACCTATTTAATATACTTTAATATAAGAAAATTATTTAAATCTATCAACTAAAAACTGTTTTAATTTACTATAATCTTGAAATTCTTTGATCTTATGTCTTATAGATTCTTCCTGCTCTCTGGTAAGATTAAGTTCATTTACTATGGTATGTCTAATTAAGTTAGGAGTAAACGGAATAGGGTATTCTAGAATTTTTACATTGTTAGCGATAATAGCTAATCCTACTGAACGATGATATCTAAATATTACATACGCGTCATTACTATCAGCTTGTCTACTTAAAGTTGAATCATAGTAACCAGATAGGGTATTTAGACCATATTCGTTCATAATAAAAAACTTATCTTCAAACCACGTTCCTTCGTCCACTGTAGAAATAGCATGTACATCTGGTTTTCTGTTTGATAGGTGAGATACCCAAGGAAAATTATTGTTGTTACAACTTTCTATTAGTTGTTTAAATCTTTCAGAAGAAGCATTATTAATATTAAATGTAACGTCTGTTCTACCTGCCATAATAAACAGGTACTCAGTATTAGTAGCTCTTTGGTGTTCTAATCTTTGCTTATTACTACTTCTGAGAGAATAGAAGTATGGCTCTAATGTATGTCTTTTTTTAGGAGTTATAGGGTTAATTAACTGTAGTTTTTTAAAACATGATAAGTCCTGTTTACGTGTATACTCATCATTCCAGAATGTACCTAACATTTCGACATCTAAGTCGTTTTCGTTACACAATTCAACTAAAGGTGCAAAATTACTATAGTCCCAAAATCTCATTTCGCCGAAAAGCTCTATAGCTACTTTCTTTCTCATATAATATGTTTTAAAAAGCTAATCCAAAGGTAGAGTGACCTATCTTTAGTAGCTTTCCACATCTCTTTTTCTTTGATATTAAAAGCATTAAATCTTTCTTCTGCAATAACCTTTCCTTCATCTACCCCTGCTGTTACTCTATGAAGAACACATCCCATAATTTGATGTTTAGCTTTAAAAGCTCTCATTTGAGGATCTTTTCCTTTTAGTTCAGGGTATACAGTTATTAAACCTGGATGACCGTTATATATGTTATGTCTTTCACATATTTCAGCAGGCATTATTCTTAACCACCCATGAAGGGTAATAACAGCTTCAGGAAAATAGCTAAGAAGTTCAGCATATTCTTCAGTATCAGGTTTATTACTAAATGTATAGAATCCTTGATTTACTATTCTAGGATCTATAGTCCTTAAGTTATCAGGTCTATCATTAGTAATAATTCTATCTGGCCATCTACCTAGGCTTTCAGATAAATCTGCTATTTCAGAACCTGTCTGACTAAAGAACGCTATCCACTGCTGATTGCCCGTTTGCATACCATCTAAATTTTTGTACATTATTTTTAATAGTCCCTAGTTGATCGATACTAATATCTGAATTAATAAGTTCGAAAAGTTTCTGTGACTCTTTAGACCAGAGACCGTCGGATTTATATGTTATTCCTTTAATACCGTGAACTACAGGGTTTGAAGTATCTAAAGAATATATCCAATCGTAATCCATATGCTTGTAAAAAGCAAATTCTTGAGGAAGACCGCAACCTAATAAATGATGAGGCTTATGTTTATTAATAACACCGTCTTTAAGTAAATCTCCTAGTAACTTAACACGTCCTAGCATCCAGCTAACATACTTGTTAGGATGAGGAACTGACTGTGTATAATACGAGTAATCAAATGATATAGCTATCATATCTACATCAGCTTCTTTATTCATATAATTATAACAATCAACTATCTCGTCATAAGTCTTTCCTTGAACTACTCCTATCTTTCCACTACCCTCATATCCTAAACCTCTGTTATTCCAATCTTCCATTTGATCTATAGTTTTTCTATAGTCTTCTAAAGCATCTGGAACTATATACCAGGTAGGTTTAATTTCATTAACCCATTTATCAAATTTAATAGCATCAAAAGCTTCCTCTAATTCAAAAATAGAATTATCCAGTATTACTTCTCTACCCTTACTTAAAGCTTTTTTAAACTGCTTCAAGTATTCTTCATCTTCTTCAAATAAATGAACTAAGGCATAATCGTAATCAGTAAACCTTTGCATATCTTCAAAAATACTCTTGGGAGCTTCATGTGCTATTTTAATCATTCTCTATTTCTTCTGTTAAGTTATCAATATCTGTACGACCTGTTATAATTGTATTAATAGCGTTAGTAGCATTAATTACTAATTCTTGTGCAATATGTAATGGTACGTACTCTTTACCATCAATCTTTACAATATGTTCTGCTAAATTAACCATATTAAAAAAACTTTTTTAAGTTAGGTCTAAAGTAATTTATACTTTTCATTACTTTTCTGTCTCTAGATCTATAAACAATGTACCGTCCTTCCTCAATCTTTTCAAAATGGCAGGCCTCACCTTGTTCCTCAGCTCTTTGGCTGACACTACGTATGGCTTCTTCTTCAGTTTTACAAGCTTTTGACATATTACTTGCTTGTACTTCTTGATAGGCTGGCCATATCTGATTTTTAAGGCCATGTAGCATAGTACCGTTCCCAAGGGAAACATAAGCAATGTCGCACAAAGCATCCAGAACTTCCACAATGTCGCCTCGTTCGCAAGCTTCTCTATATTCTTCAAGTTCTTCGAGTATGAAATCGTAAACGAATTGCCACTCTTTTTTTGTCGGTATCGTTGGTTCATAATTATTCGGTTTGCCAAATGTGGCATTAAATGTTTCTACTTCACTAACAAAAGGTACATAGTCTTTTTCAGACATAGCATCTAATATAGGGAATAATGATAATTGCTTTCCCATCTTAATATACTTTAATAATTCTTGATTCAGTTAGGCTGATTATTTTAAAGCCAGTCTCACCTAACTCCTCTAGCATTTTATACGTTTTAGCTTCTGCTTCTGTTCCAGTCATAGCATCTACTAAATATATTTCTTTTACTTTCTGTACTCTACCTCTATCGTTTTCTCTTTCGAACTGGGTAGTAACTTGCCAATAGTTTGTCATAATTATATTATTTATTAATGTTTACAAATACTTGCTAATTCTATATTCTTATAGAACTCTGCTTTTGCTGATGCTTCATGAAGAAATGCTCCGGTTAGTTTAGCTGTTTGCATTGAAGCTCCTCCATGCTTTACTCCTCTACAAGATACACATGCATGAGTTGCATTAACTTGAACTGCTACTCCTAAATTACCTTCACATATCTTATCTACTGCATTATGAATAGCTACAGTTAACTGCTCTTGAATAGCTCCTCTTCTACCGAATTGTTCTACTATTCTATTTAGTTTAGATAATCCTACTACTTTACCGTCTTCTGAAGCTATATAAGCAATACTTACTGTACCTCTAATAGCTTGATGATGGTGAGAACACATAGATGTTACAGGTATATTACTTTCTTGTACGATACCGTCGTATCCATCAGAAGGAAATGCTGTAATACGATCTAACGGGTTATACCTTCCAGCCCATAAATCATTTACGTATGCTTTTGCTACCCTAAATGGGGTATCTGACGAATTAGGATCGTCTTTGTAGTCACACCCTAATGCAGTTAAAAAGTCTGCATATGCTGATGCTGCTCTTTCTATAATTACTTTTTTCTCATGTTCAGTTAACCTTGCTTCAGGTCCTTCTAATGCTTGCTTTGCAGCTAATTGACTTGATATACCATTTGCATATCCTGCTTTTACTAATTCTGTTCCGTCTATAAACTTTTTAGGCATAATATTTAATTTGTTTTATTGAGGTTCTACGACTCATTTATATATTACAATATAAGTAATTTAATTTAGTTTTCCAAATAATTCTGAATGGTATTTGAATCTTTTTTCTCCCATGGGTAAACAACCCACCCGAAATCATGATCTATTTCTTTAGCATAGTAATCAGGTTCGAAAGTTGATGTAGTCTTATAGTGAAGAGCACCGTACTTAGGAGTAGGGAATTCTTTTTCGAGGTCTCCGAAGGTTTTTCCGGAATCAGCAATATCGTCTATAACTAACATCTGGGGATAATGGTTGCTAATATAGGGAGTATACGGAATATCAAATCTATGAGAATACATAATTGCTAGTATTGTACCTCCTCTTGGTACTCCTGTAACTAAAGTAATATCATCTCCTGTTTGTTCGTGTATACTGTCTAGTAGGGAATTAACATCTTCCCAAGATAAAAAAACCTTTTTTATTTTCATGTGTGATCTGTTGTCCAGTCTCCAATTGAGTAATCTGCTGTTGTAGTATTGTTAACTGAGTTTAAAACTTCTTTTAAGTAGTCCCATTGCGCTGGGGTAATATTATAGTGGTGTACTCCTTCTACAAATCCTTTTAACCACTGTATAAATTGCTGTTCGTTCATTAAAGTATAATTAATTTTCTATCTATAATTTTATAGCGATATTCCTGTGGAAGTATAGGGCCTTTATACTCATTTATGTAGTCACTTAACTCCCATATTAATATTACATCAGCTTCTGTCATGCCTTCCCAAGGTTCACTAAATAATTCTAATTTACCGTTATCTACAATATAATCATAAACTAAATTATCCTCAATCCACACTTCGTACTCACCAGACTCACTATGCTTTTCTAGTTCTAATAATATGTCTTTAATAGTTTTCTTACTCATCACTGTTTAAATTTATGTCCGAAGAATTCATAGTTCTTGTGTACTGCGTCAAGTTCTCCATCTTCTATAGCATCTTCTTCAGATTCGTATATTGCATTTACAGGGCATTCATATATACAAGCGCCACAATCAATACACTGTTCAGGATCTATATACATAGATTCTTCTCCTTCAACTATACAGTCTTCAATAGGACAAACCTCTATACATACTCCATCTTTAGTGCCAATGCACTTGCTGCCAATCATGTAACTCATTATACTTCTCTTTGATCTTCAAATGCAATAATATGCGGTCTCCAAGTTAATCTATATCCATTATCTCTTACCCAATCAAACATAATAGGGTAAGATTTATGTAAAGCAGCTCTCGTATCACCAGCTGGCATAAACCATACTTTATCTTTTGGTGCTTCCAATTTTTCTATACATTCCATAATTTCATCTAAAGCACCTTTATCTTTTCCATCCCAGACAGGTTTTAAATGGTAATCACTATGGTACGCTATACTCTTTTTAATTGCATCATAGTTTAATCTAAATTTATTATGCTGCTTTACCATTCTTTCGTCCGTGATTCTACCTTCAGGGGTTTCGACTCCGATAACAGGGACTGAATTGCTGAACTTAGGAGATATCGAGAGCAGATTAATAGGATAATCAGTTTCAAGATAATGCGATCCTTCATTCTCCATAGTGATAAAAATATTTCTTTCATGGGCTAAATGGGTTAATTCATTAACTAATTTTTTGTGCATAGTAGGAGAACCACCAGTTAGCATCATTTCAGAAATATGAGGATTATCATCATATGCTTTAATAATATCATTAAACGTATACTTACCTTTTTCAGGGTGAATACTAGTATACCAGCTATCACACCAACCACCTTCTCCAAAGTAACATCTATGAGTACATCCAGTAGTTCTGATAACTACAGTAGGGTACCCTGCTCTAGAACCTTCAGACTGTACTGCTGTATAGATTTCGACTATAGGTAAGTTTTTATCATAGTCTTCTATTCTGCCAAGATTACCTGACATTTTAATTTGCTGGGTCATATATTGCTGAGTTTTTACCGTGTTCTCTAAATTCTACTTTTATTACTTTTACTCTTCCTTCGGTTTCAGTTTCTATGAATGGAGCTAGTTTATCGTATATATATTGCGAAAACTTCTCTGCTCCTGTTGCAGGTACTACTCTAACCTGTGCTATACCGCTATTGTTAAGCTTTAATGCTTCAGGTAAAAATGGATCATCTTGTGCTACTAGGTAAGTATGATCAAACATGTAATCCATCCATTGTTTTGGAGACATACCGTCTATCTTTCCTTTAGCTCTTTTCATTCCTCCAAAATCCCATACCCAGTTTCTCTCATCTAAATTACCTTCAAACCATAATTTAAATGAAACGCCGTAACCGTGTAAGAATCTACAGTGTGTTGTTTCTGCTTTCCATTGACGAAAGACTGTGCTAAATCCGTCAAATACTTTTGTTGATTGAAATTTTGCCATAACTATACTAATTCTTCTATTATACCAATAAATTCAGAGGTCACTAAAATACTAGCAGCCCAGACTAAATCGAAAGGTAGGATTATGTAGCCGATTATACGGATACCTGATTTTATAAATGAGATAATTTGATGCTTCTTAGCGTCAGGGTACTTAACTATCTTGTCTTTGCAAGAATAGTCAGTATCGGTAAGAGTTATAACCTTTTTAATTTCTTTTTCTTTATTCATGTTAGTGTTTTTAAAGTGGTGCTACGACACTATGTCTATTATTATATGTAATATAAGAATAATATTATTAATATACAACTATAGTCTAAAAGTTTTTATAAATAAATGGATCTCTTTTTTTTAGTTCTTTTAGTTTCTTTTGGAAAGCTGCTTCATTTGCCTTCTCTTTCTTAAGTTCTTCTTTAGTTTTACTATCTTTTTTATCCATTTTTTGAAATTATAAAATTATTAATTATTAGCTGGTCTATATCTGAATTAATAAATCTATCTACAGCTTGTTTAGGTGTCATAGTAATTGTCTGATCTTTAAGATTAAAAGATGTATTTAATACTATTCCAAACCCAGATATACGTTTTAGTTCTTCAATAAGCTTATAGTACTTAGGGTTTTGACCTCGGGTAACTGTATGAACTCTAGCTGTATTATCTACATGAGTAGCAGAAGGAAAATAAACAGGAGGTTGCTTCTTTTTATGCCCTTTAATTTTAACAACTTGATTCATAAAAGGAATATCCTCTTTTACTTCGAAGTATTTTTTGTCTTCTCCTCTGAGAGTAGATGGAGCGAATGGTCTAAAACCTTCTCTCTTCTTTATAACGTAATTTAACTTTGTTCTCATTTCTGGGTCTCTAGGTGTAGCAAGTATAGATCTATTACCTAATGCTCTAGCACCAAATTCCATTTCACCTTGGAACCATGCTACGATTTTTCCTGAGTGTATAAATTGAGCGGTAGATTTATAAAGATTGGCAGGGCTAACTTTAACATATTTAATACCTTTAGTATTATTCAATACTCCTAGAACATCATCATCTGAGTATTTAGGTCCTAAAAATGGATTTCTATTTACTATTCTTCTACGTGTATCTCCTGTTGCAGCAACATAACTCTGTAAACAAGCACCTATTGCTGAACCTGCATCTGAAGGAGCGAATGGTACGTGTATTTTTCTAAAATACCTATATGCTTTAGAATTAGCGACTCCGTTATAAGCACAGCCGCCGCTTAATACTAAATTCTTACTTTGTGTTAACTTACTAGCAACTCTAACTAACCTTAGAAACTCTTCTTCGTACACAACTTGTAATGCTGCTGCTAAATCCTTATGGTCTTGTGTAACTTCTTCTTCTGGAAATCTGGGTAGAATACCTAATAATTTAAAAAGGTTTTTATTAAACATTACCTTATCAGAGTATTCCCAGGTGAAGTACTTTTGAAGTATAAAGAACTTGTTAGTAGTTCTTTTAAATATTTTTCTTAACTGCGGTGCATATTTTTCTGCATTACCATACGGAGCTAATCCCATAACCTTATACTCTCCTTCGTTGGGTTTAAATCCTAAGTAAGAGGTAATAGTAGAATATAACATTCCTAAAGAATGTGGAAAGTCTATAGAGAAACGTTTAAATATTTTACCGTTGTGAGTAGTAGAAATAGTAACTGTTTCCCATTCTCCTACACCATCTACAGTAAGTATTGCTGCCTCATCAAACTTAGAAGTATAGTAGCCAAAAGCAGCATGAGAAAGATGATGATCGATATATTTTATCGGACCATTATAACCTAACTCACTAAGTAATTTTTTAGGATCATTTTCAGCAAACTCTTTTTTAAATCTACGTTTAATCTTCCAGGTTTTCCACCATCTTTTATTAAATGTTTTAAGTACCCTATGTTTTTTAACTTCGGGTTTTTCATACCAACATACTTCATCTATATCCTCAAAAGTTAAGTTATTAACTTCCATAACCCATTTTATAGAGTTAACTGGAAATGAATAGTCATGTTTAATTTCTGTGAATCTTTCTTCTTCTACTGCGGATAAAACTTTACCGTCTGAGACTATACAAGCTGCTGCGTCATGAAAGAAAGCTGCTAATCCTAATTGTATCATTTTTTTAAACCAAATTTACTGTATTTGTACCAAAGTCTTTCATGAAAAAAGTACAAAATCATTTTTGTTATAACTTCTACACCTCCAATTGTTAAACCAGCTTTCCAAGAACCGGTAATAAACCAAGATAGTAGTACTGTATCTATTGTTCCGACTATTCTCCATGAAATAGTCTTAGCGATATGCCTTTTATAGCTTACCATCTAATTTCATTTGCTCTCTAATCTTCGTTGCTGAGATATCTCCGATCTCTTTTGGAGGGACGTGTTCAATTACATCATAACCTACACCTCTTCCGTAGTTAAGAGATTCTATATCAGGAACTATAGATATAAATATCTTACCTTCATCTATTAACTCTTTTAATTCTACAGAAAGGTTAGCCATTACCTCTTGTGCAGTCCAAGGATTTTTTTCATCAGGTTTTACATCTCTGATTGCTATCCATACGTTTTTACCTTCTTTCAACCTTTCATTTACTAACCAGTAGTGACCTTTATGAAATGGTTGCCATCTACCGAAAAATACTGAGTATTTCTTTTCAGTAGAGGAACTTTCTTTGTCTGCTTGTGCTTTATATTCCGCCATCTCTTTGTACATTTATAGCGATTGCTCTTTCGCCAGGATTATTGGGGTCCATATCGTTAATTAAGTATCGAGGACCTCTTTCGATACCCATTATTAATCTATCAAAAGGAACATCATTAGTTTTCAATTCGTTAACTGTATGCACATACAACCAGTCAGGTCTAGCTGTGGTAAGTATAATCATGTGCCCTTCTTCTTTTGCACTTTTTAAATACTCTACAGTTGAATGAATAGGTTCAGCTTTTGTATTTTCATAAGTTTCAAACTTTCTATATTTTAGTATAGTTCCATCTATATCTACAAAATAAGTATTTTTTTTAACCATTATTTAGTGCTTTAAGTATTTTCTGTAGAGACTCTTCTGGTGTATCAACTGTGGTGTCAATATCAATGAAATTACTTTGAGGAGCAACATAAGCAGTTGCTTTAAAATGATCACGTTCCCTTGGTTCTGATGTATGTATATAGATTTCTCTAATATTATTACCTAATAGAGTTTTAAAGTCTTCTCGTTGATCTATATAAGGGGCTACAAGGGATACAATTACATCATTACCCTGGTTATGAAGGTAGTGTGCTATTCTTTGTGCTGTACCGACATTTTCAACTCTACCTTTGATTGAATAATCTTTATTAGAGAATAATTCTCTCATATCATCACCATCAATCCTATAAGGAACATTACCTAATTCTTGTTGGAGTAAATCTCCTAAAACCGTTTTTCCATGAGCAGGTTGCCCAGTTAACCAATAAACCATATTTTAATTATTTTTAGTGGAGAATATCGGAGTCGAACCGATGACCTCTACGGTGCAAGCGTAGCGCTCTAGCCAGCTGAGCTAATTCCCCTACCTACTAGATAGAACGGTTTCTTCTGACTCCGTCCCACTGTACTTTTTTAGACTTACTTAACATGTTATACCTGTTAACTCTATTGTTAACGTTGGTTCTCTCGGTATTAAGTTGAGTATTGCCGTTTTGTTGTTCGTGCTTCATTACTTAAATTTACGTATTACTATGAGATTATACATATTCAGAAAGAACCTTTTCTACATGTTCTTTTGCTACTTGATAATCTACTACTCCGGTTTCGTCTGCATATCCAACAGGATCAGGTCTTCCTAGCTTAATAAATGCCTCAATACGTTCTACTGATGAAGCTGATTTGTAATCACTATACCATTTATATGCATTTGTTTCAGGTCTACTATAAACTTTGATTGGCTTATAAGATGTATTTGTTCTTTTATATACTTCGTTAAAATCAATCCCTAACGATTCACATAATTTTTCTCCATCTTGTAAAATACCAAACTTATCAGTATCTAAATAAGGAGTGAAGTAACCTACTCTATCAGCATCCCAATTTCCCATTCTAAAAGCTGCATCGTCTGCATCTCTAAATTCTTGTCTACAATCAGGATAAACTGCATGATCTCCAGCATGTATTCCTAAAGCAATATCACAAACATCTTCTGTTCTATTTGCTACTGATAAAGCTACTGCTTGAGTAATAGAAGCAAACATTTTATTTCTGTTAGGTACAACAGTTTCCTTCATGTTATCTTGCTCGTAATGTCCTTCTGGTACATCATCTCCGCCTTCTACTAAAGCAGAATCTAGTAAATCTACTAATCCGTCTAGTTTTATTTGACGGTAATTTACGTTATGACCTTTACTCGCAAGGTAATCAATTAACGATTGAGCTCTTTCTAGCTCTACTTTATGTTTTTGACCGTAATCAAATGAGATACCTGTTACTGTATCATACTTTTCGATAGCTCTTAATAATAGGGTGCTGCTATCCATTCCACCACTTAAACTAACTACACAATGTGCCATAATCTATTTATTTAATTTTGCCAGGTATTTTGCGTATAGGCTAACGCTTAAGAATTTACATATCTACTATCCCAGCAATATCGTTTTTAATTGCTTCCCATTCAGAGATATACGATTTTAAATCATATAATTTCTTAGGTCCTGAGTTCAGTTTTTCTCTCATTACTGTTTTTAGGGCATTATTAAAATTAGAGGGGTAAGATATAGTTTTAATATATTTTGTATTATTATCACCTTTAATAACATCTTCGTAAACAGTATAACCTCCTGTTTGTGATCTAGATATGAAAAATGGATCCATAGCTTTATCTTTTACAATTGTATCCCCTGCAGGGATTGAGTCTGGGTTTCTTAACATAACTTTATTTTATTTTTTAACTTAATACTAATTCTTCTAGAGATTCTATATCTAATCTACCTGTCTTTCCTGTTGAACTTCCGTCCTCTCTAATAAGTACTGTATGTGGGATAGATCTCACATTAAATTTAGCAGCAAGTCCTGTAGTATCTGTTTCTATGTTAACTTCAGTAAACTTTAACTGCCCTTCGTACTTATCTTTTATCTTATCAAAGGTTTTTCCATAAACCTTGCATGGTCCACACCAATTTGCATAAAATTTAATGATCTCTTTCATCGCTTTACCTTATTATTTCTATTCTTGTTAAACTTTCTTGGTCTTTCTTTCTTTTGAATTCCCATAGAAATTAACCATTCTTGTAGTTGCGTAATCATTTGTTTAGATGAGTTTTTTGACATATATTATAGGTTTATTATTTAATATAATATAAGAAATATTCATCGAACTAACAACTACTCTTTATTCTTTTTAAATTTTTTAATCTCTTCTTTTATAAATTTTATTGACTCTTCTGGTCCTTCAAAGCTTGGTTGTCTTGAATACCAAACTATGTTTCCTACTTCCTTAACCAACTCCTTTAGTACTTTTAATTCTGGTAATTTACTTGGTTTCTCATTCATTGTTAAATTTTTTAAATTAATAAAAAATAACGATTCCTACTGAAACTATTTTGTTTTAAAGCTATCTACATAATTAAGTGCTGATTCTATTACCTGGTGCATATCATAGTATTTATACTCTGCTAACCTTCCGCCGAAATGTATGTCTGTTAAACTATCCGCTTCTTTTTTATACTTAGTATAGATTGAAGTATTTGTAGGATCATTAACAGGGTAGTAAGGTTCTGTTTTATCTGCTTTATAAGGTTGTGGGTATTCATACGTTACTACCGTATGGAGTGTATCCACAGGGTCAAAATGTTTATGCTCTATAATTCTAGTATACTCTACTTCTTTATCGGTAAAATTCATCATAGCTGTGCCTTGAAAGTCTTTAACACCTTCTAATGTATGGTGTGCAAATGATGTGGTCTTATATTCTAATTCTCCAAATTTGTAGTCGAAATATCTATCTATTGGACCAGTGTATATTACTTTATCATGCTCTGGTAGTTCATCTTCAAAATAATCTGTTTCTAATTTTACGTCTATCCCATCTAATAGTTTTTCAAATATTTGAGTATAACCGCCTTTAGGAATCCCTTGGTATTTATCGTTAAAATAGTTATTATCGTATGTAAATCTTACTGGTAATCTTTTTATTATTTCTTTAGGTAACTTTTTAGGGCTCTTTCTCCATTGTTTTGCTGTATACCCTTTAATTAATTGGTGGTATATGTCATGACCAACTAACTTAATTGCTTGTTCTTCTAAGTTCCTAGGTTCACCTATATATTTTGATTGTAATTCAATAATTTTTTTTGCTTCTTCTGGTCTTGTAATACCCCACATCTTAGAAAACGTCCACATATTAAAAGGCAGTGAAAAAATATCACCTTTATAGTTAGCGACTGGTCTAAGTTTAAAGTCATTAAACTCTACAAACTGGTTGATCCATTTCCATACTTTTTCGTTTGATGTATGAAATATGTGAGGACCGTATTCGTGTACCTGTATTCCAGAAACATTTTTTGTATAACAATTACCCCCAATGTGGTCTCTATTTTCTATAACGCATACTCTATACCCGAGTTTATTTAACTCATGTGCACATATTGCACCATAAAAACCTGCTCCGACTATAAGGTAATCGTATTTCATACTCTAATGATAAGGAGTTAATTTTTCTTGTACTTCTTTACTAATATTCGGTGTAGGATGGTAGTAAGGTTTCCAGCAGTGTACAACTTTCGTAAAGTGGTGGTCCAGTTCTGCTTTTTGAATAGTTTCATTTGTCATATTCTCTAATCCAATTTCACTACCAAATTGGCAGTTTATACTTCTCTGGTCTCCTACTGTAAATTTACTATAATGGAAAATAAAAGTTAACATAGAGTCTGTCCACTGTGTTGGAGATCCATCACCAGCTATTCTCTCTATATAATTCCAATCTACTTCCTTACTTGCATGATATGCCTCTATGAACTTCTTTCGGTTAAATATACTTCCACCACATCCGTATGCACCTCTAAGATCTATGTCTAAAAATTTATATAATTCATCTCCTTGCCAGCCTCGACCTCCAATACCGGTTAAATCGTAGTTAGGTGTTTCATCAATTTTACCTAAAAACCATACGTCGTCCTCCATATTCATCACCCAATCTACTTCTGAAAGTGTTGTGGTACAAGCTTCATATACCCTATCAAGCCAGGCAAGTATTGTTTCTGTGTCAAAAGCAGGTCTTCCACTATTTGGGTCATTATAGCCTTGTTTATTAGTTTTACTATATGAACAGGAAAACTTATTAGCAACTGGTTTTAAGATATTTGTGTTATCTTCGTATAATGCTACAGGTGCGGTTGGGTAAAACTTTCTAAATTGATTGAGTGCAAAATAACACGCTTCAATTCTGTATCCGGATTGGTAAAAAAGTCCTAAATTAATCATACTCCGAATGCTTTAAAGAAGTTAATCCATTTTTCTCCGATAACCTCAACTCGAAAGTTATCGATTATATACTTATATCCCTTAGCCTGATTATGTCTCTTTAAGTCTTCTGACTGTTCTAATGAATTGTATGTATCTACTACTAAACCACTGTTATTAAACTTACCGTCGAAGTCTTTAGAAAGCGGTTCTGCGTTCATATCTAAGAAATTTATGTCAAGTGGTTCGGGTATCCACCCACAGTATCCTGAAAATAGTTCAGGTAAAGCTCCTAATGGGTATGTGATAGGTACTACTCCTAAAGCAATAGCTTCTGCTACTACACAAGAAAAAGTATCCTTATGTACATCCTCATACGGTGTGTATAGAGGATATAAAAAGTATTCTGCTTCTGCTAAATGGTTAAACAGTGTAGTTTTATCTACACCGTTATGCAGATTAAAAAATTCATCTGAGTGTGCATGAGTAGCCATTAAGTAATCAAATGCATGAAACTCTTTATCCGGTATATCTAATTTTCTTACTGCATCAATAGCAACATTTCCTCCTCTTGCCCAAGCAGCGTGGAATACAAACTTACCTTTTTTCTTTTTGATACCTTTATTATGTACCTCAGTAATAACATCATCTTGAACTGGGTTACCTATCGTAGCCCAATGTACATCAGTTTTGACGTTTCTTATTAAATGCTTATAATGGTTAAAGTTCATGTCTTTCTCCCATTTAGATATATTAACTATACCTAAAGGTACATTCCATTTATTAGCAGCAGCGATAAACTCATTCACACCGTAAAACCATTGCATATGGCTCCAATACAGTACTCCCCTACTTACTGTGATAGGAAGATTTTTATAATCTTTAAACCATAAATTTCCTACTACAAAATCATAATTTAAATTTTGAATACCTGTAAAGTCAAAGTCAGTATATGATACACCTCTAACTAGTTCTCCAGCTGGTGGATTTACACCTGATTCTCTTAAATTATCTTCTAATGCAGGTTCTAGTTTATCTGTACATATTGTGACTTCATACCCCTTAGAGGCTAAGTACTCTGCAACTAAAATATTAGAACCATCAGTACCGGAAGCGCCTGCGCCTCCAGTCCTAATAGTATCTCCATTAAGGTAATTACTTCTTCTACTATTTCCTAATACTAGGAAGACTATTCTCATAATTGTTTACTGTATTGAGTTGACCATTCACCGTCTTGTTTCATTCCATACATTACTACGGAACTACCTTTGATAAATCTTTCTGTAATGTCAAAGGTGAAACTATTCTTTTGTATTGATACTATTTCTGGATGTTTTTCAGCAGTAAAGTCATTTCTGTATACTTCTTTTCCTGTTCCATCTACGACTCCAAATGTAATAAACTTATAAGGTTCTGCTGATTGAGATAAAAAGTGTGTAACAGGCCATTCTACTGTTATATTTACTTCTTTATCTAATTCAAATTGGTCTGCCCACGGTATTGGATTAGGTGGTGAACCAACTTGTAGAGTATACCTTTGTATTTTTTGGTTTTTAAAATCAAATCCACCGAATACTTCATAATCATGTAATGTTCTTACGTTACCTACATCAAACTTAGGTTCAATTTGTATTCCATTATCTTCAATACCAAATAACTGTCTAGTTTTAGAACGTCCAAATGCATCTCTTTCACCGCTCGTCTTATCAGTTTTAGATTCTTTACCATGATCATCCCAATGCTTAGGACGACCTGTTCTGGTATATTCATGCCATATGTACTGACGGTATGGACTATAAAAATCATATCCGTTAGTAAAAGCTCTTAATGACATAGTTGTTTCTTCACAGTACCCTCCAAAATAGATATCTGGATCATAGGGCACTTCTTGTAAGAATTCACTTTTTGTAAAAATTAAATGTCCACTTAGTGTTCTAGCTGGGATTACATGTTTTCTGTTAGCATGGTCTTGAATATACCAAGGCATCGACATAAGGAGTTTGTCATTACTAAATTCATACTGTGACATCAGACATGGTGTCTGATTTAATGCTTCTAATCCACCTTCTTCAAATTTAGGTACTTCGAAAGGTGTTAAGTAAGTTGTTATGATAGGTTTTTTACAGTACGTTGCTGCTTGTCTATAATCCTCTATCAACATAGTGTCCCAATGAGGAGCGAATCTATGGTGAGAATCTAATTGTAGTGTATACGGTTCATCTTTCCATAACTCAGCTACTTTAGCTCGTGCCCATCCAAGTCCTTCACTTTCTGTATAATGGTAAGTCTGGTATCTAACTTGAGGATGATCTGTAAATTCTTCTAACGTTTCTGCATCTGCTTTTTGCCAGCAGATTCCAAATATTAAATTTTCAGGTCTATCTGCTTGTTTAAGCATATCCCTCATTGTAGGTACAAGTTGGTGGTCTCTATAACTTGCTAACTGTACAAAAATCTTATCATTCATATGTAACATAACTTTATCTATTTCGTCCCATCTATTATCTGGACAGGCTCCAATTACTGGTGAGAATACTTTGGCTTTCAGAGCACAGCCGCATAATCCACACGTATTTACTAATGCACTTGTTTTTTTATGTTCACAACCATTACATATCTCTATACGTTTGGATGCAAGCTCTGCTTGATATCTATCAGGGTTAAATGCAATACCCCAGGCTTTAAATATTTCTTCTACTTTATTCATTACTATCCATCACAGGATAAACAATCTAGTTCTGTTCTTGAGCCAATATCTCCATTGATAACTGAGTCTGTTCTTAGATAATATAGTGTTTTTATTCCTAATCTCCAAGCGGACTGGTGAACTTCATTAATAAATTTAGGACTATCTGTTGGATCGAATGCTAAATTTAAAGATTGTGTCTGATCTATATATTTTTGTCTTGCTGCTGCTTGTTCAACTAACTGTAATTGATTAATTTCAGCAAAAGTTAAAAATATAGGCTTATCTTCTGCTGGCATAATATCTTCAGGCAAATTAGCAATGGAACCTCTATCTTTCATTACCTGATCCCATACTTCTTCTGTATTATGACCTTTTTCTTCTAAGTAGGATTCTAATGCACCATTTTTCCTAATAAATGTACCTTTTGCAGAATTAAAGGTATATATGTTTGCTGGTACTGGTTCAATACCTGCAGATACTCCGCCTGCTATTGTACTATTAGATACTGTAGGTGCGATTGCTAGTAAGTGAGTATTTCTCATACCTGTACCTCTACACCATAGTGGCTCACCGTACTCATCAGCTAACTTTCTTGATGCTGCCTCTGCTTTAGTCCTTAAATCGGAAAAGATCTGGTGAGTTAGGGATGTAGCAGCTATAGATGCAAATGGTATTCTTTTATCCTGTAAAAGTGTATGCCATCCTAGTACTCCTAATCCAACTGCTCTACCTTTTTTTGCAGATCTATTAGCTCTAATTAATGAATCTCTTCCGGAAGTTTTAGCTAAAAATTCTTCTAATACACCGTCCAAGAAATATATAGCAGTTTCTATTAAATCGCTGTTTTTCCATTCATCCCATTTTGTGAGATTTACAGAAGATAAACAGCATATAAAACTATGCTCTTCATCAGTATGTAAAGTAATCTCTGAACATATATTAGTCATAGAAACGTCTAAATTGTTCTTCTTATATGCCGGTGGATTAGCGTTATTAACAGTATCCCCGAACATAAGGTATGGTTCACCTGTTTCCATTCTAGACTTCAGAATTTTTATCCATAGTTCCATGGCTTCTGGGTCTCTATGTTCAAGTTTTTGCATAAATGCATCATCGACGTTAACACACTGATGTAAATTTAAACACTGTCTGTTAGGGTCCCCTTTAGGTCTTCTGATTTCTAAGTACTCAGAAATGTCTGGGTGATTAATATCAAGATTAACTGATGCTGCTCCTCTTCTTACTGCTCCTTGGTTAGTTGCAATAATTGTTGAGTCATAAATTTTAGCCCAAGGTACAATACCCTCTGATTGACCTACTTCGTTGCCTATCTTGGCTCCTCTACCTCTTACCTTACTCAATCCTATACCTACACCGCCTCCTAGAGATGTTAATCTCATGAGTTCAGCATTAGTTAGTCCAATGCCTCGAATCGAATCAGGTGTATCAATACCAAAACATGAGATTGGTAAACCTTTATCGGTTCCAGTATTCGACAGAACAGGGGAAGCTAAATTTAACCATCCTTTCCATATATATCTGAAGAATTTATTTTCAAGTTCAGGTCGGTCCAACCTTTTTGCTATTGTACTTGCTACTCTTCTATATGCTTTTTTAGGAGTTTCATCTGCTAACAAATACCCTTTTGATATCGTTGCTAAAGAAACTTCATTCATCCACTCGGGGTAATCTTTACCTGCTTCCCATTGGGAAGTATCCACTACTATACTCATATTTTATTAAAATGCGTTAGACCAGTCAATATGACCTTTTGAATAATTTGTAACTCGGTTTGCGAAAAAGTCTGTTTGTTGTTTTCCAGCGATAACAGCATCAAACCATTTCATTGTTTTTAAAGCTCCTTTGTCAATCTCTGCAGAGGGGATAATAGGGGTTAATCCTAAATCGCTCATCTTAGTATTGATCCTATGTTTGATAAAATTTTTCAACTCATCTTTAGATAAGTTTTCTAAGTCTCCTAATTCAAATACTTTATCTATGAAATCAAACTCTAATTTCATCATCATTTCAGCAGCTTCTTCTATCTCAGTTATAAGTTTAGGTGTTTTAAATTCTGGGTGTTCTTTCATTAATGTTCTAAATAACCAACATCCAGCATCTGAATGTAATGATTCATCTCTAACAGACCACTCTACTATCTGTCCAACTCCTTTTAGTTTGTTTTTCATCTTAAAAGATAATAAGACTGCAAATGAACTAAATAAATTAACTCCTTCTGTAAACGCAGAAAAAATTGCTAATGATTTAGCTCTTTCATGCCAATTAGGAGTACCATCATGGTGGTCTCTTACACTCATTAACGTTTCTATCTTAGCCATAGTAGCTTCATCTTCTAAAAATTCTGAGAAGTTGTCTAAACCTAGCTGTTCATTAAGAAGAGAGTAAGCTTCAGCATGAATAGTTTCTGATGAACCTAATGTTGTTCCCATCATTATCACTTCTGGTTTTCTAAACCATTTAGTAACTAATGTAGACCAATAATCGTTAACAACAGTTTCTGTTTGAGCAAATCCTTTTAGTATCTGTCCTACAACGTTCTTTTCATGGTCTTTCATGTTTGATTTCCAATCTGTGACATCTTGTGCCATTGGTACTTCAGTGTGCAACCAGTGTGCTTGTTGTTGTTTTAACCAATAGTCATACGCTTGAGGGTATTCAAAAGGTTTATACACTACTCTTTCGTCAAGTAAACTCATATATCTTTATATATTATTATGTGTGTGAGATAAAAACGTCCCCGAAAGGCTTATAGCGGGGACATGCCTATAAATAGAATATATATTACTATTTCCGCCCATTATTTATCAAATATTTTCTGCATTGACTCCCTAGATAAGCTGAAAGCAGGTTTTTCATCCCCATCTGGTATTAGATCTGCTGCATCTGCTTTACCTTCAAAGTTAATATGGCCGTTATTGGTATCCATCTTTAAATTATATGTCATACCGTCCATACCGTACCTGTTTTTCATAACATGCCATCTACCAGTTCCAAGTACTTTATCTTCTTTCATCCTAGAAAGCGAAAAGCACATATCTGCTACCATCATTTTATCGTAAGAACCAGCTGCTTTGTCTCCTTCGATTACAGAATCCTTAGCTCCCATCCTATTAACCTGTGAAGGAGTAATAACAGGGATTTTAAACTCTTTAGCTAATCCTTTAGTAGCTATAAATACATCATCGATTTCGTCTTTACGTTCAGAAAATTTACCTTTAGAAGGAGCCTTCAAATAATCAACATAATCAATCACAATAAGGTCTGGTTTATGGTCCATATCAATACATTTCTGAATGTGTGACTTAATGGTATTAACTGTTGCTCCTTTTGGTGGATATTCCTTTACTATAAGTTTACCATCTAGTGCGTCTACCTTGTTTTGTACCTCTTCTCGATGGTTATTAACTTCATCTATTGAATGACCTGTTAAGTAACAGTCAAATCTCTTTCCGACATAATCTTCTCCGAGTTCTAACGTATAGTAGTTAACTTTGTATCCCATTTTAACTGCATGTCCTGCCATTGCAACACAAGTCCAGCTTTTTCCTCCACCAGGGTTACCGAATACAATAACTAAATCACCAGGACCGAAACCTCCCTGTATACCTTCATTAAGTACTGGCCAAGGAGTAGGAATAGTAGGTCTATAATCTACCCTATAACGTGATTCAACATCTTTATTATATTCGTGACCAATATTTTTATCCATACCAGCTTTCATAGCTTTTTCAACCATGTTTCTGATACCGTCAAAATCTCCTTGTTTCAATAAGTCCGCAGAACTTAATATGGCAGATTTCATTTCTTGATTTTTACAGAAACCTAAAAACTCCTCCTGTACATATTCTAAATCATCTTGAGATGCTTGGTATGAATTACGTAACTCTTCTTTCAGAGCAACTATTAGTACTTCGTTTTCGACTTTCTGTAACTCTACCTTGAGTACATCCATAGTAATAGTCGTATGGTACTTATCAAAGTACTTTACAATTTGACCGATAATCCATTTATGTGAATCTGCATCAAAGTAATCTTCTGTAATTACGTCTCTAACGTTAAGTAGAAAAGTTTTGTCTGTAAGTAGGGAACCTAGTACTTTTAACTGGAACCCTTTCCCGTATTGTTGTAAGCTTTTAAGCGTCATTATAACCTGTTTTGTTTAATTAATATAAGAATGTCTTCTTTAATTTCCAACTAATTTTTGATTATTATCTGGAGTTGTTAGCCCTCTAAAGTTTTCTAACCAACCTTGTGTATTCTTAGTGATACCTTCTATCTTATCGTTATCCAAAAGATGTAAAAAAGCACCGGTCTGAAGAGCAGGAATAGGGCTTTTAATAACCTCATTTACTTCTTCTATTTCCTTTTCATTTAAGTCTGTAACATTTAGGTCCATTAACTTAAAATTAGTCTCAACTCTATCCCATTCTGTAATTATCTTAGGGAATATCTTCTTACATTTTTTTTCGTCTAATTTAGCTTCACAAATATCATAGACGTACTGTAAGGTAGTGTGTTTCTCTTCCGCTAATTTTGGGAATTCAGATAATATAGTCTTTATACCTAATCCCTTAACTCCTGGTAGATTATCGGAGTTGTCACCCAGTAGGGCTTTAACTACGTTGTAATTCTCAGGAAGTACTTTAAGCTCATCAAATATATTACCGTTAGTAAATGTTTTCTTTTTTACAGGAGCGTATACTTCTATAGTATCATCAACTAACTGTAAGAAATCCTTGTCTGAGGATATAATAGTACATTTTTTTACGTTACTTCTGGATGCTTTTTTAGCGATATAAGCTATTATATCATCAGCTTCAAGTTTATCCATCATTATCTGCTGTATAGGGAGACATTCCAGATAGTCTTGAGTTCTAAATAATTGCCCTATCAAAGCTTCCATCTCTTCTTTCTTACTATCGTATAATCCCCAGTGGGTTATCCTGCTAGTAGCTCTCTGTGCTTTATAGTTAGGGTCAA
>Ga0181396_1000027_pt1 | contig 33352 bp, 29 predicted proteins | sample 19SPOviralmetaG_FD_130125 | JGI IMG/M metagenome (GOLD analysis project Ga0181396, IMG submission 130125) | Marine viral communities from the oligotrophic San Pedro Time Series (SPOT) site, San Pedro Channel, CA, USA - 19 SPOT_SRF_2011-01-11 | ecosystem: Environmental > Aquatic > Marine > Strait...
AATTTGAATAATTAGTATTAATTTTATCTTTAATTTTAAAATCAACTTCAATCAAAGTATTGTTATATGTGATCCCAACACCATCCTGTATTGTTATTCTTTCTACAGACCAATCATCACTTGAAGGGTAAGAATTAGTATTACCTGTTACTTGCGTTCTATTCTGCCAACCGTTTAAATACTGTGCGGATAAATCATCTTCATCGTAAGTATCTAGTATGCTAAATTTAAATCCGTCCCAATGTGTTAACGACACTTGTGCATTTGTATTTTCTTCATTATCAGTAACTTTAAACCTGTGGGTTATTTTTTGCAAAAGCTTGTTGTTATATTCGTAGTCAAACATGTACAGGTTTGGATCAGCACCCTCTGTAACCTGTATTGTATTAAACTTTATAGTTATAGTATCACCCACCTTAAAATCAGCTTCATTAATATAACTGTGATCAAGTTTTAAATCTTGCGCTAAGCAGAATAATGGTAGTAACAAAAACAACAGTTTTCTCATAATTTTAATTTCTTAATAATGTTTTCAGATAATTTTTTTAATGCAACGCTAACACTGTTTTGTGTAAACTTTCCTTGTTCATTTAATAAAATTAAAGATGTAGTTATATCTTTTGACGTACCCTTTACTTTTACTTTTTTCTTTTTGTATTTAGCTACGGCAATTATTTCAGTTTGACTTGATGATTTGCTATACAACGCAATACTTGATTGAGTTCTTTTTACATCAAAATAAATTAGCTCAACAACCAACACATTATTACTTTTGTCATTTAAGTTATAATCGTAGTCTTGAACCAATTCTTCTAATATGTTCTTCATACCAAACCCTACATTGCGGTTTCCTACTAAAGGTCCGGTTTGTATAGAGTTTTTTATATCTTGTATTTTTATTTCTTGAGCTGTGGATATAACACAAAACAATAAGCTACTTATTAGCTTTATTTTTTTTATGTATGTCATACCATCGTGCTATTGTAAAACCTATAGAAACTAACAACAGTACTATTTTTAATATTGTTTCCATCTCTGTCATGGAAAGTGTTAGTGTTGTGCCATTAAAGGCCATTAGTTTAATATCTTGCCATTCCATAGTTAATTATATTTTTTTCTTTTTGAATATCTGCTTGATGCAGAATTATTTTGTCTAATTTTTTTTGATTTTCTTTTACCTTTTGATTTTACAGAGTAATAACTATCATCTGGTTCAAAGTTTATAGTCCACCTGTTCCAACCAGATAATAATGCTATTTTTTGCCATGTTTCTGTTTTAACATCTAAAGCATCTTTAACGTTTCTAGCTTTTGAAACAACCCTGTCTAAAGGCACATTAAAAAATGAAGCAGAGCTACCTACCATATCTAATACAGGATTTTCTATAGATATACCCATTTTTTCAAAAGATTTTCTTTTATACTTAAAATCTTTTAAAGCATCAAATATATCTCTAGTTTTAATACTTATTGCAGGGCCAACCGTAAAGAATTCTGCTAATATAGCAGCTATATCAAATTGTCCTTTTCCTTCCTCAACTTTTTTGTTTTCTTCATATATTTTTTTACTAACATTTTTTACCGTAGAAAAAACAGCACCTGTAATACCTGTGCCTCTAACTAATGTATCTACCATGTTGTTTGCTATATAACCTATTTTTCTTTCATTTCTTTTTGTTTCTTCATCTTCATTTTCTCCTGGAAATAACATACTAAATAAACCTTGTTGTAATACAGAAAACATCATGTTTTGTAAAAACGAATAATATAATATTTTACTTATTTTTTCTTTTGGATTACCTCTACCATTTATTAAATCTAAACCAGCTTTTTCTATTAATCTAGTATACTGCATTGGTGTGTTTTGAAATGCTAATAACCATTTACCAGCGGTGCTAGTCTGTTCCATTGATAATCTATCAGCTCTAGCAGACTGTTGTGTTTCTTCAGTAACCTCTTGAAAGTCTATAAAAGCTTTTCTTTCTGCTTCTACCTTTGAAAAACCTTTTGTTGTGTATGTATTTATTCTATTTCTGTAAAAACTAGCTCCGCCTGCAGCAATAGCGAAAGCATCACCAGCTTTAGTGAAAACAAAACCTTTTTGTAAAACTAAACCTAAAACACCTTTAAATCCTTTATTTCTCTTAATTGCGTCCGCAATTTCAGCTTCGTTAACATCAGTTCTTAAACCTCCTCTTCTTTCTTTTAACAAATCAGAATTCATTATGTATTTAAAATCTTTTGCCCATTGTGTAGGGTTTCCTACTAAAGCCTTACCAAAATTATATACATTGTTATCTGACCAATTAATATAATTAAAAGTAGATAATGTTTGTAGTACCGCTGTTCTTGTGTTTAAAAACATTGTAGATGCAACAGAACCTCTTACCCAATTCAATGCTCCATTCATGAAACGATCATTTGTGTTTGAGAGTTTTCCAGTTTCCATTCTACTTAAAATATTCTGTAATGGATCTAAAAACTTTTGACCATAAGTTGCTCTAATTTTATTTATATTGTTTTCACTAAAAATAGCATTTTTATTCTCAATAAAAGGTCCTAAGAATTTTTTTCTTGAAAGTTGATCTATTGATCTAAGTATATCTTGTCTAATAGTATCAGTTTGCCACGAATTTATATCTGGATCTATCCAATATGAATCTTGTCTCATTACACTAGATAAACTACTAGCATATTTTAACATTTTATTACCAGGATATGTTATTATTTTTCCTTTTACTTTTTGTAGTGTTGCATCATTAACACCAGGAACTTTAGAACCATTTTTAGTATAGAGGTATATCCTTAATGCTTGATCATAGTTAAAACCAGAAATTCCAGTTTCTTGTTCCATGTCTTTGTTAAAATTAGGATTATCTTTTAAAAACTGTTTATATTTTTTGCTAGATAATTGTCTTGCTATATCTAATGACATTACTGCTTTACTAAAAGGTTTTATTAAGTTATCAGTAAAAAATTCTAATTGTTTTTCTCCTTTTTTTCCTTTACCAAGAAAACCATAAAGAAGACCAGCTAAATCATTTGCAGAGTGATCCATTATTCTCCACATTTTTTTTCTATTAACAGCTAGATTTTTTGAAGTTGCAACATCAATTACATCATCTAAAGAATATCTTTTATCTTTTGCCGATAACATTAAACCCATTTGTGATTCTAATTGTAATGTTTTTACTTCATCATTAAAATTAACTTGACTTAATTGTTCGTTTTTATCGGTTTTATTTTTAATAATCTTTATTGATTGTTCTTGACTAAGTTTTGGAGTTTGTTCTAATATACTTGTAGGTACTATACCTGACTTAAAATTATTAGTGCTAACAACAGGTTCTTTACCTGACATTATATCAAATAAAATTTGTTTAGTTATTTTACTACTTGAGTCGTAGTTTTGTATAGAATATCTTTCAGTACCTTTTTTAAGTACAGACAAATCTAAAGAAGATAAATTATTTAAACCATCAATAGAAGAATTTTCAAAAGCCAAGCTTTGAGTAATAAACATTAGCCTTTCTTTTATTTCATTTTTGTTTTTTCCAGATTTAACAAAAGCAAGCCTATATTGATTCATTAAATTATATACACCATTTCTTGTTTCATTTGCTTTTGATGACTTGAAATCAAGTATAGCTGTTTTCTTTGTATCTTGTAATAGTGTTGGATCGTTTAGTAATTTTTTTAAAGTATATAATGTATTTATTTTTTTATTGTTATTTTTTATATGATCGTTTAAATCATTTATAAAACTAACATCATTTTTGGATAAATTTTTATTTGATTTTAAATTTTTAGTAGATATGTTTTTATTTATTTCTTGATCAAAAACGGTTATTTTTTCTATTCTATCATCTCTTATTATATTATTGTTTTTGTCTACAAGAACTTTACTTTCTGATGTGTAAAGATCTAGCGTGTTATTAAATAAAGAATTGAAACCATTGAATCCAGCAACTGATCTTGCTAAAGAACTTTCTCTTTTAAACAAATCAGGCATTGAGTTTAAAAACTCAAATTGATATTTTTTTAATTTTAAAAGTTTTTCATAATCCCATTTTTGTACATTGTTTTCATATTTATATAAGGATATATTTTTTACATCTTCTTTATTTAAATCAATATCATATATCTTGCTTGTTTCTTCTAAAAACTCAGGGTTTTCATATAAACTTCTAGTGTATTTAACATATTCATGCTTATTAAATATCATGTTAGTTAACTCTGGAATAACAATATCATTATCAGGTTGTTGACTAAATTGAAATTCAGATTTACCAGCAGCAACATTATTTATAACATTAGGATTTATGCCAGCTTTTAACATTTGTATTCTTAACTCAGTATTTGTTGTAAGTTTAGACAATAAAGCTAGGGCACCTTTTACTCTTTGTGATTCAGGACTTCTACCGTCTAAAATCTCTCCTCTAACATCTGTTATTAAAGCTCCACCTTCTGAGTCCATACCAAAAGTTTTTAAAACTCTTTCTTTATACTCGTTAGATAAAAAATTATTAGGAAGTTTAAACTGTGGGTTACCCTGTGCACCCTTAACTCTTTTGTCGGCTGGTTCATAAAGATCTAAATTAAACTTTTCATCATTAATTAATTTAGTTGCTATTTGAACTGATTTACCTTCTGCATTTTGATCAGTTACTTCTTTATTTGAAGTAAGTGGTGGTAAAAGTTTTATAAAATCATCTATATGTTTATATAAAAACTTTTGTGCTTTTTTAAATTCTCCTGATCCTAGATTTTTTTTAGGATCTGTTATTTTACTAACTGGTACACCTGCTTTTTCAGCAATATGTGGAGATGCAATCAATGGAACACTACCAAAAGTCATTTGATCTAGTGTTAACATTGGAAATAGATTTTTAACAGAATTTTTAACATCAGATTCTATACCAAAAACTTTAGAAGGTATTATTTTATTTTCAGTATTTTCATCAAAACTTTCTTTTGTGTCAAACTCTGAAAAATCTTCATTTACACCAGGTTCAGCAACAGATCCAACTTCTCCAGCTACAACGTCTAAACTTTTAGATTTAGATTGTGCATATTGTTTAAGAACTTTACTTTTTACCCATGTTTGTAATTGTCCATTTAAATAACCTGAAAATGAATCGTTTTGTTCAGGATCAAATTTTATTATTAAATCTGTTAATTCCTTTTTAACGTCTTCAACAAAATTATCTTTAGATTTACCAGAAACAGTATTACCTTGTATACCACGAAGAATAAGTGGATCCATCAAGTTACCCTCTATAATTTTGTTATATGCGTCAGCCATATAACCATCTTCTTCATATTGTTTTTTAGAAATACCATAACCTTCTTCTCTAGTATTTGGTCCAGCTAAATCATCAATTATAGAATTTTTTTCTGCTTGAGAAAATTGTCTAGATTTACTTTCTAATTCTTTGTTCAATTTAACTTTGTCTATAACTTCTAAGACTTTTTTTGAAACTTTGTTTTCTTTAGCAGATTTATTAAACTCACTTAAGAAATTATATACCTGGTCAGCATTTTCAAAACCAACTTCCATATCATATTTTTTAAATAAATTTTTAAAAAACTGAGCTATTCTTTCTAATATTGTTTTGTCTAAAGAAAGTTCATTTTTAGCAAGTGCATCTGACATTACATTTAAGTATTCTGTATCATATTTACCTGTATCAGGACCGTACCCTCTGCTTTCCATTATGGCGTCAAGTTCACTTACTTGTCTAGATGTTAATCTTTCTTTAACACCTTGTACTATTTTTGCTTGTTGTTTTCTATCACCTATTTGAGAGTTTAAAATAGGGTGGAGTATTTCGTGAGCTCCAATATTTATTTGAAATGTTTTACTAGCCGCATCTTTATTAAAGTATATTTTACCGTTTATATATGCGCCTCCTATATTACTTGCTTCTGATTCTGTTTTTCCTATAGCATTAGCAAATTCTTTGTTTGTTTCATAGCTTTTAGCTTTTATATTTAAAGCTTCTGCCATTTTCAATCCAAAACTAGTGCTTTTGTTTACTAAAGAGTTTATACCTCTATTTTTAGCTAAAACTCCATTTATTCTTAATACACTTATATTATAATCTTTTTTTACCTTATCTAAATAAGTTAAATATTCTTTTTTATTTATTTTATTATTATCTAATTTTTCTTTTAAATCTTTAAGTTTAGATACTTGTTTTTCAGTTTCAACATTAATATCATATATTTTTTTCTGAGATTCTTCATCTAAATCTTTTATTTTGTCATTAGATATTTCTATTAACCTTTTAACATTTGATTTAGCTATTTCTATATTAGCTTCAGCACTTGCTTTGACATCATCATCTTTTGTTTCTGCACTAACTTTTTTATTGTATACAATAGCATTTATATTCTTTTGTATTTCATTTGAATCTTTTGTAGATCTAACAGAATAAGAAGCTTTTAATGCATATCTACCACCTCTAATTCCAGCCCCACCAAATCCACCACGCAACATTGACTCATATGCATCTTTTTCTGTTAACATTCTATATAAAGATCCCTGCAGCGCTTCTGTTTTACTTTTACCATCACCTAAAAGCTTATTAAACTCTCCTAAACCATACTGTGTCCACTCTGTACCTGCTTCAACACCTCCGGCAAACGCAATATCTAAAGCATATTTAGTTATTTTGTTTCTACCTTTCTTTAATACTTTTCCTAATATTTTACCTAAACCTAAATTTTCCACACCGGCTTGTCCTGCGGCTATTGAAAAAGGAATTATTGTTTCCTCTTCATTATCAGATATTAACTGTTTTAAACTTTTATTTTTTCTTTTTGCTAATCTTTCGTTATATTCTATGTAATTTTCAGCAGCATATTCGTATCCATAACCCGTAAATCCTGTACCTACACCATAAGCAACTGATGCTATAGCGTTTGCTACCGTTCCAAGAACACCAACAGCAAACTTAGCTGGATCTTTTTCTGTAATAGCATCTGCTAAAGCAAAAACAGGTCTATTGCTTGCTTGTTTTTCTTTGACATCTTTTATTAAATCTTCAACAGTTTCAAACTGTAAATATCTTTCCTTAGCATTGAAAGAATCTCTTCCAGCATTTAATAGTGTTTTCATACCTTTTCTTCCATACAACTCTTCATTCATAGTTGTCAAAGCTAATTGTACGGAAGGATCATCACCTTTCCAAAAATTATCTATTAAACCTAATCTATCCCCAGCATTTTTAAACTCATTTAAAAGACCTTGACCTAAAGTTAATTCTTCAGAATCTTCTTCTGTTTTATTTTTTACTTTTATTTCTTCTGGAGTTGGAAGTTTGAATTCCAAAAAACCAGCTGCCAAGTTTGATTCCGTATTGGGTGTTACATTTTCCGGAACAGGCACACCCTTTTCTGTTCCTTTTGTCTTTGCTAAATCTGTTTGTTCATTTTTTAATTTAGCTCCTGGATATTTTAGCAGAAAATCTTGTTTTCTGTCTGGTGAAACTTCAAATAGTTTCCCGTCTACTATGTAAAATTCATTCATAATACTAATTATTACTATTAAATTCTTGACTTGCGTTTTGGTTTCTAATATTACTTATGTCGTTGATTTTTTGGAACAACTTTTCTTTTATTGTATCTAGTTCTTTTCCTGTATAATTTTTACCTTCTAAACTAAAAGTTCCATCAATATTCATTTTAAGTTTATTTAATTTATCTAAAGTAGCTTTATGATTATTTAATTGCTTATCTAATTCAGCCACTGGTATTTTACTTAAAACTTCTTTTTCTGCATCTTCTTTTACTTTTTCTTCTTTCAATAAATTAACATATAAATTACTTATTTTTCTGTTTATATAACTGTCGTTTTTACCAGTGTATAAACCTTGTTTTTGAATTATTCTCTTAACAAGATTAATTTTTCCAGCAGCAGTATTCATATCATAAACAGCATCTTCAAAATCATCACCAACACTAAAACCATCTGTTATAGTTAATATACCATTTTCAATTTTATATTCTTGATCTTCAATTATTTTTAAATATTCAGAAAGTTGACTACTTGCTGGACCATCTACAATATCAAAAACATTATTTAAAGACTCATCAACATCCATTCTTTCTAACTCAGCTCTTGAAGGATCATCAACTTCTTCTTCTTTTTCTTTTTCATAAATAAATTTATTTCTAACAGCTGATTGATTACGTATAGTATTTTCTATATATTCTTTTATAGCAAGATCTTGTATTTCTAAAAAATCAAACTGTTCATCTTTACTAATATCACTCGGTGAGTCGTTATAGTTAAATTCTTCTCCAGTTTTATCTTTTAACATTTTTTTAAAAATAGCTGCTCTAGATTGATAATCCATATTACCAAAAATTTTATTTGCAGCGCTTTCAAATCCTTTTTCCATTTCGCCTTCTATTTGACTATAATCTTCTGCTCTTTGGTATGCATAATCAACAATTCTAACAGCATCATTTATACTTTTATCATAATCACCAAATATTTCAGTGTTTTTTCTTATAGTAGGCATTTTGTCAGGCACATCATTTGGAGTTAAAAAATGATCTTTTTCTCCATCATTAAATTTAAATGCTAAACCATTATCTTTAGTAACAACTTCAAAACCATTTTGTTTATTTTCTAAAAAAGATCTAAAAACAGGTGTTTTATTAAATAAGTTTAAATCGACATCGGTTGGATCTAATGCAACTGCTTTGTTCATGTTATCAAGAGGTGCCATTATATTAACACCTATGTCAGATAAAATTTTAGCTTGATCTTGCACACTTGAACTAGCAAAAACACCAGAGTCTACATATTTTTCATTTATAATGTTTTTTACTTGAGAAGCAACTTGAGGATTATAATTTTTAGCTATATCAGGATAATTTAATTCGCTTTCAAATTTAGCTAATCTTATATCTAAATCTCTTTCTTTTCGTTCTTCTTTTTCAGCTTGTTGTTGGAAATACGAACTATACTTTTCAACACCACCTAAAAAAGCTTTTAAAAAAGCATTAGGATCTCCTATGTTTAAATTTCCAGGATTTCTATAACTCATTTTTTATTTTTTATTATTATTATATTTTTTATTTAAACAAACCAGGATTTTTCTTTCTAAACTGGTTTTGATATATACCCATACCCATACCTGCTATATCACTAAATGCGCTACCTAATGCACTTGATTGTGCTGACCTATATTGATTAGCCATGTTAGCATATCTATCACCCATGCCTTGTAGTCTATCTAAGTTAGCAACTTGTCTTTGTTCTCTTACTCCAAACATAAACTGTTGTCCTGCTACATCCGCTGATTGTAATCTCATTGCTTCTTTCATTCTCATTTGTTGAGCAGCTTGTTCACCCCTTGCTCTTTGCATACTAATAGCTGTTTCTTGTTGTTGTATGTTTCCAGATATTTGTAATTTAGATCTATTAGCTTGTTGTGCTAATGCAGTTGCCATACCTGCACCTCCTCCTGATTCTCTTAAACCTTCTAGTGTAGTAGCTAGTGACATATCAGTTTCTTCAGCAGCTAATTCAGCAGATCTAGTTGCAACCTGCATATCACGAGCTGAATTTGTAATCATAGAACTTAAATCAGTTATACCTTTATAAGGATTAATAATTTCTTGTCTATCTTCTTCAGCTTTTCTTAATTCGCCTCTATAATAATTAGCTTGACTTTCAGCTCTTCTAGCTCGTCTTCCAGAGCCAAAACTACTAAAAATACTACCTAATGCTCCTACGCCCGCCATTGCTATACCTATACCCATAATTTTTATTTTTTTATATTAATACATTATTAAATACCGTATTAGTACTAAACAACTCCTGTTTTTTATTATTAGAAGTTGTAGAAAAAGTAGCTTTTACGAAATTACCTTTTATACCCGTTACATCTAAGTTATTGTCTACATCATATATTTCTCCATACGCTATTGGTGAACTGTTTTGCAATTCAGCATAGTACCTATTATTTCTTTTGGTGAATACAGATGCACCTATATAACCTATTACAGTAGAAGTTTCAGAATTAGCAATGTTGTTTGCTTTATCTAAAAATTCTTCTGTTCCTGACAATACTCTATCATCTGTATTAGTTTTAATATCATTTAATTCCCATAAAGAAGTTCCTTCATAAGATATACTATAAAATACATTTTCTTGTACAGCGTTAGAATTTACAACAAAAGTTACAGTTGAAGGTACTACACTAGCACCGTAGTATTTACCATAATCAACAGTTGATCTATCATAATGATTCCATAAGTCACTATTGTTAAATGTATAAAATTTATTACTTAAACTAAAGCCTTGAGAAGGTTTATAATCATGTCTACTTGTCCAACCGTTTATAGCATCACTAAAACTTATTGTTTCATAACTTCCATTATCCTTTTGCAATGAAATTATAAAACTTTTGTGGTAGTTATCAAACATACCTACTACTTTAGAACTATTTTTTAAATTATCTCTAAAAAAACTTCTCATACCATACTCTGATATTGGAGTTAATCCATCTCCACCACCTTGACCAGATGATAATCTTAATATTAATCCTCTGTTTTTATCTGCAAAATATTTTCTATTTCCAAATGACGCAAAGCTTTCTGGATTTTTAGATATACCATACTTTCCTACAAAAGGTATTATTTGACCTATAACAAGTTTAGAAGAAGTAACTGTTCCACCACCTTCAGCTGAAAATATAGCATCTTTGTTTATTAAAGCCCTACTAACTTTATCTTCTTGTAATATTATTAAATTTGTTTCTTCTGCAAAAAGTTTTTGTATACTTCCGTTTGCAGAATTTACTGACTTTGTTATTGCTTCTGCTGGTGAAAATTGATTTGTATTATTTATACCTGTTCTAGAGTTAAAAACACCAGAATATATTAAAGCATTTTTTCTTCTTTCCTCAGTAAAATCTTCATCTATAATATACGCTCTAACACCTATATCTACTTGAACAGCGTTAAAATCTCCTTTTATTCTACTTTCTTCAATATGCCAATTATCATTAGCATCACTACTTTTTATGTAAAAGGAATTAAAAAAACTTACATCTATTGTTGTTGCCATATTAAGAATATTGCGTTGTTGTTATATTATTTCTTTTTATAAGCACCCTGTGAACAGGCTCCATTACAGCGCCTATTTGTTCATACCCCACTACTAATTCATAGTCTGTTGTTACCGCGCTACCCGTTATGTAACTTGTCACTGTTACTATAAAGTTACTATTACTAGCACCTACATAACCAGAATCAGTTGGGTCTGTGTTTTGGTGAGGAGCAGGTCTTATCCAAAAGGCTTCAGTGGAATCATTCCATGTATAATTTGATACATCTAATATTACTGTTCCATCTACACTTACTGTTGCGAATTTGTGAGATGCAGGGACAGGACTGTTAGTTGTTTCATCATAAGCATTGTGATTTGAAAGAACATCTTCGTAATCACCTCCGCAAGTTCCGTTAACTTCATAATATCCGTAATTAGTAGGTATAAAATATTCTTCATACTTATCACCCGGATCATAACCATCACCTTGTCCACCTTGACCATAACATCTAGCATAGTAATTAAAGCCAGTACCTGTTTTTTCTGTTACGCTAATAATATCACCAAACTCTAACGAAAGAGGTACTGTTAATGTATCTGTATCTGTAGGCCCAGCAATACCAGTTACTTTTAAAACAAAACTAAGGTTAGATGCGGAAGCACCTATAGCTGTTCCTAATGATATTGCACCTTGGTCAGATACGCTAACATTAGAATATCCACCAGCGTGGCTATAGATTAATCTATTTGTCCACCTCGTTGAGTTTGAACTACCATTTTTACCGGATATTTCACCACTGCTATTTACTGTAGCAATAACACCGGTTTCATCAGCTGTATATCCTATTCTATCAGCGTCTGGTATAAAAGCAAGTACTGGAGCTGCATTTGTTACAAATATGTTTTTAGTGAAATTTTTAGCTCCATTAGATGTTGTTGCTCTAAAAGTTATTGTGTATTCGTTGGAAGGCGAAGGTCTAAATTCTTGGCCATTTACAAGTTTTAGTTTTATTACATCTGTACTTCCAATTTGTTCTGCACTAAATTCATTTACATAACTTTGATTTATATTATCTTCTACCCTTACAACACTTTGAACACTTATAGTTAAATTATTTGTTCCAGGTGTTAATTGTGAGCCATTAGCATCAAAAACTTTGATAATCATTATATATGAATTACCAGCTGTACTTTCAACAAACTCATCTAAATCTGCATCATCATTGAGATTTCTTAATACTAAACTAGCGGCACTAGAAGATCCTCCACCAGAAGTTATTTTAGAATTTAAATCTGATATTAATCCACATGTAGATGTTTCATAAAATATATCTAGTTTTGATTTAAATGGCTTTGTTTCAAAAACAGCTAAAGAAGGTACATTAGAACTTGATCCACCTTGAGTTTGTTGCCCATAATTACCTTTAATTTGTGCAAACAAATATTGTTTGTCTTTATCATAAAACTCTACTCTATCAGCATCTTCAATACCAAAATCATTAAGTTTACCTATTGATATAATATTATGTGTAGACGTTTGAATACCAGTATCTCCATTCTCTAGTATACCATCTAAAATAACACTACTTGTAGATAGGTTTATATTACTTCCTTCTGTTACTTCATCTCTAGGTATTTTATTTATATTGTCGCCATATATAGGAAAATAACTCATACTATCTCCATGTGTTGATGAATTATAAAAAACAACTCCTGGTGTATATACATTATAATAATCTTGTTCTGTTTGTTTTACTACTATTCTATAAGAATACCAACCTAGAGGGTTAGTATCAGCTTGCCATAAAAAAGAACTATCAACACCTTCATTAAATATAACTTTTAAAGAATCTCCATTTAAACTTATTTGCGATCTCTTGTGTTGAATTGATGAACTGTGTTGATTAGAAAGCATTACAGGTGATTGTCTTCCATATCTATCTGAAAAAACAACACCAACAACATATGTTCTATCTTGCTTTAATGTGTGTCTTTTATATTCTTCGTAAAGAAATTCATCTTCTTCATTTTTAGAACCAGTACTTAATTCAAAGTTTAATCCAGAAGGAGGTAATTCTTTACCTGTAACAAAATTACCATATACAAGTCTATTACCTGTTATTTCTTGTGCTAATGCTTTTACTGGAACACGATCATAAACTCTGAACGTTTGTGATTCGGGTAACATTTTATAAGGCTCTTCTGATCTATATATATAATATAATTCTTTTCTTCTATCATTAGTAGAACCACTAACTGTGTTATTAATATATTTTTTTATTTTACCTCCAGAAACAGCACCATTTGTTATTGTAGAAGGATCTTTTCTTAACGTAGATATGTTTTTTATATCTATAGTGTCTAAGACCTTTACCGCTAAACTATCTGATTCTTTAAATAATATTTCTATTTCTTTTATTAATAAGTCACTATAAGGATCTAAAGTAGGTAACATTATTTCTAACTCTAAATAGTTTATAGAATTAACAAATGTAGAAACCTCAGTTTCTTTATAAGCGTTTTCTTTTTCTGTATTAGTGAATGTTTGTATTTCTGGTACAAAAGCTATTTGAGTGAAGGGTGCAAAAATAGAATAAGTATTATCTTCAAACCTATATCTATATGAAAATCTAGCAAACTTTTCTTTTAAAAATTCTTTGTCTATACCTGAATCAGCTGCACTATTATCTATCATAGAAGAACCTATAATTGATAACTTTTGACCATTGGCTATTGTTACGCTTTCACTTAAAGTTAAAGTTGTAGAACTTATATTATTTATAATAATATCATCATCTAAACTATCATGCCTAACTAAAAATTTTTTACCAGCAGCGTGATCAGCGGCTAAAGAAGAATTAGCTGCTGAAATTGTAACGGTAGCACTATTATTAACAGCACCATTTACAGTTAAAATATATTTTGGTTTTAAAAATTTAGGTGCACAATATGGTGCATATTTAGCCACACTTATTTTGTCTTCAAAATATTGATCATCTGAATATAGATTAGGTCTTTCAACATTAAAAACCCTTGGTTGATTTAAATTATCTGTAAAATATAAAAAACCGTCTAAAATATTTACACCGTGTATAGCAAAAATTTTATTAAAATTAAATCTATAAGTTTTAAATATTGTAGTTGTTGATGGTGTTGAATCTGGACTATATTTTACAATAGCACACTTTGCATCACTTGGAGCTTTTATGTTAGCATTAGCGTTTGAAAAATTAGTTACGAAATAGTATACATTTTTATTTTCAAAATCAACAACATGACCTATAACTTCAGTAGATGATAAATCAGATTCTATACCACTAACTTTATTATTAGAAAGTATATTTTCTACAACACCTACATCACCACCTTCAGATCTACTAACTTTAATATTTTTTGCATCAAAATACTCTCCTTCAGGTAATATCCTAGGGTCTAAATCTTTGTTCATTTTACCTTTTATAAAGGTATTTTTAACTTCAGGCATTTAATTAATGTTTTATCTGTTTTGATTTACCTCTCATTACCTGAGTTAATTCAGGTATGTTTATTTCATATAATCTTATTTTAGCTTGCCTCATAGATGCTCTTCTATCTTTTTTGTATCTATTAACTATATATTCTGGAATGTTTGCCATAGTAGAAAGCATAGAATATGCAACATGTTTGTATATAGCTTCTTCAGCAAATTTATGTACTTTCATTTCATTGTCATTACCCATGCTATCAGATATGTATTTCAATGTTATTAAAGCGCCACTTAATTCACTGCTAAAGTTTATAGTACCGTTATATTGATCTATGATATATATACCGTTTCTATTCATATGTTGTGGATCTCCACCATATCTTTTACCAGCTTCCATTAATCTTTCCGATGGAAAATCACTATTATAAAAATAGTCATCATTTCCGTGAGCATGTGTTAGTTGTGAATTATTAAAACCTTTAAATCTTTCATTAGTAAGAGCTGTTGTTTTAATTATATTGCCATTACTGTCATAAGTATAATTGAACTCATCATCTTGAGCAATAGCTTCTGTTGGTTTTGAGGTAGTTGAACCTTTTGAAATCATATGTTCTATACCAGAACCATCTATCCAAGAAATACTTGTAGCACTAATAAAGTCTTTTGGCATAGGTATAGATAATGTATGACCAACTTCAACTTCTTGTATTTTTTCAACTTTTGTAATGTCATAAGCAAATTCCTGTATACCTCTTTTTGTGTGAAACAATACATCTCTTCTGTTTGCTCTATTAATTATTTTTCCTTCACCTACGTATGAGAACATAAAATTGTTTACTATATCAGATAAAGATGTGTATCTATATTCTCCATATAGTTTTTCTTTTAATTGTACAGTTACAACATCATTGTTAGATAATGTTATATTACTTATTGTTACTCTTTTATTTGAATTAGTAAAAGATATATTCGTTGTAGATACAACATTACCGTTTATATAAACATAAAAATCTCCTACAGCAGTTGGAGAAGGATCTATAGTTGTTATAGTGAAATATTGTGGATCTCCAGTTTCCCATCTAAAGCTTTGGGAACCAGCGTAGTAAGCTTGATCTGTTTGATTATCTAAAAAACCCATTTGTTATATATTTTCTTTATTAAACTTATTCTGCTCTTGTTGTGATGATGATTGTAATACTAAAGGATCTTTTATTACTACACCAACGTAAGATAGTATTTTTGTAATTAAACTAGGTTCTTCTGATGGATGTAACTCAAAGTTAGTACTGTTTGCTGAAGAAAAAGTTATAGAATTGTTTGGTCCAGGCGTATTAGAAGCATTCCAAGAAGGAGTGTTAGGTATTTTAATATAATGTATATTAACGTTCCCAGTTAAAGTACTAGGAAGTAACTTAACTGCGTCATCTAAATTTGAACCATCTGTTATTTGTTGTCTGTAGTATATAGGATAAGAACTACTAGGTGAGATAAGTTTAGAAGATAAAACATAAGGAAGTTCTGATATTTTTATTTCTTCAAACTGTGTTAAATTGTCACTTTTATATATAGATATTAATCTATAAAGATCAGTAACATTATCTGTTAAATTTATTAAATCATTTGTTGTATCTATAGCAACAGCTTTTAATTTTAAAAAATGATCTATTTTTTCTTTTATATTATTTGCTAAATCGCCATAATCGTCATTAGAACCAATAACATTTGATTTTGATAAAACTCTATTATAATCATAAAAAGTTTTTTCTAATATTTCTAGTTGAGCCTGCTGAGCTAATTTATTAAATTGGCCAGGTGTTAACTGTCCTCTCTGTTCTCTATTTAAAATTGTAAGTACAGTTTTGTATATTTTATCTACACTTATAGCCATATTTTGTTTTTTTTTATAATAGTTAGGCCACATAAAGCGGCCTAACCGTTATACGTGACTATTTTAATCTTTTTTCCAATGTTTGGAAAACTTCAACTCCTTCATCTGTTTTGAACCAAGCTGCAAGTGCAGAGTATGGATTTTCATCAAAAGGTACAGTCATTAATTTTCTACCATTACTAACCCACTGAAAAGTTCTTTGGTCATTTGATAGTTTTATTATGTTTGCTTCAACGCCTTTCAAGCCTATGTTTCTTAAGTTTACATTTTCATCAGCGGCTAGTTCTAAAAATAATTCTGGATCATTACTAGCAAAAACTAATAAATCTCTTTTTATTTCTTTAGATGTCATGTTAGCAACAGAAGATCCTACGTTTACTCTTACTATTGCTTCTGCTTCATCTATATTTAAATTTTTAGCTGCATTTAAAGCTTCTATTCTTTGTTCAAGCTCTACTAAATCATCTTTAGCTTCTTCTTGTGGATCATATTCAAAGTATAATTTATTTAATCCAGGGTGATATAAAGATAATAATTTTTGTAGTGTTTGTTTTTGTTTTGGTACCATCAACATACCATCTTCGAATACAATGTGAGCTAGTCTAGCATCACCCTTGAAATCATCTACAAATGGAGTTTTTTGGTTAACAGTATATTTTAATTCTCTTTCAAAACCTTGTTCTTCATCAAACCAAAATATATTTTTACTTTTCATTGTAAAGGTTAATGGAGAAAGTTCATTTTTAAGTATGTATGTTCTATCCTTGATAGACCATTTATTTTTTGTTTTTGTCATGATATAATATAATAAAAATTAATAAAAGTAATAATTACCCCCGTTAATAAAACGAGGGTAAAAATTACGTTAAGTATTATGCAAAGTTACCAAACAGTACGAAGTTATTCGCAGCTTGTGTAACTAAACATCTTTCTGATAGGTAATGTACCTCCATCGCATCAAGATCGCTAGTAGATGCTCCACCAACAGATCCTGTGATCCAAGATTTTAATTTTCTATCATCAGATTGTGAAGCTCTGTATCTTACGTGTAAGAAAGGTCTTTTGATGTTTTTACCAAGAATTTGGTCATAAACAGATGAAGTACCCGCTGGTACTAATATACCTGTAACATCAGAAGCAATTTCTCCTCTAGTAGATGCATCGTTTAAGTATTTCCAATCAGTTTTGTAGAAGTCATAAGAACCTCTTCTAAAACCAGAAAAACCTAAGTTGATTGCCATATCTTCAGAATTATTAAATAATCCCCAAGAAGTACCACCAGAACCATAAGAGTTTTGAGCAGCTAACATATCATCAATATTTAAAGATAAATCTCTATTTAAAAATAATACATTTTCCTCAATAGCTCCTTGCTTATCTAATTTCTTAAGCATGTTATCAAAATCAGCTAAATCATCAGCAGCAGTGTTTCCATCAATACCATCTTCATGGATGTGACCTCTATCTTTTACCGCAGCAAATAAACCTTCAGTTCCTGCGATGTCTACTAAATTTGTATTAACGTTTTTCTCTGATTCAATCATAGCCATTTCTAAGTAATCTTCGAATCTCTTTCTAGTATCACCTTCAGCTTTGATATACCATAAGTAACCTGACTGACCAGCTTCACCTGTAACTTCAACCCATCCAATTTGAGAAGCATCAGATCCAGAGATCTCATATTTATCTTTTAAGATAATTGGGTTGTTAGTGTAAGACTGGAAACTTGGCTTAACCGCTTCATTCATACCAGTGTCAGCTTTTTTGAATTCAGAACCGTATACGAAAAGCTTTATAACACCACTTCCTGTTGCAATACCAGCGGCAACACAACCCGTAGAGTTCGTGTAACATTTAACTGTTATTTGTGCAGCACCAACTGCTGATACATAAGCTTTAACAACATCTGTTCCGTCGCTCACTACCACTGTTTGCCCTACTCTAATAGCATGACTAGTAAGTCCTGAAATAACGTTTGCACCACCTGAATCAGCAGCACAAGTACCACCTGAATAAGATAGGTGTAATCTTCCTTGTTCTGACCAAATGATTTGATCTGAACTCATAGGCATCTCTGCGCCTACCATTTTTAAAAACCCACCAACAGATCTATCACCGAACTTTTCGATCTCTGCTTCATATAAGTCTGGAAGATATTGTTGTGCCCAGCCTGCTGTTGCAGAAGATGTGAAGTCAATGTAATTTGTTGATAAGGCTTGTTTAACTGGAGCTGGAGTTGTAGTTCCGCTCCCTAATGTAATTGCCATAATTTGTTTTTTTTAAAGTTATTTTTTAATTTTAATTCTTAATTTTGAACTATCATCGCCGCTTATAGCTCTCACTTTCATTCCACCAGCATCTATATTTTGACCAATCCTTCTAGGATCCATATTAATATTTTTTGCTTCTGAAGACATTTGCTTTATAGCATCTGACTTTCCTTGTTCATAAAAATGATTTGCTATTGAATCAGCATTTCTAGCAGCATAAAGTGCTTTATGATAACCATTAGCATCTTTCAACATGTTTTTGTCATCTAAGAACGTCTCAAATGCACTTAATATGTTACTTTGTGCTTCTTTAGTTGTCTGAACATCTTTAACGTTATATCTAAATTTATTTTCACCGACTTTAAACTCAAAACCTTTGAATTTATCACTGAAAACACTATTAGTTTTATTTATAAAGTTTTCGTTAGACTCTTGCTGCTGAGCAGTTAGTTCGTTCTGCTCTTTTTTATAATTATCATAAAAATTTACAGCTTCTTTAATTTCCGTAGAAAAATTAGAACCAGATTTTATGTCATTATAGTATTTACTTTTTGCGTTAGCTAAATATGTTTTTGCGCTAGCGACTTCTTCTTTGTAGTTTAATTTTTTTCTTTTAATATCTCTTTCTTTATCTATTTCATCATCATAAGAAAATTTATCTTCTAACAAGAAATTTATTTCCTCACTATTTAAATGAGGTTTTGTTGATTTATAGTACTCTAGCAATAAGTCATCATCACCTAGTGATTCTACATCAACGTTTAATTTTACATAATCCTGTAATGTTCCTCCAGTTTCACTCATAAAATCCATGAGTTTCTTAACATCTTCAGGATATTCTAGTTTTACTTCTTCTTGTAAGACTTGACTTTCTTCGGGCTGCTTTTCTTGTATTTGCCCTTGCTCTTGCACTTGTACGCCATCTTTTTCTTCTTTAATTAATGTTATTACTTCTTCTTGTTCCTGAGGTTCAACTTGTTTTTCTTCCTCTTTAATCTGTTCAACTGGTTCCTCTTGTTTTTTAGCTTCTTCCACTTGTTCGGCAGGAGGTTGTTCAACGGTTTTTTCTTCTGTTTGTTTAGTTAAATCAACTTTGTAAACACCATCTTCTTGTTGTCCACTAGTTTTATCAACTAAATCTTGTTCTTTTTCAGCTGTAGACATATTGTCTTCAACTGATTTCATTTTGATTTCTGACATAATAAAATATTATAAAATTTAAAAAATTATCTTGGATCAAATTGCTCTAATCCAAATCCACCTAAGTTATCAAATCCTGCAGATTCAAAATCTTTAGGTGGTTTTCCAGTTTGTCGCTGGTTTATAAGCTCACTTTGTTGTGTAGCTTGTATTTTTGTTCTTTTGTCTTTTCTATTTTCTTTGTATTCTTCTTTAGTATTTATCACCTGTGTTTCAGCTTGTTTAAGTTGCATGTTAAGTTGAAATTCGTGAAACATTAATTCTTTTTTAATTTCAGCTTCTCTTTCAAGCTTCTGTATTTCAAATTGATGTTCAATTTCTGACATCTTAGCTTTACCTTGCATTATTACCTGCTCTTTTTGAGCTTCACTCTGAGCAGCAGCTTGTGCAGCTTGTGCGTTTGATCTACTTTGAGCTTCGATATTTTCCATTTGAAGTTGTCTATCTTTTTCAAACTTTTTCTTTCTTCTTAGTTTAAGTAATTGGTTAGCTAATTTTAAATTCTTAACCTCTCTAGCATCAATAGCATCTTCTATTTCTATTTGTTTTTGTTGTAATGCCATTTGAATATTATTTTCAAGAATTTGTTTTTGTTCTTCGTCTGGAGCTAATTCCAAAAATATACCAAAATCATGTAAGTGAAGAGTTTGTATTTCTCTTAAACTAGCTACATTAAATTTACCAACACCATTTACAAATGCTTGAGTTGTATTTCCATATTGCAATACATCAGATACTCTTAGTGATATTGCTTCTGCTGTCTTTAAAGTTAAATATAATCCAGCTTGTAATACGTGTCTAGTAGCAACATTTGAGTTAGCAGCAGCTAACTTTTGTAAGCCTACTAAAGCATTTTTATCAGGCATACTACCATCTCTTGCTTCATTTAATCCAGTAACATCTCTAATCATTTGTAGATAATAATTATAAGATTGAATTAAACTAGCTATCTTTTGTCCACCAGAAGATGATTGTAATTCTTGAACTGGCATACGACTATGATTATATTCACCATCACCAGTCATAGATCTACCTATAACAGAACCAGTTTGAAAATACATATTTAATGCTTCTTGTGGGTTATAATTAGTTCCATTTCCTAAGTCTATTTCAGCTATACCATCAGCATCTAAATAAACACCATCTGGAACCATTCTAGATAATACTTGTTGTAATTTTAAATGAGTCAATTGAACCATATCCGCAAAAGTTGTCATACGACCTACTAAAGATTCTATCTTACCTTTATAAATTCTAGGAGCAACAATGCTATAGGATAGTTGAGCTTTTGTTATATCAGAATATGGTCTTGTCATATTTTCGGCTAACTTCCATTTAAGTAATTTATTTGATCCAATTATTTTAGCACCTTCATAAATAACCTCTATTGATCTATTTACTTTTTGAAACCTATTTTCTGAATCTTTGGGTGGATTAAATTCATCTGTTTTCTTTATAGATTTTTGAGAACCAGTTGAAGTTTCTTTTATTTTATAAACTTGATTATTAAATGTTTTATATTCAAAGTATAAAATATAAACATAATTGTTATCCGGTGAATCAGATGAAGAATAAGATTTATTATATAACATAGAACTATTACTAGATCCTTCTATTTCTTCAATGTCTTCACTAGTTAATTCAGGATATTGTTTTTTCAAATCAATTAAACTGACTCTTTTAACTTCACCTACATAATATATGTCATCAAAGTATGGTGATTCAGTATATGAGTAAACTAAATCTGCAGGATCAACATAATCTATTTTTATACCTTCAGATGTATTAAAACTATTTTTTACAGCTCCAATACCTACAACAGCTAAATCATAATCTAATCTCTTTTTTAATAAATCATATTTGTTGTAATCAAAAACATTATTTATTGCTTCTTCTTCAGCTATTTCTATTGATTGTTTATAATCAAGTTGCATATGTAGCTCTAACTCCTCTTGTGTTTCTGGTAGAGTTTCTTTATCATTATTATACATGTTAATAGAAAAAGAATTTTCTAACTCATCAAATAATGATTTGTTTTTCATATCTCTTACAATAGAATCAACATAACTTGTTCTAGTATCTATAGAAGCTTGATCTTGAGAATAAGCTTTTATATCATACATTCTTTCTGATATACCATTAACTACAATGTCAACAAATTTTGGAATAATAGGTACTGGCTTCCAGTCTAAATTTAAATAAGACAAATCACCATTTATAGATAATTCATCTTTATATTTTTGTATACTTTGCTCCCCTCTAGCGTAAAGTCTTAATCTATGAAATTGGTCTCTGTTAGCGTAGTATCTAACGGATCCTGAGTCCCTTTTAAACCATTCAGCTTCTATAGCTTTTGCAATCTCTAATCCATAAGGAGATGAAGATTTTTCACCGTCACTAGCTGATTGACTAGGAAATTGTCCTTTTGTTATTTGTTTTGACATTAATTATATTATTTTTGAAGAAAATCCTCTGTTATCGTATTTTTTAAATTCAAAATCTAATGTTTTTACTATTTTATCTGCTCTTGGAGTATATAAATGTCTATTGCAAGCCATTATAGCTAATCCAGAACTTATAGTAGCATCAAATTTTGTTCTGTTGTTTATATCAAACTTCGACCAGTCATTTAACGTTCTATTAAAATACATGGAACCGTATGATCCGTCTGGTTTTATTCCTACATGTTGCTGTATATATGTTTCTATTGCAGCAGCATGAGCTTGTTTAATATCTTCACCTGTATTAGGTATACCACCAACTTCTTTTTCGGTTGTTGATAATCTGTTATATGTTTTATCAGGTCTATTCATAGAATAACCTCTATAACCTCTTCTTTTTAAATAATAAAGTAAACGAGGTTTGTTATTCTCTGCTAATAATGGCATCCCATAAAAAATTAAAGACATAAGCACATCTTCAAAAAATATTTCTGCCGTTTGTGGTCTAGCAACATATTCTAAAAAAAACGTATTTACTGGTGAATCTTCCATGCTAAACTTAGTTAAACCGTGTAAAGAACCTTTAGAACCTCTTCTGTCAACAGTACCTGATATATCATAAGAGTCACAACCAAAAGCACCAATATGTTCATTGCCTGGTTTTTTAAAACCATTTTTCATTACAACATTATTTTGTAGGTTTAATGGAGGAATCCATGAAATATAAAACCTACCTTTAATATCAGGATAAAAATTTACTTCAGTATCTTTAACTCCATTTTTCCACTGAAAATTACCTCTTGTAACAATGCCACTACTTTTTAAATCTTCATTATAATCTATTTGCTCATATAACTTAACTAGGTTAAATATACTATTTTTTGTTTCATCTCTAAAAGCATGCTCTTCAGTTCTAGGAAACTGTCTATAAAACTCATTTAAAGCGTCATGGTTACTTTTTAAACCTTTTGCTTCATTCTCCCAGTGTTCAACGACACCGATGTCGATAGCTTCACCATGAGGTCCAATAGCGGCTTCTTTTGGGGTGTCGAATACAGGTAGTCCATAAGTATCAATGAATCCTTCGTAATTCCATTCCATAGGTATGAACAAACTATATAATCCAGAACGAGTCTGTCCATTTTTATTTCTTTTTGTGACATCTGAATCATAATATAATTGTTTAAAATTATTTCCACCTTTGTCAAGAGAATTACTCGTTGACCCCATCATACATTTACCTATTATTCTCGAACCGAGCCTGAGGGTGGTTTTTGTGACACGCCAGTTATTGAGGATGTTTTCCGGACGCTCCCATTTTCCAGCTTCATCATGGACGAGAAGTGCGAGCTTCTCTCCATCATAGGAATTATCTCCGGTATTTTTCCAATCAATGGTGGTGTCCAATCCTTCCAACTCTTGGGGTTTATCCTTCGACTCGAGTCTTTTACGTGTAAATTTCGAAGCGGGTACTCTGTACGCAAGTTCTGTCTTGGGGCGATCCATACCGTCCTGTATGGGTCTGAAAAAGAATGGATAATTGATCGATATTGGTACCACTTTATCTGTGAACATTTTTTTCGCATCGGCTCCAGATTTGGACAGTATTCCGTACCGTGCATCGGAAGATATGGTAGCGAGGTTAACTGTCTCCCCGGATGCCATAAACGAAAAACCGCTACGTCTATTCTTGAGATAGCACATTCCGTAACACCTTGTATCTGCTTTACACGCTTCCCAATAAATAAAGAATAATCGATTGGCTTCTCGAAAGTCTGGCTTCCCAACATCAATCTTGGTCCACTGCAAGTACATGTAGTGAGTGCCAGTAACATAAGTAGAGTTACCTTTGTTATTGAACCAATAACCTTCTTCACGTCTTGTAAATTCTCTATCAATGTATTCATGCCATTTTTGTTTAAATTCATCTGGTAATTCTTTCCAATCAAATATGCTTTTTATTCTTTTAAGCTCTTTAGGATATTCGTGTGGTTTCCATTTATTGTTTTCATTAGAAACTTTTTGTGTTTTAGGTAAAGCTATTTTTAAATTCTGTATGCTATACACATCTCCAATTTGCCCTGTTTTACTTACAACAACAATATCATATTCTTTATTATAACCATACTTCCATTTTTTAGATTTGTTTAATCTATTAATAGTAGTTTTTTTAATAGGTTCTATTATTTTATATAAACTTTGTTCGTACATTATCTAGATCTTCTTTCAGCAAAACCTTTAAAACTCTGTTCCTTTACTTCTATAGGTTTATTTTGTAACAAACTTTCTTCTTCTTGTATTCTATTTAAAATCTCAAAAGCATCAAATATAGCTAGTTTTTTTGTAGCTGCAGCATTTTTCAATCTATCAGCAGATATATCATCATCAGAATCAACAATAGGTTCTTTAGCAACTTTTATTAATTCTTCTACAGCTTTATGTCCAGCTTGGATTATATTCTTTTTCGTGTCCTTGACGTTCATATTTTATACAAATTGATTTAATTGGAACTCTATATAGCCTTTCATTGTCTATAATAAATTCATATTCACTATTTGGAGTAAAACCAATTAGTGTATTTTTTTTAATTAATTTATTGTTTTCTATGTATTTTACAACACCAGTTAATTCAATTTCTTTTTCTTGAGAAAAAATATCATTGTTTTCAATAGGTTTAACAAAACAAAATTCATCAATAGATTTCCATCTTTTATCTTGCTTGTACATAAAAATTTGATCTAAATAAATAAAATACTTATTTTCTTTAAAGTAAGATGAGCTATCTACCTCTTCACCTCTCATATTACTATATCTTCTAAAAATATTGTGATGAACTATAACTTCATCTCCTATTTTTATATTTGTTTTAACATTTTTAGGTGTAGATATTACAACAGCATTTCTATTCACATATCTATGATCTTGTATTTCAGTGTTTAATATTAAATTATTTTCACCTATTTTTTTTGTATTATTATATCTTGATTTAATAGGTTCAACAATAAAAGCATATAAACTCTGCATTAATATTGTAAATTGTATTCTACGCTAACAGCCATATTTTTATTAAAATCTTTCCAAGGTAGTATTTCACCTTGTTTTTTTATAAATATACTAAATTTTTCTTCTTTTTCTACAATATCACATATAATATGGCCACCATATACTTCTTGACCAACCGCATAATGCATTGCAGAGTCTTTATAGTCTCTACCTACACTTATTTTTCTAATTAAATTCATATTTTATTTTTTAAATATACTCGCTGCTTTTTCTCCACTTCGTCCTCCAAAATAGGCTAATACAACTGACATCATAACTTTTTCAAAAGTATCGTTCCATGTTTCACCTATATGGAATGGTATTGATTCTACACTATCTAATATTCCGGCTAATGAAAATATAACAATACACCACACTAAAACTAGCGGGCGTACATTTTTAGAAAGCCATGAATCTGACATAGAATCTGCTTGCCATCTTGAAGTGATGCTTTCCATTTCTTTATTTTGTTGTTCAAATATAAGCTGTTGTAATTTTATTTTATCGTCATTACTTACGTCAGATTTACCTATTGCTGCTATAGCTTCTGCCGGTGTTGAAGCTCCACTAATTAAATTACCTAAAGTAGGGTTTACTAACGATGCAGCACCGAATAAAAGTTTACCTACAGTAGTTTGTGCAAATTTCTTTTTTTTATCACTCATTTTATTTTATTTATATGGAAACATTTCATTTAAACGTTTTTTTCTACCTTCACAACCACATGGTATATTCAAACCTTTAGAAACTTTATCTACAATAGTTTTAATACCACTGGCTTTTGTTATTTTTTCTACAGTATCTCCTAAACCTTTTGATTTCATGTTTTAATCTAATATTGATTGTAAAAAATTAATTCTATTTCTTTTAGCTAATCCTGGATCTTCTTTTTTATTTTCTTTTTTGAAATTTATACCTGAAAAAAGCGCATCACCACTAAATTCACCTTCATCTTTTGATTGTAATAATTGTTGTTCAAACCATGCACCAAACTCCATATTTTGGTTTTTATAAGGATTAGGACCTTTTATTTTAAGTTCTTGTTTATATGCTAAACCTAAAATAGCATCTAAACCAGAAAGGTGAGTTGGGTTTGTAGGTGATTCTTGACCAAAACCAGATATACTTCCTGGTAATGTTGTTTTTATTTTACCATAAGGGTACTCTGATCCATGTAAACCTTCGTGTAACGATAATTCCTCTACATTTTTTATAGGTACTGTCGGTATAAAATAACCACCCTGAGAACGATTTTGACCATAATGTTTACCTATATATATATTTTTAGGTCCTAATAGATATGTAGCCTTTTTGCTAAGACCAGTATGTTTTCCTTTTTCATCATATAAAGAAGGCCTTGATAAACCAAAATTTAACTGTTCTTCTAAATTGTATCTATTGAAATCTCTGGCATGGTAAGAATACTTATCTGTGTTATACTTTCCTCTAGATTTATCTAATTCATTTACTTTTATAAAATCTTTATCCTTTGTGTCTAAAACGGTTCTATAAATATTTTCTGGATAATATTTATTATAATATTTATCATAACCATAATATCGTTCCATGTTATTACTTTGTATTTGGTATCGATTTTCATGTTCTTCGCTACCCTCAAAATAATATTTTTCACCAACACTTGAAACTGAATCCTTTAATTTCATTTTGTTTCTAATGTTAATATAATTATCTGTTTTGTCACGTATAAAACCATCTTGAGAATAAGTTGATAATGAACTATATGTATCAAAATTTACATTTTTATTTATTAAATTAACAAGCTTTTTATTTCTTTGTTCAGAAAATCTTTTTATTAATGCATTATTTTTTAATTCACCTAAATTAAAATAAGTTTTTATGTATTTACCATATTCATCATATCCTTGATTCTTATTGAAAATAACGAAATTCTCTCTTTCTATGCTATCACTTTTTTCTATACCTTCTTTATTAAAAAAATCTCTATATCTCAATGCTAATTTTAATCTATTAGATTCTTTTATATTTATATTATCAGTTTTATCATTTGTATCAAAAAATGTTTTATAATTCTCATATTCTTCTTGTGTAGGTGCTTTATCAAAATCTATATTATCAGAAAAATATTTTGTTTTGTCTTTATATTTAGGTAATTTGTTTTCATTAATCTTACGTGTTAGTAATGAATTGACAGACCTTTCTAACCTTGGTTTGGCTTTAAATTTTTTTAATAATTTAAGTATGTTAGGATCTAGTTCTTCCATTTAAAATTTATTATATATTTTATATAGATTTTTTAAATCATTATCGTTATAATTTTTCATTATATTTTTTCCTAATAATTCATCTGATATACTAGATATTTGTTCAACATTAATATCTCTAGGGTTTTTAAGTTGTATTAAAGAATCTAATTTAGGAGTTACAATATCTTTGAATTCTGAGTAATTAAAACCTTTTTTATTTATACCTAATAAATATTTTGTTGCATTGTATCTAGCACCTAATTCAGAACGAAAATCAAGTTCAGAATAAGAATTATTTATATAGTTATTAGAATTTTTTATACCTAAAGAGTTTTTAGTAAAATCTAATAATCCTTGTGATTTAGCAGCCCCAAAACCAATCTCCGCGTGAGATAATTCGTGTTCTAAAACAGGATTTAATTTTTTAAATCTTTCCCCATAAAGATTTTCGTCATATCTACCATCACCATTAATAGGTCTTTCTACAAAATACCTAAGATCAACCTCCATTGATTGACTAGTGTGATAGTCCATAACTTGCGCATATCCATGATTAAGATCATGAAATCTCACTGGTATACGATATTTTCTAATCGCGTTCGATTTATCAGTTGATGATAAATTTTTATATTCATCTGAAAAATATAAACTCATTTGTTCATCTACAAATCTATTTTTATATTTTCCCATGTTTTCTCCACTTAACTCATTGGTTGGATAATACTCGTCACCAGCTTTTGGTAAATTATGACTATATTTTGTACTAAATTCTTTAGCTTGTTTTATTCTGTATTTAAAAAAATCTTTTTCAGTTTGTATATTTTCAAATTCTTTTTGTTTTTGTGTTAAACCAGTTATATTTTTTTTCATATCATATCGCTTAAACCTAGAAAAAACATTTAAATCTAAAATAGGGTTTCCTAGTGCATCTGTTTTTATTCCTTTTACAATTTCAAAATTTTTTAAATCTTCTTCATATTTATAATGAGAAGCAGAATTTTTTGGAACATTACTATTAGCTAAAGCAGTTGCACGAGCTATATTCATTTGTGTATCTAAATTTTTTTGTAATTTAAAATTAGAGTTATTTTTTTTAACACTAGTAGATTCTACAACAGGTTCTTTTATCAAAAATCTATTTATTTTTTTTGTACTATTTTTTTTAAATTTTTCTAATAATTTAAGTATGTTAGGATCTAGTTCTTCCATTTATTTTTTTGATAATTTATACTTACCTTTTTCTTCTTTTATGTATCTTCTATCATATATTTCAAACTCATTTACTATACTTTCTAATGGTCCTTTAAAATCATACTTATCATATATAGCTATATATTTTTCTTTTCTAACTTCATCATATCCAACACTAACTTGAAAATTTTGTAGTGGATCTATTCCTTCAAATTTATCAGAATCCATAAAACCTTCACGTATATAAGGAGTAAGTCCCTCTATACTCACGGTATCACCTACTTTTTTGTTTTCTATTTTTTTTAATAATTTTTCATAATCAATAACATCATCACTTAAAGCATAATATTTAGCATTAGGGTTTTTTGATTTAGTAGGTTTAAATTTAGTTTGCTTAATAATATATTTATTTTTAGTTTCTAAACCTAAAGACATAGCCCAAGCTTCATCACCTATTGTATAATCACCATCTTTATCTAAAGAAGGAGGAGTTGTGTTATTTATTCCTAATTTTTTACCCATTAAACTAATCATCGTAGTTGTCATAGTAGTAATGTTTGGATAACTCAAGGGTCTTACATTATCAAATATAAACTGTTTATTCTCTTTTGATATATCAGAAAAATCTGTGTATTGAGACATTTTATCCATTATAAAATCGCTAACATTGTCCACTGCTTTAGCACCACGCTTTAATGCTGGAAAAACAATATCATCATCTAAAACATTACCACCTCTTCCTGAATTAGAAAATTGTAAATCTTGTATTTCGTTTATTTGATTTTTAATTAAACTATTACCAAAACCTATATTATTATTTATAGATTTGTTTTTTTTAAAATTTTTTATAAAATCAAATATTTCAGGATCAAAGTTTTCCACTATTTTTTCTTATTAGGAACACAATTAGGAACATTTCTACCGCCTTTTTTCTTCATTCCTACCATTTGGTAACCTTTCCAACATGGATTTTTTTTTGATTTCTTTTTTGCCATAATTATAATTTTAACATTTCCAACGTCTTCTAGCTGCTTTACCTCTTTCACCTGTCCAACCTTTTGATCTAGCACAAAAAGATTTTCTACGTTTAGCTGCTTTGCTGCCTTTTTTTACTTTACCTGTTACAGCTGTTTTTAATTTACTACCAGGATTATTTTTTCTATACTTTTTCACACCGGCTTTAGTCATACCAGCACCTTCTTTAACAGTACGAAAGTTTCTACTTTTACCTTTAGTAGTTTTTCTTACTTTTTTAGCAGGCATTATTTCTTAGATTTTTTTTTAGATTTTTTCTTTGAGATTTTTTTAACTAATTTTGATTTTTTTCCGTAAGGCATAATTTTAATTTTAAGGGTTAACGTTCTTTATCTTTTATCATATCATCTAAAGCTTTATTAAAAACTTTATCAGTATATGATTTATTTTTATAAAAAATATTTTTTCTAGTTACAGGAACATCTTCGTCACCCAATAATATCCTGTAAACTCTACTAATTAATTGTTTTGTTTTAAAAGAAACACAATATATACTATACTTTATAGTTGTTCTATTTCTATTTCTCCATACATCTATCCAACCTTCATCACGTAATCTTTCCCAACGATGTTTATCCCAACTGTAAGTGTAAACACCATCTTTAAAATCTTTTATAGAAAATCTATTTAAACAATCTAAATATATAAGAAGTTCTAAGTCTGCTTCTTTTATTTTATATGTTTTACAAGCCCACTTTCTAACTATTCTATAATATTTTAATATTTGTAATTCTTTTAAATCACTTGAAGAGAGTTTCATATAACAATAACAACGTCTTGTTGTCTAATAACATAATATGTTTTATTATTATATTCAACCATATGGCCAGCATGTTTATCATAATAAATTTTATCATTTGTTTTTAAACCATCTGTTTGGTTGCCAACACTTATTATGTGACCTTTTAAATAACGTATATCTTTTTTATCATTATTAGTTAATATTAGTCCATTAACTTTTTTTGATTCTTCTTTTATTTTTTCTATTATTATGTAATTATTTATCGCCTGCATCAATTCTCATATTAGAAATTACACAATCTGCAGATATTATAGTGCTAACAACACTGACTGCGTTTTTTAAAGCTGTTTTTGTAACTAATACAGGATCTATTATTCCAGCCTTTAACATATTAGTTTCTTTACCATTTACAACATTTATTCCAAATCCTTTTTTATTACTCTCTACGTATGGTAAACCAGCATTTTCTATTATAACAGAATAAGGATATTTTATTGAGCTTAACAATATTTCTTCTCCTATATTTTCAGCTTTAATTTTTTGTGATGCATTTAAAAGTGCAACTCCACCTCCTGGAACAATACCTTCTTGTAGCGCTGCTTTAGTTGCATATATTGCATCTTCTACTCTGTCTTTTTTTTCTTTTAACTCTACTTTTGAATCAGCACCAACTTTTATAATAGCAACAGAACCTGTCAACATCGCTATTCTTTGTTCTAATTTATTTTTTATAAAAGCATTAGTTTCTATTTCTATTTTGCTATACACACTTTTTATTCTTTCTTTAGCTTCTTCATTAACTTCTTCTATAGTAAGAACAGTGTTTTTATCATCTGTAATGGACTTTAAGCATTCACCTAATACATCAGGTTGGATTAAATCTAAATCATCTCCTAATTGCTCATCTATTATTTTAGCTCCGGTTAAACAAGCTAAATCTTCTATTGTATCTCTTTTTGTAGAAGCAAAACCAGGAAGATCAACAACATTGACTTTAATATTACCTTTAACTTTGTTAGTTAACAACGCAGACATAGGCTGCTGATCTACAGAGGCTACAATTAGTAAGCTTCTTTTTGTTTTAATTATATGCTCTAAAACTGCTTGTATTTTTCTAATGTTAGTTATTGGAGAAGCTACTATTAACACATAAGGATTTTCTAAAACAGATTTATCTTTATTTTCATTAGTAGTCAAATGATTAGATTTTAAACCAGAGTCAAACTGTATACCTTCTACATTTTCGTAGTAAGTTTTTTCAGTCTCCGACTCTTCCATTAATACAACTCCATTTTTTCCAACTTTATTATAAGCATCCGCAATTATAGAACCTAAAATATTATCATTGTTAGCTGATATAGTACTCACATCCTTGAGCTTATCATGTTTAACATCAATAGAGATTTTATCTAGATAATTGTTTATTTTAAATAAACCAGTTTGTAAACCTAATTTTATATCTCTTATATTATATTTTTCTTTTTTACAATTTTTTAAAAGTGAGTAAGCAAGGACGGTTGCCGTAGTGGTACCGTCTCCTGCTTCTTTCACTGTGTTTTTAGCAGCTTCTTTTAAAAGTGTTGCTCCTATGTTTTCTAAAGGATCAAATAATATTACTGATTCAGCTACAGTTACACCATCTTTAGTTATAACTGGTTTGCCTAATGAATCTTCATATATTACACATTTTCCTGAAGCTCCTAGTGTAGACTTAACAGCTTGTGTTAATTTTTCTACACCTATCATTATCTTATTGTTAGCATCTGCCCCGAAAGACAAATCTTTAACTATCTCACTTGGGTTATTATATTCCATTTAATTTTATTTTATTGGTAAGTGGTTTTATTTAAAGCTCTTTACTACTTTAGGTCCTTTTAAAAACTCTATTTTTTTTAGATAATGTTCAATACTTTCATCAATAGCAGTTTCGCAGCTATCAACTGTTTCACGTCTTGTAACATCTATCCATTTGTTTTCATCATTCAGATCTTTGTGTTCTGCTTGAAAAAACCCATTAGGTAGTTCAACTATACGCCAGTTTTTTTTCTCAACAACATGTTCCCAAAGCTTTCTGGTTGCTTCGGTTATTCCTTGGGTACTATTGTTCCCCCAGGAATAGGTTTTATAAAAATAGGTCATGGTTAATGGTTAATATAGGTTTTGTCTATATTATGCTTTTTTTAATACTTCTGGTCCTACAATTTCTTCTTCACCTTTTTCTTCAACAGGTTCGTAGTTACCAGTTTGAATATCAATTTTTATTTTACCGTACTTTTCTTCTAGCTTAGCTTGCAACTTATTCAAGTCTTGTTGAACTTCTGCTGCAGCGTGATTAAGCTGGTGTTTTTGTAACTCTAGGTTTCCAATTTGAGAAGCAGCTTGGTTAAGCTTTCCTACAAGTCCCTGTAGTTCTTCTAATTGTTCTTGGCTAATTTTGTTTTCTTGGTTTTCCATAATTTTAATGTAATTTTAATTTAATTTAATTGAATTTAATTATTACGCCCACGGCATTTCCGAGACGTCTTCGTTTGTTGGTATTTTTTGTTCGCTAATATTTTTGGTTATAACTTCTTGCATGTGATCGACTGGGTGATTAGCTTTTGCCCATTCAATAACATCTTCTTCTGTAACTGAAGACAAAGCAGTAAAACTTTCAGAGTTAGGTGCACCAATAGGGCACGCTCCTGAGAATTCTGCAGTGTAAGGATTCCCTTCGGAATCATTTTCATCATCAGTTCCTACGTATTTAAAATTTACGTGTGTAATCACATCCGACAAACCG
>Ga0181396_1000028_pt1 | contig 33021 bp, 25 predicted proteins | sample 19SPOviralmetaG_FD_130125 | JGI IMG/M metagenome (GOLD analysis project Ga0181396, IMG submission 130125) | Marine viral communities from the oligotrophic San Pedro Time Series (SPOT) site, San Pedro Channel, CA, USA - 19 SPOT_SRF_2011-01-11 | ecosystem: Environmental > Aquatic > Marine > Strait...
AATTTGTTTTTCATATCTACATAGAAATGTGCTCCAAAGTAATCTATGATATAAGCACCCTTCTTACCTTTGATTGTATCATATTCGTTATGAAGTAATACACCAGGAACTTTCAATCCGATTACTGAGTGACCTGATACATATTTGATTGGAGTATCTCTATACAGCTGATAGTAAGCGTGTCCTCTTTGTGGAGTAATCATACCTTCTTCTACTGATTCACTTTTCCAACCACCACCTGCTTTTTTGTATTGTTTTGCAGCCCATCCATTTGCGTATGCTGATGGGTATACATCAAACTTCTTCTTTGCTTGTGCTTTATAGTAAGACCATTTAGATGGGTTAGTTGGTACATTCTTCTCGTCCAATTGTTCACCCTCTTTAACTAATGACTCTTCAATTGATTCTTTTAGTGACATCAATCTATGTCCGAAAGACCCACCAATTGACATACTTAGATAAAATGCAAATGCGTCAATTATATCGTGACCATCGTACTTTGCAGCTTTAGCAATAGCAATACCCTTACTTTCAATTACATCTTCCATTGGTGTACCAATGAATTTCTTACCTGCTTTTGGAAAGTATTTACCTAATTGCTTTGCTTCACTATGAAAGTTAGCATCAGTTAAGGCGCCTCTCATAATCAGCATAACCGATTCGTGATGTTCTGGCGAATTCTTTTTCTCATCTTTTAGATAATCATCTAAAAACTTTTTAACTGATTTATTTAGTTTAGTATTCATAATACTCCTTAGTTGATGTATGCGTTTAACTCATAACCCTTCTTCATACCATATACTTGGATTTGAAGAGACTTACGTTGTGGTTTACCACCTTTAAGCAATCTAACTGTGAACTCAGTAGTTTTACCTTCACTTGGTCTTGAACGTTTGTTACGACCACCCATTACAATCTGAGACTGCCAATCGTCTTCATCAATTTCAAATCCACGTTTTTCAGCAAGCTTCCTTGCTTCTTCAGATGCCGCGGTAAATGATTTGTGATATATCTTGTAATCACTCTCGTTTAGTAATTGTTTTAGCTTAATCATATTATGCCCCAGTTTTTGAGTATGTTGGTTTTTTTCCTTTGGTACTATTACCACCTCGTTTAGAGTCACCACTTTTCTTTTGTGCAGCTCTTTTTCTATTTACGAAAGACGCTCTACCCTTTGGTCCAAGTTTTGCAGCCTTTTCTTTTGATAAACATGCAGCGTATGCACCACCATCTTTACCATCACCACACTTACCTAACTTCTTACCATCGGAACTATATCTATCCCATCCACCACCATCTGATGAACCGGTCTTACCTTTACCAAACCACTTACGCAAATCTTCGGTCATTACACCTTCAGAACATAGTCGTTCGTAAACATCGGAAATGGTATACTCCATAGCTAATGTATGAGGTATACCATCTTCGGTGTAGAATTTATATGTTTCTTTAATAAATGTTTTCAATTTATTTCTCCAATTTTTGGATAAAGGTTTCTTTAAAATTTTGAAACTCAGTTTCTATCTTTTCTTCAATCTCTTCCCATGAACCACCATCCCAATCTTCAAGTGACCCATCTTCATTCACAAACCTAGCTTTCATAGCTAACTTTATAGTATCCTTTTCCAACTCAGCTTGGGCTAACCAAGCTTTTGCGTTTTCTAGCTTCTTTTTACGTTCATACTCACTATACGTACCATCAATTTTCATTTGATGTTCCATACTAATAACACAATTTAGACACATACCATGAATGGCCTGCATCTTAATATCGTTACGAGTTGGATTCGTATGCGACGTACACGTATCTTTTTTACAATTAGGAAAGTCCTTGAGCGTGTTTCTCAATTCCGAAAGTTTACCAAGTTTTACTTTGTATCCTTTCTTCTGCTCCCATGTATTTCCATCATCATCAATCCACTGGTCACCAACTTCTCGTTTGACGAACTCTTTATGTGCATCAAATGCCACCGTGTTCTTTGTTTGTGTTCGGTGGTTTCCAGCAATCATTTCTTTGACTGCCTTGATGTTGTTTAATTTTGACATAACTTTTTATATATAACTTTTATTACTATAAGTATGTTAAAAATACATTAAACCAAGGATTTGGTTGAGTGATGCAAATGTACCTGTAAGTTTCATGGTGTATCCTTTATATGCGAATACCAATCCCTCATTTGGAACAATCTTATCTCTACCACCTACGGCTTTTAGTCTTTCTAATTCTAATTTTAATTTTTCAATCTTTTTTGGGTCGCCTGATTTCCTAACGTCTTTGATGGTTTGGTCGAGTCGTTTTTGCATTGCACGAAGAGCTTTGTCTGGATTTACAGTTAAAGCTGATGACATAAAGGATAATACCTCGGCACCTACACCTAAGAATATATCTTCAAACTTACGTATGTTTTGTTTGGATATTTTAATTTGGTCTATTTTATCAGTCTTCTTTGCCCAATCTAATGTTTTAGAATCAGAAATGTTTTTCTTATCCAAACGGAATCCCTTATCATAAAATGCCCAACGTTTAACAAGACCCATTTTGGTTTTGTTGTCTAATGAAGATGGTGAGTTTTTATCAACATACTGTTCCCACCAACGTTGATGGTATTCAGCTACACCATCACTATCTTTAAGTTTAAATTCTTTTTGAACTTTAGATAATTGACTAAAGAACTTTGATTTCATTTTTGATAGTTCTTGATTCTTTGGGAGAGTTACAACCGGAGGGCCTTGTATTGTATATGCATCTTGTACATCCGCATTTACTTGTTTAATCATACCGGCTAAGATTCTTGCATCAGAGGTGTCTGCTCCAATAGCTTCACCTTTTTCGTTGTATTCCATAGTTCCATGAAATACTAATAGGGGTTGACCATATGGTACTACGTTTACTGACTCCGGCCAGATGACTTCGATGTTCATAAACTTTGAACCATTCTTGAAGACTTTTTCTTTTTGTGCTTTTGATAGTTTTGAAATCGCAGATTCCAAATCTCTCATAGCGAAATTATACGCATCGGTCAAACCACCTCTATTAGCAAATTTATCTGAAACACCCTTAATGTCTAATGCATTAAGTCCTTTATCTTTTAGATGTGATTTATTTCTTGCAGCGATGATACCTTTGTCACTTCTATATGATATAGCAAGTGCTTGTCCATCGGTTTTTTCTCGTGTAAATTCTAACTTACCATTTAGAGCGTTATCTATTATTATTTTTAAATCACCAAATGTAAGGCCTAACTCAATATCAAATGGGTGATTCATATGACCATATGCACCACCTTCATTAAGAATACCTTCTTTTAGATTATTTTTTTTATCTTTAGTTTTTTCATTATCAATTTTAGAAGTAAGATTTTCAATATCCTTTGGTTCAGCAAACTTAACGAATTCCATACCCAAACGAAGGGCAACTTTCTTAATATGTTTAGCCCACTTTTTATATCCTGGTCTGCCGGTTACATCCGTTCCATATCTCGCTTTCTGACCATCCATGGTATCACCACTTGGAAAAAATGATACCGGATATCTACCAGACCCATTAGGGTATGATGTATCAAATGACTCCATGGAATCATCATCCATTAGGTATGATATAATTTGCCAACCTAATGTAGAAGTTACATCATTCATCTCTTTCTTAAAAGTTTTCATATTACCATAGAAAGCGCCAGGACCATCATCTACTATACCCTTACCACTTGGTGGTAATGATGAAGCTTCGGATAACATTTCATTAATATCAAATGTTTGTAAGAACGATTCCATTACGGATTCTACTTTTATTAAACGACCTGAAACTAAATCATAAATCTTTTGGTTGAACTTTGGGTATACTGACTTGAAAAACTTAATACGAGATTTCTCATCCGAATCAGACATACCTTTACGAACTTGAGTACCAGATATTCCGTTTCCTTGTGATGGGGATACATAAACATAACCAGCATCAGCATAACCCTTTTCTACCTTACCCTTATATGGTTCAAAGTATTTACCACCCAATCTACTCTTGTCCTTCTCACCAACTACTGTGATAAATGCAGTAGTCTCTTCTGAAAATGATTGTAGAATCTCTTTTGGTGAATATGGGTTTTTTACCTTTACTATTTTATTTTTGGGAATACCAAACATAGTAGTCATTATCTTAACTTTCTCTTTGAAAGTGAATGGTGACTTTGGTAATTGTACCTTATCAGACGTACCTATATACACATTATCTTTACCAAACTTTTTAACTAAGTGTTGGTATGTTGCGTTATGGCCAGAATGGAATGGATGAAACCTACCTACGTAAGTTACCACTGTTTTTTTAATGTCTTCGGTAAGGATTGATTCCGTTACCCATTCGTTTATTAATTTTCCCATACTAATAAGTATCCTAAATTATTTTTAAATTCCAATTATGGAAGACCAAACCCACCATTGTTCGGTTGAACTGGAAGTGCCTCAAATGTACTAGCTAATCCACGTGATGTCCAAACTGATATATTTTTTATTTTAACTCTTGAAGTTCCTGTTGTTGTTATGAGGTTCTGAACATATGGTTCGAGTTCAAGTTTAAATAATTGTGTTTGATATTTTTCGTGATTATATGTACTTAACCCATCGGTGTAATTATCAATTTCAAACGTAAAAGCGTCAGGACCAATATTCGATTCCGATGCAGAATAGGGTGTATTTGTGCCAGTAGTTCCAAATACAGCCATACCTTGATTAGTACGTAACGATTGCCAATTATCATAATAAGTGTCAGCAGAATTATCAGAGCCTGATATTGCAGTGTATAACGAACCTTGAAATCCACCTATCGCTTTTCCACTGCCATGTTTTTCGAATAACCCCTGAAATGAAATATTAACACGCGTTTCGTGTCTAAACCCCTGCCATATAATTGTAATTTTATCAGATGATACTGTTTTTCCTGAAGTACTATTTGAGTTTTGGAGTATATGCTCATCGGAACTCATGTATAGTTGTCTACCAACATTCTTAGCATCAATTATACCCTTAGTGGTGTCAAGGACTTCGTACAGCTGAGTACCAACTGTTGTGGTTAAACGTACTGCTGATCCTGTAATATGCCCATTATTCTTTAGAATTAATGCTGAATTAGATGATGATATCTGATTACTTCCTATTTCAAAACCACCGACTATTCCGTTGTTAAATAATACATTAGAGCCGGTAATTTCACCATTCGATTTTAAAACTAAATCGCCATTTGATGATGATATAATATTAGACCCCAATTCAAACCCACCAATAGTACCACCATTGAATAACACATTAGAACCAGTAATATCACCAGCAGAATTTACTTTGAAGTTTGTTGAGTTTAAAGTAAAGTCTTCTACGTCAATCACAACATCACTACCACTTAATAATGCAGCTGAACCGGTTATCTGACCATTACTTCTTAAAATAAGATTATTGTTTGATGATGATATTGTAGTGGCGTTTATACCAAACCCACCGATTTCACCAAAGGTTGCAATGATACCACCTTGAAGGAATACATTATCAGTAGCTAAACCAAAACCAGGAGTATTATTACCCAATACCATATTACTACCGGCTAACCCACTAAGGTCACCCAAACGTGCTTTAAGGTCTACATCATATAAACCACTACCCGTTCTTTCTACAATATCAATATATGGTGTAGATGGGTCATTTGGATTTGCGTTAATTCTAATGTAACCACTTCCAATTTTACCAGTAGATACCAAAACCTGACCAGTATCGTATTCTTGTGCTACCGATGCAATATCCCCAAGTGAGGCAGTATCTCCGGTCGTACCACTACCATATGAACGTGTAACGTCTAATATACCTGTTAGGTCGGTATCACTACCACCATCCAATCGTGATGAACTATGTACTCTAACGTACTCAGTTGTAAATCCAGTATTATTTACTTTTTTTAAAGTTAGTATTTCACCTTCTGCAAAGCCTGTTACATTTTCTACTATAAATCTACTTGCAGATGGTGATATGTTATCATAAATAAATTGTGTTGTTGTGGATGTACCAGCGTTTATAGTTCGTGTGTCGGATAACGATTGTGAATATTTACCAGATGCGGCTACAAACGACGCGCTGGTATTTGGTTTATGTGATGATGTGTCTATTCTTAGTTGTGTATTACTAACACGCTCGAGGATATCGAATGTATGACTACCACCACCATCGTCAAATGTAATCTCCCCATCATCTACAATTGAAGTTGGCCAGGTTCCAACTTGCTTATGAACAATATTAGTTGCTTGGGCTTCAGTTACACTCGTAGAGTTTGTAAATGATAATGCGAATTCTAAAGTTTGACCACCATAAGCTCCATTAAATGAAACCCCACTTAAAAGTGTCATCTCAGTTGGAGGGCCTAACGAGGTCAACATAGCGGTGGCTGTATCACTACTATTACTAAATACGATTGCCCCATTCACTTCCGTAATGGTACATATTATATTTTGGAAATGGGCTTCTTCACCCGCTGGTGGTGTCGGCGTTTGTACAACAAAGCTAGTGTATTCAAAGCTACTCTGACCATTACTAACAGGAGTCCGATTTTGGAACGATGCTGAATATGGTATTGTTGTACTTACTGTAACTTCTTCACTTGCCGAGACTTGTGAACCAAATGCGTTACTTGAACTATAATACAAATATGCAGTACCACCATCTGCGAAGATTGGTGTATCAATAGTAAACTTTGTGGAATCTTCAACAGATACTAATTGATATGGAGTAAATTGTGGAAATTCAATCTTATCCGTACTATTATCACCAAACTCAGTTGGTAGTGATGTAGACGATGTTACCCCACTCGAAGGTACTGGCGTTATACTTGAACTATATGACCCACTCAAAGTAGTAGAATTAGCAACATATAGCTGACCACCTACTGCGTTTACACTTTCCTTCTCAAAAGTTGTAGTTGCAAGAGTACCACGAATCTTAACATTAGCGAATTCAGCTATACCAGTCTCGTCAATCAACCACCCCTTAGTGTCTGATATGTAATCTCTCGTTTTTATCTTACCTGTTGAATTTATCTCTAAATTATCACTAAAGATTGAACCAGTGTCTACATTCCAACCACCAATACTTGCGGATACAAATCGAGCGAATCCATCTTGTGTTATAGATGAACTTGCATTTAGGTCGGTGGATTGGTTACCACCAATTGTTGCAGGAGTACGAATATTGTTTGCCGATAAGTCTGCTTCTATAATAGCGTCAGCGCCAATTACTAATCGGTCATTCTTGGGGTCTAAGTGAAATAGTGACGAACTGATTTCTATATTAGAATCAGACCCACTTATAAATTGAGTGTTGGTTGTACCAATAAAAAACTTATCAGTTTTGACATCCAACAACCCACCATCGGCTGTTGTAAATATTAAGTGTCTATCGTCATTGTCACCAACAAACTGCATACCAACACCACGTAGTACATCACTACCCATTTGTAATGCGTTACTACCACTATATAGTATGAACCCACCAGGTCCTTTACCTTCCGATGCCGAAATTTGACCATCGTACCCTACTGATTTTAGAAAACCACTGGAATGACCACCTATTTCTAAACCACTACCAATAGCGTTGGATACGAATATAGAACCAGTAATTATGGATTCGGACCCACCTATATAAACGTTACCACCCTCAAATATAACACCTTCAATTAGTATTTCAGTATTAGATACATTACCATTCTTATTTAAGAATTGAATCTTTAAAGTTTTAGGGTCGTTTAATTGTTCTGTTGGTATTACAACTTTATATGAAATATCAGGTTCGTTTGGAACGTCAGTATTTGATATTATCTCAAAATCAGAGTTTGGTAACCCTTGTGATTTAATCAAGGTATTTACAGAGCTAATTCTACCCGATACCGGATTTACATTTGATAATGTAATATTTGCAACTGCTACTTGATTTTGAGTTGTATTTAACGAACCAGTTGACTGATATCGTATTGTGCCGGTTATGGTGTCGTTGGAATATTCATATGTATGAATTGAACCATCACTACGATTATCACTTGATGTTATTGGTAATTTTACTCTAAATATACTATCACTTATAATTTCAGTAATACTTGAAGTAACTTTAGTTGGTTGTAGTTGACCACCAGTCAGTCGTGGGAATAGAGTGGTAGATGATAAATCTAATTCAAGAGTACCATCCAACATTTCACCATTTATAGTTGTAGATGGTATAAGCGTAGAGGACGCACTTACAAATTCAAAACTTTGTGGAGATAGTTGTGATACTAATTGGTAACTAATAGTAGAACCATCCACAGATGAGTCTATTGTATACCCACTAGCTAATGTAAGTAGGTTAGTATCAAACGTATCTATTAAAGCGGTTCTTAGTAATACACCACCTTGTCTAAATGTCTGAGTGTTTGAATAAATGTAAACTGACCCAGTGTTTTCGTAAAAGTTAGGCCATGGTGACGAGTTGTCAATAAGATTTGATGGTGTGAGTGGTATCGTAGTACTACCACCAGTCAATGCATTCGATGTAAAAGACGCACTAACAGTTGTATTACTTATAGATTCACTCAACCCTACCTCAAACGAAACATCGTCACCATATATAGACTTTTTATATGTAAACTCACCATTTACTGAAACCTTTGATAGTACACCATTTGTTTGGGGTAGTTCTGTAAATGAATCAACTGAGGCTGATACATCTCCATTCGGAGTATCTACGAAAACAATATCAGATATTGATTTTTGATTTTTTACAACATTTACTTCACGAGTGTATCTGATAGGACCTTCCGTGGTATTTGCTACGATTGTTACCGTACATATTCCATCAGGAGTATGATACCTATCGTTATCGTCAGAGTAAACCCAAACAGTAATCAGTTGAGATTTATCGTCATCCTTATACTTGGGAGCTTCCCAATATATCGTATTACCATTACTATCCAATACCTCAACGTCAATTTGAGTATTAGTAACAATCGAACGTGGTTGTGGTTTTATTCTAAACGAGTTCTTACCCTCTCCAAAAAATTCTGGAAAGTTTCTGATACCAAATACCCTAACTGCTTCTTTATCATCTAAATCAAGAGCGTTTGATATTTTACTTAAAAATTGCTTAGACCTTCGTTTTAGTTCTAATCCCATTAACGGACTCCATTACTTTCTTATAAATATGACACCTTAGAGAATCCCCTAACTTTATTGATATCAATTATCTGGTCAACCATATCTCTGGTCTTATCAATGTGTGATATTGTTATGATAAAATCAAATTGTGTCTTTAGGTAGTCAAATAATAAATATAAAGAATTAAAGTTATCCGTGTCTAATGAACCAAATCCCTCATCAATAGCGATGAAGTTTGGTCTTGGTAGATTCGATACATTAATCAATGCGGTTCTAATTGCAATTGACGATATGAACTTTTCCATACCACTTGTAAGTTCTAATGGCCAGTATTCCTCAGTACCATATGCAATGTATGAGTTGATATTCTTACCATCAGTATTTAGTAGTACTTGAAAGTCTACTATTGGTTGTAGTATGTTGTTAATCTCAACCTCTAACTTAGGTAAGACATCTGAAATAAGATTATATGGTATACCATCTCTCTTTACACATTTAAGATAATATTCATAACCATCAAAACGAACTTCCATATCACGAAGTTTATCGATTGACGTATTTACCATATCTATTGTTTTTTCGGCTAACTTAATATCCGAATTAACATCCATAATCTCGGTGGTAATATCACGAATCTCATCTTTAAGTTTATCTCGTGTGATTTTAAAAGATTTTACCTTTTCTTGTATTTGAGCATTATGGGTTACAGCTTCTTGTTGATTTTTAGCACGAGTTACCTTTTCTTTTAAAGATTCCATCTCTAAGGTCATATTATCAACACGAAGAATACACCCATCATACTCAGATTCATACTTACTTAACTTACTATGTAACTCTTTAGAATCTAATACTAACTCATTATACACTTTTAATTTGTCCGATACATTGTGGGTATCTCGTTCAGTCATTACATCTAACCTACTTGAAACTAACGTTGAGTATTCTTTACCTAATCGTTCTAACCCAACCTCAAGTGTTTGTGCTTGTTTAGCAAACGGAGTGTTTTGATTTTTTACACAATGTTCACAAGTTTCATCAAAGGTCAATGACCCAATACCATCTAAGTGTTTTTTTGAATGAACCATTTCTGATTCTAATTTGGTTAACTCAACACCCATCTGATTAAATTTATTATCGAGTATCTTGTATTGTTTATCTGACTCAATTAATTCACTCTCGTTAAACTTAGATAGTTTAGACTGAATATTCTTTATATCAGTATTTGTTTTTTTAATAGATACCGATACCCCATCACATGACATTTGTTGTTTGTTAATGTACTCTTGTTGTAGTTCGAGCTTATCTTCTAAATCAGAAACATCACCTAAATCTTCAACAGGCTTGAGTGCGCCCATTTCAAATTCTATTTTAATGTTTGTGTTATCACATTTTGTCTCCAACTCCGAACGTCTATCTTGTAAGTCGGTCAATGAGCCAGTAATTGATGTCAGTGTATCTTCTGCCTCTGCAAGTTGTGTTGGTAGGTCTTGGTTTTTGTAATCTTTTAAAAGAGCTGATAATTCTTTAATCTCCTCACTTGCGATTTGGTATAACCCTTCAAAGACATCCATGTCCAAGAATTGGGCGAGGAGTTCTTTTCGTTCCTTCTGAGACTTTTCGATGAACCCACTATTGTTCGATTGGGTTGACATGGCTGTAAGGATGAAATCCTCGTATGTTCCAACATATTCTCTTATATTTACATTTGTATCTCTACGTTGTTCACCATTTAAAGATTCTTTCTGACCATCTATAATTCTATAAAAGTCAGTATTAACCTTCACAGTACCACGCTTTGGTGATTTTTTTGCGGTACGTTCAATTGTGTAATCAACACCATTTAATTCAAAAGTAAATGAACAATTAAATGACATCTTAGAATAGTTCATAACGTCTTCTGCTTTAGAAGTACGAGAACATTTATCGAATATACAAAATGAAAGAGCATCCCATAAGGTTGATTTACCACTTGCGTTTGGGGCAAAGATACCATATGCTCCTTTCATTTGACTAAAGTCTACAACATTGTTAGGGCCATACGAGAACATATTCGAGAATTCAAACTTCTTTGGTATCCAAGTGGTGTTGGTAATTGCTCGGTGGATTCCCAACTTTGAGTTGATGTCGTTATTAATACCTTTAACAACTTCAAGTTGTTGTTCGGTGAGGTGTTCGTTTTCATTTAAGAAATCTTCAATCAATTTATTTTGGAAAGCAGTATCACGTACATTCTGAAGAACAATCTTTTCACTATCACTACCACTTTTACGAGTAATTACTTTTTGTATCGTTAATTCTTGAACCTGCCTACCCTTCTTTAACTCTGCTATAATCTTGTTTAGTTCAGATGCCTTAGTATCTTTTACACGAACTCTCATTCGTGGTTTTTGAGGAATTGGCATACTTGATACAATCTTACCCTCTTCAATATCAACGGTTACATAACCATAGTCATTTGGAATTCTTACAAACTCACTTGTACGAGTTAGAACATCCCAAACTAAAATACCATGGTCTGGATATTTTGCCTCACCATGATTCTGAACTATAAGTGAACCCGCGTACTTTATTGTATCAACACCTTGAACTGCATTATTTGGTTTATGGATATCACCCAACATCACCATATCATACCCATCAAAGTTTCCTACGTTGATATTCTTATTCTCTATTGCAAACCCATGTTCAGTCTCAATCTTATCAACAGGTCCGTGAAATACACCAATCTTAGTATCACCTTTGTAATCAGCCGATGGTGGAAATCCTGGAGACTTATCCCAAACTGATTGGTGTACTATTGTGAGGTCACCCAATGACCAAGCACCTGTATCTTTTAGGTAGAATAGGTTTGGGTGTTTCAATGCGTTAATAATTGGTGACAATGCATCTAACCTTGACGTGTTGTTTAGATTAGCATCGTGATTACCAGGAATGACAATTGTTGGTAGTAAGTCTGCTAATCGAGTAAAGAACTCTTGAGTCAAGTCTACCACTTCGGGTGACATATCAGTCTTAGCATGAACGATATCACCTGCAATGTATATGATGTCATTTTCATCCATTGTGGATAGAATATACCCATAAAGTTGGGAAAATACATCACGATACTCTTTGTGTCGCTTGAGGTTTCTTATATGTACATCTGCGATATGATAAACTTTGTTTACCTTTTCTATACCGACTTTAATTTTTTTGAGTCGTTTCATACTCTATACAATTCATACTCAACCAACTTTCTAAGGTCCATTGGTGGAGTATTATAAATTAATTCATTAACATTTTCATAGCCCATATCTGATGGGTCTTGGTCACCTAAGTCTACAAGGTGAGTCTCAATTCCATACGACATAAACTTCTTTGTAAGACGCAGAGCATTCTTTATAGCATCTGAATCTAATACAATATACAACTTTTTTACGGAATTTCCAATTATTTTCTTCTCTAATTCAGATTGTATAGCTTTACCAAATAATGGTATTGCGTTTCTTCGTATTGATAATGCATCAAATGCACCTTCACATAACACCAGTGGTGTATCCCAATTGATAAGTAATTCAAAACCCACAATGTCCTTAGATACCTTTGGGTTTTTATGTTTGTATTGAGTCTGATAGAATGACCTACCAACAAAGAAGTTTAATTTACCACGTTCATCATACGATGGAATTATAATCTTATCTCTATATTCACCCTCATCACAAAACCCAATATTATACTTTACAATGTCTTCAGGCCTAACACCACGACCTAACAAATAGTTTAGTGCGTGTTTCCTTTTGTAAGAGTTTGATGGGTTATAAAGTGGTTGGAATTCTTTGGGAAGCTCTACTTGCTCTACAACGTCTATATTATCGTATTCACTTCTATAACGATTTACCTTACTGAATATCGAGTTGTACTCATCCCAAGTTGACTTGGATACGCGAAGTTTCTTGAAGAGTGTCTTGATACTTCTACCCTTCTCATCAGAAATCCAACAATGCCACGGGTTGTTTCCTTTAGAATTAATCCGTATATTAATCTCTAACTTTGGTTTGTAATGGTCAACAAATGGTGAATAGAATGCATAATTATCCCCACTCGTTTTCTTGGATGACCCAAGTACGGACTCTAATAATTCAAGTAGTCTTTCTTCCATAACTACTAATATACGAAATTATTTTGAATAATCAAAGAAATCAGCGGAAGGTTTTTCATCAATCCACTCTTGGGGTATTTCTTTCTTGGCCCATTTGAATCCATTCTTCTCACACCATTGTGCGTAAGTGGTCTTTGAACCTTTGTAAATTTTACCATTGGGAGATTGTAAAACGAATCGTAAATCAACGTTAGGATTTTGCTCTTTGATTAAAAGATGTTTCTTCCTATCATCGGGCAAGAACCACCCCTTCGACTCTATGAATATACCATTAGGTAATCTAAAGTCTGGTTTGTAAGTATGATTAGTTGCTGGAATTGTATATCCGAATTCATGCTTCTCGTACTCACCATCAATACCTTGTAATTTAAGTTGCTCATCTATACGAGTCTCCAAACCACTTTTATGACCCTTCATCTTTTGGATGTGGGACCAATTTCCTTTTGCCATAACTTTTTAGTCTATATCAAATTTAACGTTGATTGTCACGTCAACGTCTTTTCTCTTTTTCAATGGTGAACCTAACTTTGCTATTGCTAATAAATCACCAGTGTCGTTATATAATCCAAGCTGAGTAATGTATGGTCTAAAGTCTGAACCTGTGACCATATTTATTAATCGGTTATCATCAGCGGTGCCGCCAATTCGAAGCGATGGGTTTGATGACACATTGTATTCGTTTCTATTTATCTCACATAATACAGAAACTTCTTCGATTGTTTTAGTAGACCTATACTTTAATTCATAATCACGATTTGTATAATCACCATTGTTATTTCCTAAAAATATATTCTGATATCTATACCTTGGGTCTGACGTAATAATCATACCTTGTTTATAAAATACATAACCCACTTCTTTTCTTTGTAGAGCAGACCCACTTGGAGAAGTATCTGCTAGCGATATTATATTATCATCAGTTAATGCGGTTTTTGATATTCTAAATTGTGATATAGAACCACTAAAGTTTGCTTCAGTATTTTCAACATTACGACTACCTATGAGTATATCCCTATCATTGTTTACATTTGTCTTAAACGAATAAGATGCTGATGTGTCAACAATACCATCAACGTATAAGTAGATGAGGTCGTCTTTTTTATTGAGTACATATTTGTGATGTGTTCCATCAGCGTATGCTGTGGATGAGGAAAAGTTCATTGTAATATTACCATCTGAGGCTTTTACAAATATATGACCAGGACTTGTTGGGTGGTTTTCTGAGTAGAATGATATGTCAAATGGGTACTGACCAGACCCATCGGCTTTTGTGGTCTCTAATCCATCATCACCTATGGTGGATAGTGTATTTCGTTTTTGAACTAAGCTAAACTCTCGTCTACCTGCAATTGATTGTGATGGTGGGATGGTTGCTCCAAATGAAACTGCCCAATCATCATTTTTATTTAATATATTAAAATGACTTTGATGTTTGATTTGAATACTACGTGTTTGTTCAAAGTTATATGTGTTACCAATACCAGATACCGGATTTGACGAGATAGCCGAATCACTACCAGCTCCAATAGAATCTCCATCGGATGGTGGGTTTGATGATAATGATATTGCACCACCACTTAAAGTTAGGTTTAATGTTACTCCAGGCTCAATTTGGTGAATACCATCAACTCGTATAGACCCATTTACCATAGATACTGACAATGATGTATTGCCAGAACTATATACAGAACCATTACTTGCGGCTGTATAACCAGTACCACCAATTGTATAGGTTAAGTCGGTGAAGTTGTCAAAGTAGTAATCTGAATTTGGGTGAATGTAAAATGTCAGATATAATATAGTACCATTGATACCATTTGATACCTCTTTGGTTACTATCGCAGATGTAAAAGGGCTTGCTCCAGTTGTAACTTTGGTATTAGCTGAATCATTTGTTATGTTTATTTTAAATACACCCATTACACAATTCTATTTACAAAGTTAGATTTATCACTTGTGTCTGATTCAAAATCCAAATAAACTAAAGTATCGGTTGATTTAATATATGACGATCCAGTTTGTTCACTTGCGATTAGTAATCCATATTCATCATCAACTTTTTGGTCATAAAGTCGTATAGCCGATGCTGGGTAATTTGAGTTGTCAATAATAGAAATAGAACCCGGCTTTATACCATCACCAAATTTATTTTGTGGAATCGATACTATTGAAGCTGTATCGTATAGTTTAATATCAGTTCTTCTTTTAAAGAATGTGGAGTTTATTGAATTCCATACAATATATTGTGGTATAGAATTTAATTCATCAGTTACACCATGAGATGATGTCAAAAATGTATCTACACCAATTTCACCCGACACTGACGTTGATACTTCGGTTAATGTACCATTATCCGAAATACCCCTAAGTACAGAAATCTCAAAAGATGATGAGTGGTTTACATTCGTAACTTCATATCTTTTATGAGCTTTAAATGGTCTTCTCTGAATACCACCATTGAATATTTTTTTTAATGCTATTCCCATGAGTGACCATCGTTAAAAGTCTAGCTTAACCTTAATAAGAATTTCATTAGAGAATGATTTCAATAAAGGTTTAGATAACTTTGCAATTGCTAAAAGTTCATTGTCATTGTTATACAACCCAACTGAAGTAATGTATGACTTAGGGTCACCTACAAATGTTTGTTGTCTTAACTTACCAACTGAACCCGTAACATACGATGGGTTGTTTGAGTAATTATATTCACCATTTTTAGCTCTAACAAAGAAGAATGTTGATTTAACTTCTTCTTCACTTCTAGCTTGGAATCCGTTTGCTGAATTCTCAAATGCAGCTCCACTAATTGCTGTAAACAATTTATTATGGTTTTGTGCATCAGTGTTAGTTGTTCTGATAGTACCAAATGATGCTGAAGCGTCTAATGCTGCAGCTGATAATACAATTACACCAAATTGAGGATATACTTCTCCAAAGACCTCATCCTCGGTAAGTACACCATCAGTTAAAGAACCCGATACGATGTTGTATTTATTTTTGTTTGAGTTTCCTAATTGATTAGTGTCACCACTATTATCAATAAGTCTAAGGGTCTCACCATTAGAACCCGATAATACAAGTTCCCAATTTCCAGGATCTAATTTATCTTTAATTCTGGCTCTATTAATTGTTAGGATGTAAACGTCATCTTGAGTTACATCGTTAAATGTAAATCGTGTTTGGTTAGATGGTAACAATACTTGTTGAAATTGTGAGTACATTGCGTTTGATGGTGAATCTTCATTAGAACCATCATTAGATGAACCACTACCAGCGTAGTGCCCATATGCAACTGAGAACTGAGATTCTTTCGTTGAATCCGTTGGGTCTCCATTATATATCTCATGGTAGTATTGTTTTTGAGTATCCGATTGAAACGATGAGGTAGTGAATGTTATTAGTTCACCGACCTTACCACTCCATAAACCACGTGTGATTCTTTGTGTATTTCCCTCTACAATGTCTTCGACAGTAAAAGCAGTATATACTTTACCACTACCATAATCATATGCACCTGCAGGGATTACCGGAGTTTGGTTTTCTACTGTATCTATTGCTTGAATTTGAGCAAGAGTTTCTGCTTGAGCAAGACCAGGAAGATTTCCCCTACTAATAGAAGGTCTTTGAGAACCACCCCTATTACCACCTGATGTACCGCTTGGGCCAGCAGATGGTCCTTGGTTTCCTCGGTTGCCACCACCTCCACCACCTGTATTACCTATCGATTGTACTGCCATTTTATTATCCTATTTTTTAAGCTAAATTATTATTTACAACCACTACTGCTGTTTGTGCGTCAGTCACCGGATTAACAGTTATGTCAATCTCAGTTCTACCACCAGTTTCATTACCTATGATAACTACACGAGTTGAAATTGCGGTATCGTTTGGTAGATTAGCCGCCGATTGGAATGTAAATTGATTTTTACCCACAACAGTTTGTGATTGATTGGTATTGTATGTACCAACATTTATGATTGGAGTTATGTTTCCAGGAACACCAGCATTACCACTAATACTACCAGCATCTTTGTTAAGTAGAATTGCTGTATAACCTAAGTTTTCGTTACCACCATTTTTAGTTACCACCGACATGATAGTATTGTTTACACCTTCATCTAAAGTGATAGTTGATGGTGACACTGATATAAATGGTAACCTTGTGGTCGTTTTTGGTAATGAAAGTAATTTGTATTTCATTGCATAGTTTTCATCAGTGATTGCCTCTATTACAGGCATATTCTCAATGATGATACCGTAGTAGTCAGAACCCAACGAGTGTGCTGGATTCCATAGTTCGTAATCAACCTCATCATCCGCTAATGCGAATTGGGTGATTTGGAACTTGTCACGTCCCTCTGCTAATAACTCTCTACCCTTTTTGGTCAGAATAGCGTCTACTGTTACTGATGAATTGTCTAAAAATCCCATGTTCTCTTTCCTATTATTTGTATATAAATATGGTTTTTTATTTTATTTAACCATATCATCTCCGATTAAACCTTTTTAGTATACCTTTTAGTAATTTATTTTCTGTATTTTCTTTAAATCTAAACTTAGGTTTTGGCAATTTCACTACAAATGGTAGTGGTTTTAACGATTGCCTTTCAAGGTCAGCGGATGGTAATTGTCGTTTTAGTTTATCGTTTTCTTTTTTAACCGAAATCAATGCGTCAGCCGGCATGATACTAACTAATTTTGGTTTTGTTTTTTGTTCGTTAGCTAACACATCTCCAGTTTGACCAGAGAATACTATAACGTTCGGGTCTACTTTTGTTATTTCAACTACCGGCCCACCATCGGGTGTGTCTTGTGAATCAGTGGTTAACGAATCACTACTTACCTTACACCCATTATAAAATAGGTTTTCAAATGAAAGTGGTAGCCTAGTATCTTGTACATCCGTATAATGAAACGAAGTTGAATTCGGTGTCATTGTCACAGCGTCTTCATTAGTAGCGAAGAAGTATTTTGGTTCTAAATATATTTTAGAAGGTCGAGCCTCTAAAATAGTGGAACCGGTTGGGGAGTACTCCCAATAACCATTATATCGTGTTACGTAGGTATCCCCACTCAAGGTAGCAATGTCAAATTTATAAGTAGATGGTTCGTAATCATATAGACTCACAACCCCATCTGGACGAGATGACCCACTACTTAAACCATAATCGTTTCTACTTGCTGTAATTATACCATCACCTACTGATATAGTACCTTCATAATAATGGCTAGATATAGACACACCACGTTCTCTCTGAAACTTATTACGTTCAAACACATGAGGTTCTATCAATATACCCTTATGCCAATCCACGCGTGCTGGAATTAGTTGTTTTATTTGGTCGAATACAGACATATCATAACGAGATAACATATCCATAATCAAATCTAATGAAGTACCCGTAGTGTATTTTTGGAAATAATTCTTAGCTCTATACTTTAGTAATGGGTAATCCTCATTATATCTCTTATCAGTATCACCCACCCAATCATCAGCTTCGAAATATCCCTCAGAATTATATATGTCCGAGTTTACAGTGTCGGTTGTTGAGAAGTAAGTACCTAATAAATTAGAATCAACTGGAGCATAATCGAACTGAGATATCTCATTTGATTTATCTATACTCAATGGACCTTTTAATGAAGATGATTCGATTCTAATTTTGTTGTTCATCAGATTTAATGCACCCATTGATGGTATGGTAACATACTGAGTATCAACTTCACCAACTAAATCAGATGGCTTCATATTTACTAATGATGCTGACAACACTAATCCAGTATCAGATGATGTAAATCTTTGATTTGGGTGTATGGAGCTTATAGAACCACTATTGGTTTTGAATCCACTATCTGGAAATATTCGATACATCAACTTATCGAATGAAGTATCAATATCTAAATCAGTTGTGTTGTCATCACTAAAATATGCTTCTCTATTCTTAGCGTGTTCGGTTATGATTTCATTTGAGATAGTATCTCTGAAATATCTAATCTCTTGAATACTTGCGGTCTCATATGAGTTTACATTTGTATCCGTTGTAGGACCAGGTACTTGAACTGTTCCCGTTGAGGTCCATACACTATTGAATGTTGAGTTACCACCACTTAATGTTGCTGTTGGGTTTGCGAGTAGTTCACCCCAATCATCAACCCACGCAGCGTTGATGTCAATTGAACTTGAATTCAAAGATATCGCAACTTCTCTACGTTCTTTATAAGGAACATATGATGATGATATGATATCAGTACTATTTACACGTAACCTAAGCCTTGCGGTTTCATTTAAGTAGTCCCAAAATAAATCTACATTATCAGATGTATCACTCAATCGTAAGATATGATAATTACCTTTAGGCATTTTACCAATAACCTCAATTGAGTTTGGTCTATCAGACTGTATATCATCCCATGGATTTGAAATATATTTAGATGGTGACGCTTGTAGTTTGTTTACAAATCGCTCTTGCTCATAAACACTTTTACGAGTGGATATCGTAGGACCACCCCACTCACGAATCTTCAAGAATGCCTGTGGAATTCCGTATGTGGATAGTAGTGCTTTAATTGAACGAGCAGTCCCCTTCGTCTTGTACAACATGGGAATTGTATTTACAATACGTCTCCAAATCTCATGTGTTATTTGCTCACGTGGCTTAGATTCCAACGTACCGGTTTGTGATTTAGTTCCATCCGCATTAACACCCAATGCATATTTCCAAAGAGATACGTCTGAATATCCTGTTGACAATTTCCACCCAAGAGAGTCTGCTACTGACTTTAGTACCTCATCAGGCATACCATCATTGAAGTGTTCTTCTCGTTCATTTATACTCGTTAATGCGTTGATATATGTCCACTGAATATCAAAGTGTTGGCCTATCATATCTACGAATGTGATATACTCTGTATTACGAGGGTCTGCTTTTAGGTAAATTGGTATCGAATTTCTAAGAGAAGCATCATTAAATTCATCAAACAACGATGCGCTAGCGTATGTGTTTTGATACCAAGTTGTACCTTCAACAGATGTAGTTGGTTTTAACACATGAGGAAATGTTGATTGTTTAGGGTATGGTTTAATAGTATATATTGATGACGACCAGTGGGTATAGTTACTTTGTTGTTCAGAATAATACAAGTGGTTTTCAAATCCATCGAAACCACCAATCAACGTATCTCTTCGGACCATTGATTGAGATATATTGGTTATAGCTTCAGAACCACTAACGTTAAGTAATGTGTTTATTCGTGAATCGTAAGCTTCGATTTGTTGTAATTTGTATAAGAAATTATCTACACGTTCAGTTGCGGATGAAAAATGTACATAATTTTTAAAATCAGAATAGTCTATGTTTAAGTCAATAGAACCCAACGACCCACTAAAATATTTATTTATTAATTGTTGTGACGTTGTTGCGTTTACGTCTAACAACGAGTTCCAATTCTGCCATTCTGTACCACCCGCGCTTTTAGCATCAGACATATCTAACTCAAAGTTGGGTTGTGAAAAGTTAGGTCTATTTACATTAGCTATACTTGGAAATATAACTAACTTCTCTACCCAACTTTCTTTAATACGTGCATCTAATTCTACTAAATTATTAACAACTATATTATCGGGTAATGGTGATGCTAACTTAACAACAATATCCTTCACATCAAATGCAAAATCGGTATTATATTTTTTGTATGTTAAATATAGTTTACTTAAATCAGTATTAGTTTTTTTGCCAGTTTCAATAACCCTTACACTTCGGGCTTGGGTTACTGCCGGTAAATTAGAGTCACCTTGATTGATGTCAAATGTTCTAGCCCCATTCCATTGAAGTTGATTATCGTCATCATAGTATAGTGAAAATCTTCTCCATCGACCTGTCATACGTCCAGCAGCATTGAATAAATTTCCGTTTTCATCAGTCACCTTGGTTGGTTCACCGATAGCTGGTGTGTATATTTCTAAAAATTCAGTAAATACACCTAACTTTTCTGATAGTCTATCGAATGGTACATACGTGGTTGAAATCAAACCACCACCATCGTGGTTATATCTACCACCACGATTTGGATATGATTTCTCAGTCAACTCTAACCCTACACGTGCTTGGTCAAAATACACACTTGCAATATCAATTATATTGTTATCACCTAAGTTCAGTACAAAGTCAGGTCTATTTTGTGTAAAGGTAGAATCAGTGTTTGCTCGCTGGAAGTATAAGTCTTTTAGTGTTTCAAAATCACGAGGAAGTGGATTGGGGTTGATATTAATAGGTCCGGAGGGTAACTGAAACGCGGTCATGAGTGATTTCGCTGACAATGTATTGGCAACCATCGGATTTCCATTAGAAGTGATAACTGGCTTGTTAACACTTGAACCCACACCCCCATTAATGATAGACGCTTCCGAAATTTGGTATGGGTCTTTTACAGTAAGTAATACTTCAGTCCTATCACCACCAATAGCTTTAACTTTTACACCATCATTTAATTTATGCATGAAGTTGTAAACTATACTATAAACTCCTTGTAAGTATCCATCATCACGGATATCTTTCTCAGGCTGTAATGTTATTAGTGGATACGTGTTACCATTTTCAGAATATGGTATTGGTAGTTTGTATGTTGACTTTAATAAGTTTTCACCAGAATATACATGACGTTCCATGTTGGGTCTGAGTTTTGATAAAACTCCGGGCGCAAGTGTACCATCAACATCATTTACAGTTAATGGTCTCAGAGTACCATCGACACCATCGTTAAATGTGTTTCCATAGGTTGGAACGAACCCAACAACTTCTTCTTTATTTTTAAATCTATCCAATGACATATATTATAGTCCGCCTTTAAATCCACCACCTGAAGGTCCGCTTGGTGACGGTGTTGGGGATGGTCGGCCTGGACCGGTTGAGCCAAAACCTGTCGTTGGAGTTGTTGAACCAAAACCTGTTGTTGGACCTGTCGTACCTTGTGGGTCGGTTGGACCTGCCGTTGGGCCTACCGCACCTTGATTTATATTTCTTACTAAAGATTGGAACGTAAATACAGCAAACACATCACGTGGTTCCTTAATATCTACTTCATTTATAAACTCATCAGAAAATTCAACATCAGTATACGTTTCATACGAAACAGATATTGGTTGCTGGTCTGAATTAAAAAATGGCCGACTTGACCTTTGTATCAAGTCATGCTTTATAGTACTACTATAATTATTATCATCCGATGCAAGTGTAACATCACCATATATTTGTGAATCTACATTAGAATCGGATGCTCCATCAATCTCGTATGAGATTATCTGACCTCTACCATTACGTCTTACGCCACGTTTATTCATTATCTAACCACCTTAAAATAGAAGTTATCATCATAATATTTTGTTGTACTATTCTGGTCTACCCTAAATATAAACTTATAGAATCGTTCCGGTTGAAGTCCATTAAACCAAAAGTTAAAATAGTTACCTTCGGAGTCACAACCCACCTTAGTATAAGTAGTGTCGAACGGAATAATTACCTGTTCTGTTTCAGCATCAACTACCGAGTAGTATGAGGTAGCTGGTAGGTATTTAACCAATTTGTAATTTGATGTTGATGAAAATGTACGTGCCGGAAAACGTTCTCTACCATAGACTCTAATCTTGGCTTTGGAACTTTCTTTATACTCAGTTGACAAATTCTTAACATATAGTATGATATCATCACCACTCAGCGCGGATAGTGCACCCGTATCGAATGAATCACCATCCCATCTTACTTCTAATACCGGTGGATATATTGTATTGGTATCTGACGAGAAGAATTTGATTGAACCAAACTTAGTTGTTGATTGTTCATCCGTTTTAGATTTTTTAACAATGAAACCATTATTGGCTCGTGTACCATCCAACCAATCATTTACATAATCAGTTACTTCGACATCCAAATTAGACGTGTACTTATCAAAAGATTGGTAGTAATGTTTACCTGTGTTGAATGATGAAGTAAACCATGTACCACCACCTTGATTAGAAATCCAGTGCGCATCGTATTTAAAATCAGTATAATATGAAGACGTTAATACATTTGGGGTTTTGAGTGAGAAAGTATCTAAAGACCCACTAAAATCACCACTACCACTACCAAAGAATGTAAATCTAAAGTTGTGATTCCCATCCTGCTGTGCTTTAAAAAATACCGTGACATCGTTTGATGATGTTAAGTTTGATACATATGAGTTTTGTAAATATTCAGACGAGTCTAAAAGCCTACCATCAGGTTCTTGAATACTAAATACAATACCGGATGGAGACCCATCAGCTGAACTTGTATGTATTGTTCCTGGATCTATACTAAAACTTGCTGTGTATATTAGTGTGTCTTGTAATGTTGCTTTACGATTTAATGTAGCACCACCGTAATTTGACGCTGACATTATCAGTACACCATCTTTAATAGTGGTGATTTGTTTAGACTGTTGTTCACTTAAAATAATGTCATTTACAACATACGTAGATGGTAGGTCACCATCTATATTGAATTGGTCAAGAAATATTACATCATTCTCTACATTACTGTATACGAAGAAGTTATCAAGCTGACCATCCGACCCGTTACTACCATTATCATCAAAGAATGTAAATAAGACTTTATGTATCTTATTACCATTTACAGCAGCCGAGCCTGTGAATGACATCTCATATGATTTACTACCCACTAATGAATCAAAATAACCACTAACTTCACTATCATCATAATATGAACCATCTGGCTTATATACTCTAAAATCAATTCCAGATAACGATAATTGTTTTGCGTCAAATGCTATTGTGTAGACTGTACCTTCATCCAATGATGAGGATAGAGCGGCAGTTCCACCACCATAGTTGGATGCCGATAACACCAATGCCCCATCGATTGCTTGTAATGATGGTGAACTACCATCAGTACCAAGTATTGGTTCAATTAACTCAAAGTTACCTGCATTTGAATTAAAGTTGTAGTAAGTTTCAAGTGCTGGAATTAATGATGGGTCAACTGGCTTACCAACTGTGGAATTCAATATATCCCACCCTTCTGATAAACTTCGTGTTACCCAAGTAACATCTGATTCATTGTGTGGCGTGTCAGCTTGAGAACCAAGTCCTTCGGTAAACCCCTCATATAACGGATATACAAATAAGTCGTATTCAGATTGAATTTCACGACTTTCAATATTCTCAACTCTCAATCTATATTGTGGTGATGTGATGTCTCCATTGGCTATTGAAGATGATATTTCTTTTAAATCAAATTCAATGAGTGCTCTACTATTACCCAACAAAGAGGTGTTATCAGTATCGTAAAACTTACCGATTTCAAGAATCTCATCCTTACCCGTGTTTTGATTTTTACGAGCGGAGTCTTCGTATATGGTTGCGTCTTTTTTTGGATATATTCTATAAATCATCTTCTACCTTTTAAAATAATGATACAACTTTACCTACGATGTCTACGTCAGGATATTTTATTTCAAAACAAGTTGGGTCTTTTGGTGGATACACTATACCATTTCTGGTAGCTTCTTTTGTACTATATTTATTATCAGAATAAGTTCCGCCAAATTTATTTATAATTTGTAACCCACCCTCATCTTCTTTATTAGGTCTGACTACCGATTGAACACCATCAACTCCATCCAAACTAACATATAAGTCAGTTAGATTTATCGGTTTGTTAATAGCCATACGTTCGATTTTGAATAATTCTTTTAATGTGTTGATACATTTTAAGAGAACCTCATTTGAATTGTAATTTGGTAATACTATTATTTCGAAGTTGATACCAATATTTACGATGTATGCATTTTTAATATTTACAGCATCAGTTAATATACGATAGTAAGATAAATAGTTTTGTAAGTTTTGCTTTGTAGCATTGTTTAACTGAGTAAGCTTTTTATTAGAATCATATCCTAATGTATAGAAGTTAATTGCTAATGGATTTGGAATTGGGTCCGGACCATCATCCAATAAAGTATTGATTTGGAAGTCAGGTGCAGCATATGCTTTTGCTACCGAGCCAAATTGTGGTGGTAATGCGTACGCTCTAAGTAAGTAGTCTTCTCTGGTTACGGCTCTATTTTGTGCTCTAAAATATGCAAGAGCGTTGTTACGTACCTGCTCAATCTCTTCTTCAAATTGGGCGCCGGTTGCTGCTACTTCGTTCGTTACTGCTATTGAGTTTTTAACTACATTAAAAACATCATCAACCAACCTACTACCATCAGTTTCAATTACACGTTCTACAATCGTTGTTAAATCAGAAGATGGGACGTTATCAGAAACACCATTACCTATTCGGTATGTAACAGTTAATTCGGTATTAGCTGGAGCTACACCATATGTTTTAGCGTACATAAAGTTTGATGGGTCAACCCCTTGGTCAAGGTCACCACTTGCAGGATATAGTGCGGAGCCAACGTTATCCGGATTTGGAAGTATCTCTTCGTCTGAATTTGATGATACCCCTGCTCCAAATTGAATGTCGAGTGTACCATCGTCAGTTATACGTGTAATGTAACGTTTGGGTACTCTTTTTAGTTTAAGTAATGATGGTGTCTCATTTGCGTAAGCAGCCATGGCTAATGAGTAATCGGTAGTGTTTGGTAATTCTTCAAACACAGTGTCTTGTGCTAGATACTCAACCTTAGTCCACTCATCACCATCATCATCCATGATGCTTATTACATCAATCAAACCATCCGCTTCTATTTTTATTTTATCGTAAGGTTTTGGAGAACCAAAGTTAAATGTAGATGTTTCACTTTTACCACTAACTGCTTTAACATATTTTTTTAATAAATAATAGATAGGTTCGTTTGTTGTTTCGTCAATTTGATAAACCGAAACGTCAGTGGGGTCGAATGAAGATGATTGTGCAAATCTTACTTTATTTATAGTAGTGAATTCAACGTTGGGACTTTCAGTTGAACCAATGACCATACCTTCTTTTAAGGTTAATGCGTAGTCAAAGTTTGGTTTAACATCATCACCACTACCCATCGCTGGTAATATCTGATACACAGTCATATTGGTTGTTGCTGGTACATTTAACTTTGGCTTGTACCCAAATGATTGTGCTATTGTAAATACATTAGACTTTTCTTGAGCTTCTTCTAAAACAGATTCTCTTAATTGAACATCGGTGTAATATGAAAGTACATCACCCACATATGCCGCCATTTCCATAAACATCATACCAGGAGATGATTCATTAAAATCATTATAGGTATTTGGGAAATATGTTTTAGTAAAGTCAATTAGATTCTTACGGATATCACCGAAGTCTCTACCTATTAAATTTACATCTTTTTTTATTTTATCAGCCATGTCTTATCCTTAAACAATAGATATATTACCTTGCTCTGAAACAAGAATTGTTATTTTTGTGTTTGCCCCACGGTCAGTTACCTTAACTACTAAATTTATGTTTACTCTATTATTATCTTCGTTGGTAATTACTCGTATACTATCTATAATAATATATGGAAGCCAGAATTTAATATCATCTCGTAGTGAACTTTCCAAATCATCTGCTAAGTCTTCTGTCATTTGTTCAAATAACAATGAGTATACATCGGAACCAAATGTTGGTTGAAGATGACGTTCACCCTTTCTTGTTAAAATCAAGTTTTTAAGATTAGATATAGCCTGCTCTTCAGTTGTATATGATAGTTTAAATAATGGACTACCACCCAATGGTAACAAAACTCCAACTGCCTTATTCCTTTTTAAGTCTAAAGGATTGATACTAAATTCATTACGGGATGCCATTAGCTACCCTTCTTATTATTTATATGTTTCATTAAACCTGAGTAGTCACGTGTTAGTGCGTCAACTACCGCTTTACCTGCGTCAGTTTGTTGTAGCTGATTAGTTGGTATTGTTCTACCATCTGCGTTTTGTAACACTTGTGGTTGTTGACCCATACCACCAGCGAACGCCTGTGCTTGTGATGCATCAAACATACCACCACCAACTCCATTTGAATTAATACTTCTCCACTCACCACTATCAGCGGTTTCGTTTAACATATCATTTAACGTTGCGTTGCCGGTAAATGATTTATTTATTTTAGTATTAGATTCAAATACGTGGTCTACATCAAGCGGGTCTTTCTCAACAACGTTTGGCTGTGATTGCTTCATCTCTTTTATAATAGAAGCTCGTAAAGACTTCTCACGTTTAGAGACTTCCTTCTTTACCTCTTCTTTAATGATGAGTTGAATTGCCTTAATTAGTTTCTTTGTATCCATGATAATAAATATGTTTATATATAATTATTGTTTCATTAATGTTAACTGAGTTTTTACTTGAGTAATCGTAGATAACAATTGAGGACCACCGGCCGTTAGTGATGGGACTGGCCCACCAGTATTGGCAGCCGCAGTTAGTTGGGGTGCTAACTGTAATAGTGCATCGGTGATTGATTCCAACTGACTGAATATGACATCCATATCAGCTTTCCAATTGGACGTTGATACATTTACCGATTTAGCACCACTGATTAGAACTGAGTCTTTTTTTGAATTTAGAACGAGTCGGTCCGAGTTTAATACTATTTGTGGTTTAGTATATAGAGATGTGGGTGTAACTCCTAACGTAAAGTTATTTGACGACTTAATTCCAACCTTTTGTTTAGAAGCTAAGTATATAGATGAGTCGTCATCATTGATATCTTCTATAACAAATTTATTATACCCATTTGAGTTACCAGCGCCATTACGAATAATAGTGATTGGTGATTCGGGTGTAGTTGAGGTCCAAGATGGTTTAATCTTAGAATCTGAATTTTGTGGAGTATACCCAAATCGAATTGATTGGCCAAACCTACCCTCATGTATAATATCACCTGAGTATGGTTGTAGTTGTGATAGGTCTGATACTATTTTGAACTCTTTATTCTTAGGGTCGGATTTAGAAGGGCCTGATGTGTTCGGAACTCCGGCTGAGGTAATATTATAATCACCACCAATCGTACTTCCTTCAAGTCTGGTTGCGTTTTCTAATATATTATTATTTACATTACCTTGTAATGAAACCGGATGTGAGTAATAAAATACAGTAGCACCACCACCCGTAGCAGATATGAAATCAGAAGGTGCTTTTTGTATACATACATACTCACCAACAACAGGAATAGTTTTACTAAGTATACTTAATGGCTTAGCTAAAATACGTTTACTTGTATTTGATTCTTTTAGAGAAGCTTGTATTGAGTAGGGTCCGTTGGGGTTATCATCATCTAAATATACTTCTAATACTTGTGCATATTTCATTCATCACCCCCATCGTCTTTAGGTAGGTCTTTCTCAACCTCATCAATAGCATCCATCAATTGTCTCTTCTCCTCTGGTGATAATAACATACCACCATCTGAGCCTGAATTGTTGTCCTTCATCATACGTTGGACGATTGCTGCTAATTTAATTAAAGCATCGTCATTACGAACTGATATATCTAAGTATTCTTTTATCAAAGGTACAACTACTGATGCATCACCCAAACTCTTAACCATTGGTTCGAGTTGAGCAATCAGTAGTTTGATTTGGCGGTCTTTCTTTTTTTGATTGGAATATATGTCTGACATAATATCCGAGAAAGACTTACCTTTAAATAATTCAGTATCCTTATCCATTAAATTCCTCCACTCGATGTGTTACTGGTAATATATCACCTTTCATAAAATCGATATATAGTTCTTTGTATATAACCTTCATCTTACCTACCACACGTGTGATGTATTGAGTCTGAACTCCAGTTCTCTCCCTAATAAGTATATAGAGAGCCTTTTTATTGTAAGAATATAGGTTATCACGTGTTCTAAATAATTCAGTAAGCGAATCTGCTATCTTTTGGTCCCGTTCTTTATTGAATATTGTAAGAATATTACTATCCATGTACATTACATAGTAATCCATGAAATCTTTTAGAGCTTCCATTTGTCGTTTATCGAATACCTCATTTACAATATCACGTGACGAGTCTATGACTTCAACACCATCTCTCATTTTCATACGAGCATAATTAGCATTGTTTTCATTGAACAAATAGTTACGTGCTATTACAGTAAAGTATGAGAACGCTCTACCATTGTCTCCATTGAACTTATGAATCTTCTCATTTAAGAATGCTACTACATTTGCTTTAACATCTTCGTATGGAACTTCAAAATAATAAGTCTTGTAAGTATGTATTACATTCTCTGCAAGTTTATCAAATGGGTAATGAATAAACCGATTGTATATTTTATTCTTTAGTCGCTGGTCATCACAATTGTTATATGCGTTGATTGCAATCTCATTTATTTTATTAAAATATCTTTTATTCTTCCTCTTTCGACCCATAGTACTTTTCTAATTGTTCAATTACTTCATACAAATTCTTAAAGATAAATCCAGTCTCATCATCTGCTTCAAAAGAACCTAACTTATCAATCTCTTTCATCTTAGCCATAGAATCATCAATTCTATTTGCGGTGTCTGATATTACTATCTCCTGCTCTTCCACAACATCTTCGTATGCTTCGTTCTTACGAAGAAGGTTTATCGTACTAAATAAAAATACGATTGTTGTTATTGATAATATAATAATTGTTATAATCATATTACTCCTCTATAATTCCTTTAAATGCGTCGAATACACTTTTAGTATCAGTATTACTATTAGTAAAAGCGTCACCTAAATTCCCCTTCTTAGGTCTACCAATAGTTGACTTCCGTGTAGACTTTATTGGATTCATTTCTTTCATCCATCTCTCATTCTCGTATCTTGCAGCGAATAGGTCAGCGGTATGCATTACGTATGGCATCGATGTTTTTAATGCGTCATCTTTATTGTACTTGATAAAATACTCTTTGTTATTCTCGTCATACAATCCATCAGTAAGTTTAATACCAATCCATTCTTCTTGGGTACATTGAATACCAAAGTAGTTTAGTAGATAGAATGTTCTATCGTTTAGATTCATCCAATGGATGTCTGAATTTGTTTTATAAATCTTACCTTGATTCTTTATATGCCATTCGGAATCATTCTTAACATAGTAATCCAACTCAGGCGTACCCAACTTACCAAGGTCGTGGTGTAGTGCTGTGAATATTAGACTCTCTCTACTATAATCACCAACACCACCCAACTCAGAATAAAGGTCGTATACTTTTAAAGCATTACGCGTTACCCTAAGAACGTGGTCGATGTATCCACCTGGAAATGCATTGTGGTAATGTTCTACCGAAGATGCTGGTGTATAAATCATACGTTCTTCGAAGTGGTCGTACATTTTATTAAGTGCTTCTAATCGGTCACCTTCAAATGTTTTGTTAATTAGTTTACGGAACTTCTCGTAGTTCTCTACGAGTTCTTCTGCTGTGAAAAAGTCTAACATATTATTTTAAATTATTTTATCGATGATACCACACTCAAGTGCTTTTTCTGCTGACATAAAGTAGTCTGAAGAAGATATACCTTCCCAATACTCTTTGTCCATTTTAGAATTTTCAGCCATAAGTTGATTACAATCATTCTCTAACTCTTCAGAGAATCGTGCGTTTGATTTAACATCACTCAACTTACCTACTGCGACTGTTGATAATTGATGTACCATAATCTTAGAGTGTTTAGATGCAGCCCGTAGACCAGTACCACAAGTAAGTAGAAGTGCTGCTGCTGACATAGCTGACCCTCTTACAATGATATTAAACTTAATACCTTGAGCTTCTTGAGACTTCATGTAATCTATCAAAGCTAAAGTTTCGATTACATCCCCACCAGGAGAGTTGAGTAATATATTAATAGTATTGATATCACCATTTATCTTCAGAAGTAATCTGACCTTAGATACAATGTCAAATGTTAACCCACTTGATATTTCATCTTGTATTAAGATAACATTGTCCGTGGTGTCTATACCATAATCGAATTCACGATAAAAACTTCTATGGTCATCTTTAGAGTTATCCGTATCATGATAACTTAAACTAACTCCAGCAGAGGTTGGTGTTGTGTTGTATAGTTCATCCATTAGTTTATAACTTGTTTATTTATATACAATATACAAAAAAATATTGACATACACAAATTTATTTAGTAGATGCGTTTTTGTATATATGTTTAGTCTTTGAATTAGATTTACGATTCTCACCATATAATTTTCTAGCATCATCATCCGTTGGGATAAATGTTACATCTTCCTTTTCAATTGGTTCAGTCTTTGGTACAACTGGTACTTTGGTAAGTTCTGGCACAATAACATCATCGATAACTTCGTCTGACTCTTCCTCTTCAGAGATTGGTAGTTTTACATCAGTAGGTTTAGATGTTAACTTGTTTAATGCTATTACCATTGAAATAGCAAGTGGGTCAAATACAAATACTATAAGTAATGTAAACCAATTAACAATCACATTCATAGGTCGGCCGGTGATTTCGGACATATATCTCAATGGCCCAACTTCGGCGGCTACTTCGTTATTAGATTCTAAATCCAATACTTTTAAATCGAGTGATGTAATTGAATCGGTCAATACCTCAATTTTTATTGATATACCATCACGTGATTCAACTGCTGATGTTAATTGACGTTCCAAAGCTCTACGTTGAGATGATGACGTTGTTGTTATAATCTGACCAGTTTCTTTGTCACGATATTGTACTACATTATTAGATAGCCCATTACGTAGTTCCGTAATTGATTCCGATAACTGATTCTTTTCTATATTAAAGTAATCCAATTGTTCTTGGAATCTTCCCTTCTTTAAATCAATTACTTGAACTTGTTTATCCAACACACCTAATTGGTCAGCAGTCTTTTGATATGCTGATGTTAAGAATCCATAGATACCTGCTGAGGTGATTACCATTAATACACCAACTGCTAAGGTAAGATACCACTTCATCCAACCAGCAGTCTTCCAATTGTTATGTAAGTATGATGCTATTATAAGTTTAGAAAATTCTAATGAACCAGCCATTATTATTACCTCAGTTCTAGCACCAGCAAACAGTGAACTTAATCCAAATACTGAATAATATGCAGCTGAAATAGCTAACCCTAATGTACTGATAGTCATTAGGAGTATGAACATATTCTTCCTATTAAAAAGTTTTTTCATTTATTTTTCCACAAATTGGTTTTACTAACTTCAGGAGTTGTACTTATTATTAAACTACGTTTTCGCTAAGCAGCTCAAGCCAAGTTAACCACCTGATAGGTATAAATATCAGGAAAATAATTAATAAATTAATTAAATCAAGCTTTCCCCATACTATGCCCTTTTGGATGTGTACCAAAATTGGAAAGATAATCTAACACAGTCAACTCCTTCATCTTAGCCTCGACCTCAATGTCTAAAGAATGACCATATGTATTGATTTCAGAATAGATAAAATCAGAATGTGCTTGTGCTTTTACACCTTCTTGTTCCAATAGACGTGATTCAGAGTAATGGACTAAGGGTTTGTAGTCACCCCACGTTGACATAGCTAACTCAAGTGCTTCTTGTTCAGACAACCCACCGGTATTGAATTTGTGGTGGTGATAGTCAAACGTAATCGGAATACCAATATGTTCGTGTAGATACATAAGGTCTTTGACTGAGTACATACTTGCTTTGTCATCGTTCTCAACAACCAATCGTGATTGGACTGACTCAGGCAATCTCTTGAAGTTCTTGATGAATCTATTCATAGCAGACATCTTATCACCATAGACACCATTA
>Ga0181396_1000030_pt1 | contig 31920 bp, 20 predicted proteins | sample 19SPOviralmetaG_FD_130125 | JGI IMG/M metagenome (GOLD analysis project Ga0181396, IMG submission 130125) | Marine viral communities from the oligotrophic San Pedro Time Series (SPOT) site, San Pedro Channel, CA, USA - 19 SPOT_SRF_2011-01-11 | ecosystem: Environmental > Aquatic > Marine > Strait...
AGTGGATATAATCAATTAAAAATAGCAAGTAATCTTACCGCAGATACAAATAAACAATCAGGTATTGTAACAGAGAATTACGAAGGAAACAATGTTAGTATTCTTCAAACATTCCAACAGAATAATACTAATTCTATTTATTACGGTAGTGCTGACAGTTCTTATGCAGGAATACAGAACCATTACTTTTATGTTAATGCTGATTCAGATACCGCAGGAAGTGGACATACAAAAGCATTTGAAATAAAGGCTGATACAAAAGCAGGTTTTTATGGTCATGTAAGTATGCCAACAGGTAACACAACAGGAAAGTTTGCTGTAATGAGTACAGATGTTCACGGTTCATATGATTTCTATAATAACGGAACAAGTTATTTTAATGACGCTGTAACAGTAGACGCAGTCTTTACACAAACGGGTGGAGGAATTAGCTCTTTTTCTGATGAACTTCAAATTGCTGATGTAGTTGATGGACCTTTTACTGCATTAAGATTAATGAATCAAAAGACTTATGGTTCGGGTACTGGTACAAACGAGACAGTAAGGTTTGCAATGGGTATCTCTGAAAGCGGTATAGCATACTCTGGTAGAGAAGGATTTGTTATAGATGTTGGAATTGGCGATCAATCTGATTCTAGTAATGCAGTTATAAATTTTCAAGCAAGAGATGGTGGTGTAATAGGAACTTATCAGACTGTTAATGGTCATGATAAGTCAGTTGAGTTTGTAGGTACTACAACATTTAAACATGGTGCTACTACTAACAAAACTACCTTTGCTTATGGAAACGAAATAAATACATTTACAGCCGCAGGAGCCGCTGCTACTATGTATTTAAACTATAGAAGTGGAGCCACAAACATTGGTAACGCTGCATTAGTAGTGGCAAAAGCAGGAGATACAACTATTAAGTATAATCTTATACCCCATACTAATGGCAGCAGTAATCTAGGTAGTAGTTCAAAGAGATTTGGAAGTTTATTTGTTAATGGTATATCTACAAGTACTATAACTCCAACTAATATAGAACTACAAGGAAGTATAAAGTTATTAAATAAAACACAGACTGCCTATATAAACTTTGCTACTAGAAACGTAAGTGGTAGCGAAACTGTAATAGATTTAACTAATGTAGGTTCTATTCATACAAGTCTAGGATATTTACATACAAGTACTGTTGGACTTACTTCAGGTTCTACTGGATACAAAAGAGTAGGAACATGGTCTGCACCACAGGGGGGAGAAACACTACAACTTCAAATAATAGGAGGGTCTGGGTATAATGCAAATTCAGATCAACAAGGAGAAATATTTATCTTTTTAAGAACTTCAAACGGTACATCTACACATACTGCTACTAATGGTAGCGCAGTAAAATTTGATGGTTATTATTACAAAACAGGAAATTCAAGTATTACAGATAATGCGGTAAGAGTAGAAGTAAGTGCTACTAATGAGTACACCATATACATAAACGCTCTTGCGCATTTAGGACAATCTATAATAAAAGCAGATACGGTAGAGGGATGTACTTTTATAACACATGCAGATTCTGGTGGGTCTTCTACAAACTTTAGCAGTTCTAACTATTTAGACATATTACCTAAATTAAAGTTTAGAGAGTTTTTAGAAGTTCATAATGCTAACGCAAGCGTTGGAACTATAGGGACACCTAAAACGGATTGGTATACAACCGCTTACAACGGATTACAAATAGCAGATGGATTAACACTTTGGGGTAGAGCAGGAGATTCTCACATGTCTGGTAACTATTATGTAAATACTGGAGGTAGTGGGGGTGCTGCTCAAGACACTTATATAAACAATGGGTACGCGCACGATTTATGGTTTGATAACTCAAGCGGATCTTTTAGATATAGACAGGCTGATTCTGGTACTGCTGGAAATGCTATAACATGGGCTACTCCTTTTACAATAACAAATAGCGGGGAAGCTCTGTTTAGCCGCAAAGTAAAGACCTCTGGAAATACATCCTATTACTTAGATTTAAACGGAGCAGAAACAGGTATATACATGAGAGGTGGTTTGTTTATAGACTCAACACATTCTCATGGTAATATATATTTAAAATATACTCATACAGATGTAGATAACAGTGGAGCTTTAACGGGGTGGGTATCTGAACCTGGTATAACTTATAGTGGATCTGGTATTGGTGGTAACATACATAAAAGCGGACCTTATTATGGAAGGGCTATAAATCATGGGTATGGAACTTATATAAGATTTGATAAAGGTAACGGGTCAACTTTATTTGGTAATACTACAGCAACTTCAGGTAATAACGGAGGGCAGGGTAATATAAAAATGACACTGACTAATGCTGGTCAATTAACTTGTGCTGCAGATGTTATAGCTTATTCTGATGCTAGATTAAAAACAGATATTAAAAACCTAGACGGAAACAAAGTTTATCAGATGAGAGGTGTAAGCTTTGTTAAAGACGATAAAAAAGGAAGTGGTGTTATAGCACAAGAAATGCAAGAAGTGGCACCAGAGCTTGTTAAAGACGACGGGGAATACTTAGGAGTTGCATATGGTAACCTAACCGGATATTTAATAGAAGCAATAAAAGATTTAAAAGCGGAAGTAGAAGAATTAAAAGCACAAAAAGCGTCTTGTACTTGCAGCTGTAATTGTAACTGTAACTGTAAAAATTAAAATTATGTCTAGAACTTATACAACAAAAATACTTCATTTACAAGGAGCTCCAGAATATGAAAATCAACAAAATGTTATTACTAGAGTTGAGTTTGAAACAACTGTTGTAGCGGGAGAATATACGCACAAAGCGAATGCTCATATACAATTAAATTATGAAGCAGAGGGTTTTATACAATTCGATCAATTAACAGAACAAGTTGTTATTGATTGGGTAGAGGGTCATCCTGCTTTTGAAAATACTAAAAACCAATTAGACGAAATAATTGAAAATATTATGTGTCCTATGGATGCAGGATTAGAAAAACCTTGGTAATATGGCAGCACCTGGATCAGGAGAACTAAGTTTAAAAAAACTAGCTAAAGAAAAACATTTTGATGATTATAACTCTAATGGGGTTATCAGCGGAGCTATAAGTTTAAAAGATGTTACTGTAGGAGGTACAGCGAACAGCGGTTTAAATTACGATACAACAAATACTCAAAGTCCTAGCTTTCCTGATAATAACACAGGATATGGTATGACTGAGTTTTATTCTTATGACCATGATTTTGTAGCGATTCCTTGTAATAAAGCAATGGACGTAGTTTTTTTATTAGACTACACAGGTAGTATGGGTAATGATATGAATACTTTAAAAAGTAACGTTGCTTTAATATCGAGTAAAGTTGTTACAGAGTCTGGAGGCGATTATAGATTAGCTGCTGTTTTAATAGATCAAAAATCTGGTGCTCCTTCTTACTGGACGGGTAATAATACTACTGTTTCTAATCTACCAAGCGCAAATAAATACAACTCAGGTAATATATGGTTGTCCGCATTTATTCCATTTGCTTCTACAAATAAAAGTGACTTTGATACAAAAATATCTTATATAAATGGTCCTGATAATAATGCCACAAATATGGTACTAGGAACAGGTATTGGAGGTCCAGAGCCAAACGATACAGCAATAGATAGAGTAATAAATAACAACTTAGCAGGGAGTTTTAGATCGGGAGTAACTAGAATGGTTATACTTATAACAGACAATTCTCCTGATGGAGATGGAGATGATACTTTTAACGGAGCAGAAGAAACAACTAGAATGGGAACTCTTTCTAATAATGCAGTTTCTAACGTTTGTACTATATCTGTTTTAGGAAGTATTAACAACAATACTAGTGCTGACGGTACTACTACAACTCACGCTATATATAATGGGTATGCTAATAACACAGGAGGGCTAACTAATTTTTCAGCAAACCCTAGTGGTATTGTTAGTTTTATTGGTGACATATGTGACGATATAGAAGATGGATTTGCCACTTTTTCAAGTGAGGCTAATCAAAATACAAAGAGTGTGCCTGCTGGAACAGTAAGTGCAACTAGTGTTACAACTACTTCGTTTACAGCTAATTTTAGTGTTACATTAATAAATAACAACACAATTCATTATTGGAAACCTTGGGCTACTAATTCAGTAGGTACGTCATATGGGGATTCTGTATCAGTTGCTGCAAGTCAATGGACTGCTTCGGCTAACGTTTCTAGCGATTCTACTATAACAAGCAGAGGGGTTATATACGCTACTAGTTTAGCTAACTTATCTAGTGGTACTGTAGTAAATGCTTCTACAGCTGGTGCTGGTGTTTATAATGTAAACGTCCAAGCTCCTGGTGGTATAGACGGCTTAGGATGGACATATTGTAATCAAGCATATAGTTCAACACCTTCTGTATCGTATAGCTCCGGTACTGTAGGAGCATCAACCGGAAATCAACTTGTTACTTATAGTCAAGTTAATCTAGGTACAGGTACTAAAACCCAATCAGTAACAGAAAATCAAGTTCCTTTATATGCAGGAAATACTTATAGACTAAGAGGGTGGTTTGAAAAACTTAATAATGGAGGAATACAATACAGTGCTAATATAGTTTCGTTTACAGTTAGTTCTACTTTTAATTTTACATCTTCATTAGTTGTAGGAACAGACACCTACTATTCAACTTCTGTGCATGGTTATTCTAGTCAGTACCCTTTTTCTATGGGAACTATGAGTAATAGAAATTTTAATAGCAGTTCACAAAATCTAACAGGAGTGTACTGGCTAAATGGAAGTACAGACTATATTTATATATATTTTAATAGTACTAAAAAAAGTTTTTCAGATTTTAGAATAGATGGAACTAGCTATGGAGCTTCTACTACTTGGACAAGTAATGGTACAACATCTTGGAGAAAAGCTGTTTCAACCAACCCGTTTCCTAATAATAATACTTTTGTATCTATACAGGCTAATTATTAAGGATTAGTAAAAGAAACTTTGGTTTGTAAGGAATTTTTTCGCATTTTTGTATAAATAACAAAATTTAATTTTAATAGCATGGCTAAGAATCAAGTAAAAGATGTTGAAATCGTACAAGACGTAGAATCAACAGAAGCAAACAAAGTTACACAGGAAGAACTTCAAAGCATTCAAGATGCAGAAAGACAAATTCAAGATGTTACTTACAAACTAGGTGACTTACAGTTAGTAAAGTTTAACGTAGAAAAAAATGAAGAATCATTAAAAGAGCAGTTTCAATCTATTATAGATAGTAGAAACACTTTAGTAAATGATTTAAAAGAAAAGTATGGAGATGTAAGTATTGATAAAAACACAGGAGAAATAAAAGGAGAGTAACCTCTTATGAAAATCTCTAAGCATATATCATATAAAGAGGGGATAAGAAGTTCTACAGCTAAAAGATTAGGTATTGTTAATACGCCTAGTGATTACCATAAAACAAATATGGAAGTCATAGCAGAGCAGATCTTTGAACCTCTACGCAAGTATGTAGGTGGTCCTATAAGAATAAATTCATTCTATCGTTGCGAAGAATTAAATGAAGCAATAGGTGGAGCAAGTAAAATAATCGACGGAAAGAAACGTCAAACATCACAGCACTGCGAGGGCAGAGCTATGGATATAGATGATACATATGGGCACAAAACAAACGCCGAGATGTATCAATTCATAAAAGACAACCTAGATTTTGATCAAGTAATATGGGAGTTTGGTGATGAGAAAAATCCAGATTGGATACATGTATCATATGTATCTGAAGACAGTAATAGAAACAGATGTTTAAAAGCTTATAAAGACAAAAATAAAAAAACGAGATATATGGTAATTTAAATAATAACGCGTTATGACTCTTAATGAAATTGCATATAATATAGCTGATGCTTCAGGCAGGGCTACAAATGCAGCATATATAGAGCGACTTAAATTTCAAATTAAGTATTATAGATCTTTACTAATACGTAGAGATCAGGAGCGCAACACTTATTTACCTGACCAATTTATACAAACTATAGAAGCACCAATCTCTTTGGTAAACATAGCAGAAACAATAGAGTTCTCTGCGGCTGTCAATAATCAACCACTACACAAATCAAATGCTATACTTCCTAAACCAGTAAGGTTAAAAAGAGGAGTACCTTTTTTTGAGGTAGCATATTTCAAAACTACGTATAACGGCAAGCTTAATGTAAGAAGAATTGTTGCTGTTACAGGACAGGTAGCAACAACGTTTGGTACATGGGAAGGGTCTTTTTTAATTTCAGGAACTATTGCCGCAGGTGCTACAGTTACACTTTCTAATATAACAAGTACTAACAGCAATACACAATCTGGGTCTGGTGCAGTTTTTCAAATAATTTGTACAACTAATAATGGATCTACTCCTATCACTAGTATTAATATTACACAAGGAGGAACTGGGTATTCTGTGGGTGATAAAATTACTTTAAATCTTCCTGCAGAAGAAAGATTTGGTACTTCATCTGTTACATATACCGTTACACAGGCAGATATAGATCTTACTAGTGTAAAAAGCAGAACTAAAGAAGGTCTTATTCCAATTACTCCTGGCGCATACGAGTACTCTTACTATACTAAGTTTAATGCTAATGCTCCAAAGTATTTCTATCAGAACGGTAGAATATATACGCTAAATGTTCCAACCTCTGATTCTAATGAGGGGGATGCTTACACCTTACCAACATTATTTATAAGAGGAATTTTTGAAGATGTAGAAGAACTAAAAGGTTTTACATATTTAGGGGAACCTTGTTATAATGATAATAAAGCATATCCAGTAACAGCGGATATGATACAACAAATAACACAATCAATTTTAGCAGCAGAATACAAGTTAGAAAACATACAGAACGATAATAACGAAATCAAAGTAAATGAATAATTATGGAGCAAAAGATATGTACGAATTTTATAAAAAGAAGTATCCAGAAACAGAAGTTACTTACACTTTATATAAATACGTAATATCAAAATTTAATCATAAGGTAGTAGACGTAATACTAGAAGGGCAAACGTTTTATCCAGGTCATCAACTTGGTAGACTTAAAATAAAACGAGTAGAAAGAAATTTTGAAAAGAAAAGTGTCAATTATTTTGAGACACGAAAGTTAAAAGAGCAAGGCATAGATAAAGTAGTATACTGGACCGACGATCATTGGTTTAGATGGTATTGGGAAAAGGCAATATGTCAAGTAGCCAATAAAAGTGTATATAAGTTTACTCCCACAAAAGGGAATAGAAAAAAGCTTTCAGACAAATTAAAATTGGATGAATTCTCATTTTTAAACTTTATCAAATGAATTATAAACACATAAGTTCGAAAAACGTAATCGCTAAAATATTTAGGGACTTACGAATTAATGATGAAGGCTGGGTTTTAGATGCTATGGAATGGATAGGCGAAGCTTTAGAGTACATTGGTCATGTATCAATCTCTGAAAGAAAAGCATTAGAAGTTACTATGGATAGTCACAAAGCAGCTTTACCGGTAGATTTGGTTGATATCATACAAGTTGAGTATGCAGGAAAACCACTACCATACGGAACTGATGTAACAGGATATGATTTACCAAATGCAGCTTCAACAACATCTATGTCTCCTAATGGAACAAACGGAGAAGTATTTACAGCCGCATATACAACAGACGTAAACAATGTAAGTAATAACCAAAGCGGTCTTACTAAAAGATCTACACGAGACAGCGTATATAGAGGAGACTACTACATTATAAACAACGGCTCTATTCAAACAAGTTTTTCTAAAGGAACAATAAAAATACACTATACTGCTTATCCTACTGACTCTGATGGGTATCCTATGGTACCAGATAATATTTATGTAAAACAGGCTTTAGAATGGTATGTTTTAAGACAAATGTTAATGGGCGGATATGCTCATCCTTTATTCAGTTGGGAAGTAGCAGATCAAAAATGGGGACAATACTGCATCAGCGCTCAGAACGATCTTGCTTTCCCTTCTGTTGATAAAGTAGAATCATTTAAAAACATGTGGGTTAGACTAATCCCAAATATAAATGCGCATAGAGATTTCTTTATGGGTAATCAGTCTCAAGAACAGATCTTAAAATAACATGAAACTAGATAAAGGTTTATATAAAGATACGCATGCTATCGATCAGATTGATGGGTCGTACCCAAACGCTCGTAATATTCTTATTAATAAAATACAGGGAGCTGTTACTAATGAGTTAGGGTTTAATAAAGTACATACATTAACCAGAAAGATTATTGGTAGTATTCCAATAACTGATGATGAAATTATAATCTTTTCAAGAGATGATGATTCAGATACTGTTGTAACAAATAGAACAGTAGCAACTTATTATGTAAATATACCAGCTAACATGACTGGTAATCTTACTTTTACTTACACAAATAATGTAGGAGTAGTACAAAGTGAAACTGTTGTTATTGGTGATTTACCTTTTCCTAGTGGTGGGGGTCCTTATACTTACTTTATAAATGGAGGAGTTACAGTTACACAAACTGATAGCTCAAATCATGGAAATAATTTTACTACTGTTTTTTCTATTACAAGTAATACAAATAACCAAAAAGCTAATCTAACTTTTGGTTTAGAAACAGGATCTGTACTTAATATAATTGAAGAGCTTTACTATTCTGAAATAGGTAGATATAAAAATAACACTTATACAAAAGTTCTTGAGTCTAGTAAATTAAAATTTAGATCTGATAGTTTTATTAAAGGGTGTTATGTATTAAACTATAAAAAGGAAGTTATAATAGCATTCACTGACGACAAGAGTCCTCCTAAAATTTTAAATTTAGATGACTTGCCTTTTGAAGTAGACGCTACATCAAAGAAACTTTTAGATGAAGAGGATTTAGTTTTATCTTATTTATTTCCAGAGTACTCTAAACCGCGCATAGTTTATAATACCATACTTGATAATGGAGGATCTTTAAGATCAGGATCATACTTTTTATCTTTTGCTTATGAATTAAAAGATGGTAGTGTAACAAACTACACTCCCTTAGAGGGTCCTTTTATTGTGACAAATTCTACATTAGAGTTGTCCGGTAGTTATAGAGAAGATCAACAAAGTAATTTTGATCTTACTTCTGAATACGACGGGTGTGAACCAGATACCCCTACATCAAAGTCTATAAAATTTATACTAACAGACATTGATACAAGATACAAATACGTACACTTCTCTGTTTATAAAAAAATAGGAGGGGTTGTAACAAGTGAGTTTATTAAAAGAATTGAAATAGCTTCTTTTGTAAATGACGAAATTACTGACGATGACTCTATTGAAACATCTAATGACACTAACGTATCTAGCGAAAGAAATTTTGAAATAACGTATACAGGAAAAGAAACATCTAGTACTCTTCTCTTAGAGGATATTACTGTAGGAAACGATACGTATCAAACTGCTAAAACTGTTACTTACTTTGACAGTAAATTGTTTTTAGGTAATGTTACAAGCAATCCTGATTTTAACTATCAGCCTTATGCAATGAATATTAAAGCGCATTGGGAAAGAGATTACGTAGACATCAACTCTGTAAAAGGGTCTTATAAAAATGAATTGTTTGTATACAATAAAAAAGGGTTTAGACCGGATGAGGTTTATGCTTTTTATATTTCATTTTTATATAATGACGGTACATGGTCTGGTGCTTATCACATTCCAGGAAGAGATAAAATGCTTGTTACGGTTGCATTAAAAGACCAAAATAATAAGTATTTAAACCCGATAACTATCGATGAGACAATTCCTTTGAAGGATGTTATACTAGGAGATGTAAGTCAAGGAGTAATTACACCTGGAGATAGAACAAAATACGAAAGAATATTTAATCATGATCTTGGAATTAATCAAGATACTAGGTATTTCCAAACAAGAGAAACAGCTAGAGTCGATGGAAGATTAGGATTTTGGCAAAATGAAAATGAAAAGTATCCTTTAGATCCGGGAACTTGGGGAGAGACAAACGCAGGACAACCTGTGCGTCACCACAAAATGCCTAACTACGCTACATTAAACGGAGTCAATACTTCTTTTCCTGATGAAAGTCCTTCAGGAGATTATTCTGGACCTGCTGCAGGAACTGGTGATTTAGTAGTTATTGCTTACATGGACGAGTGTGAAATAGATACAAGACCAAGTTTACCTACAAAGGGTCAAATGTCCTTTTGGTCTAACAATAAAAAAAATACTGCTCACAATGTTGCTTACACTAGACAAACTGTAAAGCACCATTTATATTTATACGTAGGGACAGCTTCTCCTACAGTACCTGCGGGATACTACTTTTTAGCTGAGACTTACGACCCAAGAGAATTTACTGACACTAGTGGTCCTTATGCTCATTTTTTAACAGGCACTATTGATATTGCAGGTAACATGAGAAGAGGGGGATACGAGCATAATGCTACAACTCCTCAACAAGTAAGTGCGGGAACTTTAGCAGATCTAGAAGCGCTATATCCTAATCTGCTTACTATGAAAAACACTAATAAACTTGCAGATGGTTTAGAGATAGAGTATCAAGGATGTGGTATGGGTGAAAACTTAAATACACCAATTCCAGAGCTGCCTTTACGAACTGCGCAGTCATTTAGATATTTATATGGTAATCAACTTGGTTGGTACACAGGTAGAATTATAGGTCACTACTATTGGAAATGGTATAGAAAACCTTGGGCATCTGCTGCTCATCATTCAGGATTATGGGGAAGAAGATGGGGAGAAGGAAAATATAGAAAAGGAGGTAGAACACATAGCTGGGTAGATTATAGACACAGAGACGTTCCTTTTTTTGTAAATAAATTACAGCCTAATTTAATTACAGCTTGGTGGAATACTACTAGTAACCAAGTAGGAAGTAACAATGGAAATGGTATTAAAACTATTAGAGCTGCTGCAGATTATAATTATTCTGCAAGCTTAGGTAATTATACTACACCAAGTTTTATTAGCTCTCAACCGTATGACGCCGAGGGGGTTGCACAAGTAAAACAAACAGGGACAGTACCGGATGTAACAAGCTCAGGATTATCTACAAAAACATTTGATGATTTTCATTATAACAGTAGCGGGTCTTTAAACAACCAAACAGCTATAGGAGCATTAACAGGTTCTACTATGTTTGCTACTGCTGTTACTGGAACAACTCCTTACGGAATTTGGTCTAATGGAAACTATACATATAAAGCAACTGAGGCGCATACACTACTATTTAAAGGTAAGTATGGAGTAGACCTGCTTACAAAAAATATAAATGTATCAGGAAAACCTACAGTAGACCATGTTTGTATTTCAGGTATACGTAAAACTTCAAAACAGGATGTTTCAGACGAAGCTACTTGGACTAGAACAGATGTGTTCCGTAATAAAGAATCAAACTCAAGAGTACTAGTTACTGAAGCAGAACACAATGCACAACAAGGAGACACAGGGTATGACTATGATTTTAAATTAATCACCTCTACTAAGGGAGGAGACTTTACAAGTGAAGATGTTGCTGAAGTTTTTAGACCTGACTTTACAGCTGCGGTGACTTTACAAGTTGGTGATGTTATACAATTTTATCACGAAACAACCTGTATTGTAGATGGAGATGTAAACACCAATACTCCAAGTAATACTACTTTATCAAATAGAATTACTTACGACTTTGATATACAAATTTTATCTTATCCTTATCAGAATCCAGATCCTGTGTATGGACCATACTCTATGTATGCTTCTATATGTGGTGTTCGATTTTCTAATATAGAAATTCCAAGACAACTTAAGGATAGAGTACAAGGATATCAATTTTTCTATGCTAGACGAGATGAACGTAACACACGTGTGTACGATCAGTCTATTGCTTTTCACGGGTCTCCTCATGCATTACAGCCTAATGAAGAAGGGTCTTATGCAGGGCATTTAATACCACTAGGTAGTTTAAATTTAGAAGAATCTAACAAACATAACTCTGTAGGATCTAGTGCTCATTACACAAGCAGTCATTGGCATCAAACTACCTTTGATTTAAATGAAACGGCACTAGCTAAACAACATAAAATCAATCCTAGTTCTTTAAGGTTTCATGGATTTGATGTTTTAAATACGAAACCTACAATACAAAGCGCTTATGTTAATATTGTTTCTAAACTATCTGGAGCAGAGTACACTGACATTAGAACTATAAACCATAACGCACATGATTCTATATCAGATACAACTGGGTTAACAGATTCAACTACTTTTAGTGAAGACACAGTTAATGACGGGGCTTTAGGAAAATACAGCACAATACTTGGTAAGAACTCTACTATAGATACAACAGTGCAGGCTTCTTACAACCAAATCTGGAATAGAGCAGGTACTTCTACTAGTACAGAAAACAATGTAGGCTTTTCTTTAGTTGACAATGATTTTAATATTTTAAGACAACTACAGACTCCTTCTTATTTACCGGGAGACGGCATTGTAACTAAAAACTCTATTACTATAAACAATACATGGGGAGAAGAATGTTTTCATGCTAATATTGTGCATTATGATAAAGAACAGTATTGGAGTGAAATAGATCACCACACAGGGTTTAAAACACAAGAAGACAAAACTGTTATAGTCCTGGGAGTAACCATCTCTACAGAGGGTTATAAAATACCAAATGCATGGAGAAAAATTAAGTCTCATTTTTATAATGAAGATAATGGAACTAGTAGCTCTTTTGAGGGTATGACTACAGGACCTTCTTATAATCTTGTAGATCTTCTATCTTATAAAACAGATGTGTATGACAGTTTCTATGACCAGACTTTAGTTTCTATGCTTGGTTATAACAAGATTACACGTTCTGATAAAATGAGACTATTAACTCAAAATAGTATTATTAAAAACACAGGAGTAATCTTTGGAGGAGACACGTTTGTAGGAATGTACGGAGTAAGATTAACTGCACCATTATTTTACTCTGAGGGTAGAAGCACACATACTTGGTATTACTCAGATAATAAATTTAACGCTGTTAAAAATATATTTTATTTTCCAAGATATAGTTCTTCTAATACCTCATTGCGAAATGATAAAGATGCATTTATAGATTCTTATTATCCTAAATGTAGTGTGGGCTCTATGGCTAATGGTAATACAAATACTACTACTAATTCTGTATTAGACATGAAAAAGCAAGCTCTTCATAATTATAGAGCACGTGCTGTAGATATTACAAATACAAATGCGTTACACTATAACGAAGATTATACTTCTATAAACTCATACAATACGCTAACTACTTATGATAATAGAAACAAGTTTTTAGATAAGTTTCCTTATAGAGTAATTAGATCACAAGCATATGGTCAAGAAAACAAAACGATGACGTTAAAAGTTTTTAAGACTAATGACTATTATGAAATGCCAAAAGACAGAGGTAGTATTACTAACCTAGAAGGTATGGGTAAACATCTCTTGATACATCACGAGTTTGCTTTATTTAGAACTACTACACAAGATGTACTTGCAACAGATACTGCACAGGCGTCTTTAGGTACTGGAGATATATTCCAGTTTGCTCCTACTGAGCTTTTAACTTCGGAAAACGGGTACGCTGGAACACAAAACTTATCTTCTATACTTGTAAGTAAAGCAGGGTATAGTTTTGTTGATGCAGAGCAAGGTAAAGTGTTTATTGTGTCTGATAAATTAGAAGAGATATCTAACAGAGGAATGAGAAATTGGTTCCAAGACAATCTTGTTTTTACAAACACTGTACAGTCTAGTTACGATACTGCTTTTAATTTAGGAGGATCCGGTTTTACTACTGCGTTTGATGAGGATAATAATAGAGTTATACTAAGCAAAAAAGACTTAAAACTTAAGACAGCGGTAGTTACAAATGTATCTGTGCCTACAACTTATGAAGAAGCAACACCTTCCTGTGTTGTAGATTCAGCAGGAAACAATACCGGGTATGTTGGATATACGCATTTAAATGTATTTGATCAATGGGGTAATTATATGGGACAAGTTGCTAATGCTACTAACCATCCTAATTATTTTGCACCTGTTATAAACACAGACCTGTGTCCAGGTAAACCTAACGTAGCTTTATCTTGGAACGATCATGGAGCATTTGAAGGTGCTGTTCCTACATTAAATGTAACTCTTAGTGAAATACAAGAAGTTGATTTTTATGTAACAGTAGCATACTCTGGATCATTTGCAGTTCCTGCTGATGGTACACATCCAGCAACTGCTATTACAATACCTCAAGGATATACAACAGTTGCTGTTTCTGGTACTACTAAAGTCGATAGCGCGATAGAAGGAACAGAAACTATTATAGCAACTATTACAGGAGTAGAAAAATATAGTGAAGATGGTTCAGGTAATCAACAAAACATTGCAAACGCTGCAGTTATTACTGTTGGCGTAGCAACTTACAACGTTTATGATTGTCCTGTACTAGCAGATGATAGTGTTGCAAATGTTACTTTAAATGGCACTGAGCCTATGAGTTTTGCAATAGACACTTTGTATGGTATACAAATAGCTGAAGATTCTTCTCAACCTGATTATCCTAATGAAAAAAGAATACTAACAACACAAGGAACAACACAACATTATAGAAGGGTAAGTGGTGCTGTTACTAGTATTATATATGGGTTTACCGAGGTGTATCCAACAAACGCTGTTATAAAAGCAGAGCTTAGAAACAGTTTAGATAATGAATTATTACACAGTGCTACAGGTGCTACAGGTATAGGCTCTGCAACAAGTGCTACAAGAACCTGGACAGCAGATCCTGCACCCGGAGTTTCCGGAGCTGTTGTGTATCCTGAATTAAAAGTATTAAACACTAGTACTAATTTAGTGTCATTTAAATTGACTATTACTTTAGTACAAGCTGTAGGTAACGACCAGGTTTTAAAAGTAAACAATGGAGCTACTATACGAGTAAACTACGGAGCTGTCACAAACATTTTTCCTTTTGTTAATGATAATTTTGGAACTGTCTTTGGTAACTCTCTTGACAATATATATCCTACTCTTGCTGTTTTAACTTCTTTGCCTACATCTGGATATTTAAGAAAACCAGGAACAATAAACGCTTTAGCTGTAGGAGATAATATATACAAACCTGCAGACGGAGCTAAAAATAATGTTAGGTTAGAGTACGTATACAATGGTAGTACAAGTTCTTCTGCTAGTTATGACATGATCATGGAATGGTCAGGAGTAAATGGTTTTGGTTCTACTCATACCGGGGATTTAGTAAAGTATCACTATATGCCAAAAGATGCAAACGGAACCTATTCGCAAAGTACTTCAATACCAAACACTTCTTCTTTAGTCGGCACTTGGATGGGTAGTACTTGTTTAAAAGGATCTAGTAATAACACTGCTGAAAGTTGGTGGTGGGATGGATCTGGTAATGGTATAGTTAGAAAAAATACTAATAGTAGTGGTCTATTTGTATGTGTTGATAATAAAACAAGTCAAAATGCGCAGGGTACTAAGATAACTACATTTTCAGATCACTTTAATGTAGCTAGAACTCCTGCTACTAATAGACATTGGTATAATCCATCTTTAGTATACACAGAAACAGCACTGACAACGGCACAGAATTTAAGCGATTCTTTTACTTATTCTGTTTCTAAAAGCATTTGTACAGATACAGCTACTGTAACTTTAGCAGGACAGTTTATTACTCCTGATACTTATATAATGCTTGTGTTTGATGGGTCTGGTTCAATGGATGCTGCTGTACCTGCTTTACAGACAATGGCAGGAGGAGCTTATTTCCAAAGCGGAAGTACTACTGCAAAAAATCCAAACACTCTTAGAGCTGTTTTACAGGACTTTTATGCTACAGGTCAAACACAACTACAAGGTAACACAGATGCTTCAACTAACGGCTCTGATGCGTACGACAGCCACGTGTATCTTCTTATAGAGAACAGTGAAAAAACTTGGGCTATGTTAGCTAATAGTTCTGCTCTTACATATAGAAACAGTAGTGATGTTGTTTTAAGTGCAGATAGAACAAACTTTGATACTGCGTCTGGTAAAAACTTTCAAAATGCAGATAACATTATTACCATGGTGTTTCAAGATGAGTCTTCTCCATATTCTGCTTCAGGAAGTTGGAGTATATCTAACTACAGAACTAGTACAGGAGGAGCAGCACACAACACAGACTTAACTGCGTACAAAACAGCAATTGCTGGCACTCCGTCAGGAACAAATGTTTACGGACATGTATTTCATTTAGCTAATAGTTCTTATGCAGGATTAAAACCATTCTTGCAGGCAGTAGAAACAAGTACTTCTGCAGAAATGATAGGAGGATCTGGTAGCTCTGCATATGATTTAACAACAACACAAGGCAGTCTTGCAGACGATATAACATACTCTTATGATGGAAACATAAATGGGACCAGTGCTTATTTTAGAGGATTAGTTACAACTGTATTAGAAAACTTTGGATTTAATATACCATAATTATGAGCGATACTATAACTGATATAAATTCTTTAAATGTAGGCACCTTAGTATTAAACGACGGAGCTTATTATACGGTTCAAATAGCGGGTGGTGTAAAATATTTGAGACAATTAACTGAGGCAGAGTTATCAACATACTTTGAAAACAACTCTTGGACGCTGTCTTATGCATTAGATACTAATAGTTGGGTGTCTTTTCATGATTACTATCCATCTGTTATGGTTAACACTAGAAATATTTTGTTTTCTAGTGATTATAAAAGATTGTATAAGCACAATGTAAAAGATAAATACGCCAAGTATTATTTTGTAGGGAGCTCTCAACCTGTATATGCAAGTTATGTTGATGCGGTATTTAATCCCGAGAATGTTTTTACAAAAGTATTTTCTACTGTTAATTGGGTAAGTAAGACGACTAACGCTGCAGGTACGAATTTGCACCAACAAACAATAACAGATTTATTAATATACAACTCTTATCAATGTTCAGGTAGCTTAGATCTTACACTAAAAAGCAGTAGTAACGCTGAGGCACTTAATTATAATATGTATAATAGAGAAGGTACGTGGGGTGTAAATAAGTTTAGAGATTTAGTTAATAACACAGCTAACCCCTTTATAGACAGCGAATTAAATGTAATATCAAGCAACATTAATAGCAACAAACCTTGGTATACACAAAAAAGATTTATAGATAAATTCATTATTTCTCGCTTTTCATTTGATAATGTAAGCCAAAATAGCTTATATTTGTATGATGTTAGTGCTAATATGAGGTTATCTGCCAGATAATATTTATTTTAGGTATCATAGATAGTCAGCATAGCAAATCAGAATTAAAAGTATATCAGTTTTTAGTATAGTATTTACAGCATAAAGTATCTTCAGGGCTGACTCTCTTTGATTAACAACAAATTTTAATCAATGAGACACACAATTTTAACAATATTAATTCTTCTTTTAACTGTACCCGCTACCGGGCAGTCTTTCTTTGGAGAACTATACAAAGACTTTCTTAAATATGGAACTTTATATGGAGCTGCAGACTTTTCTAGCTCTTATGAAGAATCTACTCGTACCTATTTTGTAAGAACAAATCCTAATGGAGGGCTGTATGATATTCCTACAGTAGTAGACAACACTCCTTCTTATCCATTTGATTATAGAATTGGGTTTGGTATACGCAAACTAGCGCGCTTTGATTATGAAAGAAAGCCTAGAAACTATTACGATGGTACAGAAAGCCAGTTAGCTTTTACTGCTCCTACCAGCGCATTCCAGGGATTAGAGTACCAAATACATTTTGAAAATGAACGCTTAAGAGGTGAGATGTTTCAGAACCACAGATTCTTTTTAAAGCATACTGGTAAGTATCATATTATAAAAGCAGAGTCTAGAGAGGTAGGAAGAATTAATTTAAAGTATAGTTCAGCTGAAATAAGAGCTAGACTTCCTATTGGTAAAAAGTTTAGTTTATCTGCGGGCGCTATTGTACGAGGACACGATAGAGCGTATGGTTATAATCCAATAGAAATATGGCTGAATGAAACTGATGAAAACGGAGATGCTGTAAACCCCTGGTATACATTAGGATTTAACTACGGGTATGATGATATCTATTACTCACAAGAAGATGAAAATGGTAATGAATTTTACGATTGGTATTGGGTTGATGCAGAAGGGACTAGAGTTGCAGATAGTGATCTTGAATTTAGAGAAACAATCTTTACAGACTTAATGAATAGATATAACAATGAGATCTGGTCTGAGCTAGATGCGTTTCTAGAAGTTGCACCTATTGTAGGATTTGATTTTTATCACTATAAAAATAAATTTTGGTTACATGCTTACGGTAATTACATATTACCTAATCATAAATACATAAAGGGTGATGAATTATGTTCCTACTTAAATAGAAATAATTGGGGTAAAGGTGGATTAGTAGAAGATTCCGAATTAGAACAATGGAAAGACTATTCTGCGGGAGTTAGTTTTGGTTGGAAATTAGGAAAAAGTATAGGAGTTTTTGCAGAAGGAGAATACACTAAAATGTGGGACAGCAGATTATTTCAATCTACTGTAGGTATTAACTATACTTTTAAATAAAAAAAATGGCAACACAAATTGGCGAAAGCACAAAAGTTACTCTAGACTTAAAAACAATAGGTATTATAGTAGGGTTTACTATATCATTAGCAACAACCTACTTTACATTAAAAGCGGATATTGCTTTGGCAATGGAAGAACCAAAACCTGTTATAGATCGAGTCGAGTATGATTTAAAAGATGAGCTTGTAAGACAAACCATTATGGATACACAAAAAGATGTAGAGATGTTGCTAGAAAAATTTGATAAAATGGAGGAACGAATCTATAAGCTTTCTCAAAAATAATGTAACATGAAATATTTAATTGCAGCACTATTATTTATAACTATCACAGGAGAGGATAGAGTAGCTGTGGACTCTCCAGAGTGGCTTACGGACTCTCAAATAAAAAAAGTTTTAAAAGGCGCTAATGCTTTTGATGATAATATTACTGATGTAATAGCAATAGAATTTTGGGCTGCTTTTAATCAAGAAAATGAATTCAAAGAATGGGATTTACTTGAAGGAGTTTCTTATTACAGAGCGGATATATCTAAATGCCCTTTGGCAAAAAAAGATTATCGTATTAGAATGGCACCTACAATTATTTTATTTGTTGATGGATCAAAAGAAGTAACATTTAAAGCGGGGTTAGATCTTGTCTTACCCGCAAATTTAGCTGACATACAAGAATCTATAAATGAACTAAAAAAGGCAAGTCAATTTTAATTAATAATTATATTATGTGTACAGAATGTGTTTGTAAAAAGGTAGGTAACTGGTTTAAATCTTTATGGATTAAACTTTGGGGTCTAACCACAGTAGATGAAAAAGCAATTGAGGTTGCTAAAGAAGTTAAAAGCAGAGCTAAAACTGTAAAAAAAGAATTAGGAGACGTTGGTGCAGCTATTAAAGAAGTTGGAAACCAATTAGGTGATGTAGGATCTGCAGCGGGAGGTAAGAAAAGAAGAGGAAGACCTAAAAAGAAAAACAATGGAAGCGCAAAGAAAGGATAATGGTGACGGCTCATGGTGGTCGTTTGCTTTAAATCTTAAAATGCCTCATGAAGGTTTTGGTTTTGCGTATGATTTTTTTCCTCCTACAGAAAGAGAGAACTGGAATACAGCCCTACTTAGACTAGGGTTTGTTACATTAATTTATGAATGGGGTTACCATGAAGACTATGAATAAAGAAGAAATGCTTGTAGCTCTAGAGGAGCTAAAAAATAAAAAATCAAAAACAAGTGATTTCATGGAGCAGATGAGCATTGCTGATCAAATTCATAACATTGAAATGAAATTAAATGGAGTTAAACCTACAGATTCTAGTATAGACTGTATAGGATGCGGCTCATAAAACAATAATTATGGCAAAGAAAAAGAAAAAAGGACCTAGTTGTTGGAAAGGATATAAGGCAGTTGGAAAAAAGAAATCACCCAGTGGTAAAAAAACTAAGAGTGGTAGAACTAAGATGGTAAATAAATGTGTAAAAAAATAACCCTATAAATTAATATATCATGCCAAAAGGAAAAGGAACATATGGATCTAAAGTAGGAAGACCTGCTAAAAAAAAGAAAAAAGCTGCAAAAAAGAAAAAGAAATGAGCAAGCCTAAAAAGAAATTTAAGGACACTAAAGTTGGAAAATTCCTACTTGGAAGTGGCTCTTCAATTATAGACACTGTTGGGGATTTATTACCTGACAATGGTGTTTTAGGTGTTGTAAAAAATCTTATTTCTAATGATGATACATTACCTCCTGAAGATAAAGAAAAGGCAATGAAACTTTTAGAACTCGATATGATTGAGTTACAAGAAGTTAGCAAACGTTGGTCTTCAGACATGAAATCAGACTCATGGCTTTCAAAAAATACAAGACCAATGACATTAATTTATTTAACTGTTATGATGTCTTTGTATATCATACTAGACAGTTTAGATATAGCATTTGATATTGATGATAGTTGGGTAGAGTTGTTAAAAACGCTTTTAGTAACAATCTATGTTGCGTATTTTGGAAGCAGAGGATTTGAAAAATACAATTCAATAAAAAAATAATGAAAAAAGTTTATTCATATAAGGCTCCTAAGTACCAAGCAGGTGGACCAGTAACTCCTCAGCCTTTTCCAACAAATGGAAGTCAGGAAGAGATAATGCAATGGTATGCTACTAACCGACCTGAAGGAGCAGAGCAACCAGGCGGAACAATAAGACAGGCACAAGAGGACGATTCTTTTATGACTAAACTACATGCTTTTGCACAAAACCCTTTTACAGTTACTAAAAGTTTATATCAAAATAATGGAGAATGGACAAATGGTTTAGGAAACGCTATAGACGCAGGGGTTGTAGACAGAGAAGCATTTGATTTACCTCTTGATTTAATTAATTTACCAGGAGCTGTTTCTAAAGTAACGCAAGGAATTCAAAAAGGAGACGCAGGTAAAACTGCATACGGCGCTTTACAGGCTGTACCATACGCAGGTACAATTGGTAAAGGACTGCAAAAAACTATGTCTGGAATAACTCCTTACTTAGACGATGTAGGTAATGCTGTAGCACAGTATGGAGATGATGCTATGACTGCTTATAAAAACACAGCAAGTAAAATGATGCCGGGGCTTGATAAAACTACTGCAAAGCTAACAACAAAAATGGGCGTAAAGCACGCACCTGATATGGTTACAAATATAGCATCTAATTCTTCTTTTAATCCAGCTAACATGTTTCCTACAGCTATGGCACAGCAGGCTCCCCAACCTTACATGGGTCCTATAGCGCCTGAACAAATGCAGTCAGGAGGAATGGTAAATACAATGGGACTTTTACCAGGTATACTTAGTGCAGGTAAAAACGTTGTTGACAAAGTAAGTGAAATGGATGCTGAAGATTTCTTTATTCCACAGTCAATACAAAACCTAGTACCATTAAACGTACGAGCGTTTGCTAATGATTTAATGGGCAACGATAGTGAAATTAATGAAAGACATTTAAGTCAAGCAGAAAAAGACGCGCTACAAAGTGCAAGAGAAAAAGCAGAAAAAGCAGGTAAGAATTTTATAGAGTACGGAGACTATGACACTGATAGTCAATACGGAGATGTAGGAGGAGATGAAAATGATACTACTGCAAAACTAGCGGCACGTTTACTAGATCCTAATTACTCAGCGAAAACTACGTTTGGGCAAATAGGATTTAAAAAGAACGAAGACGGAACGTACACTTATACAGATAAATACAACTTTAACAACGCTAAAGAAGGAGGAATGGAAGGCTTTAAAAAAGAGCTAGAAGAAAATCCTGATCTTACTACATACCAAAAACTTAGAAAGCTTGCAGAATATAAAGGAAGCGGACCAGGTGAAGGAGCGGATGTTAATATAACTTACGGTAACGGAGGTAAAACAAAACCTAAATACTCTCCCGGTGGAATGGTAGCACCTGGTACGGCTGTTCCTCCAATAGATCCTGGCACAGCAGCTCAGGCAGGTGGTGCAGGAGCAGCATCAGGAGCAGGAGCAGCAGGTGGGGCTCCAGTACCTTGGGGTCAAATAGGAACTATGGCATCAGGAATAGCTACTAACATTTCTATGGGAGATGGAAAGATGAGTGCAGACGATGCTGGTATATCTTCCGCGCTTGGAATGGCTGGACAGGGAGCATCTATGGGAATGGCTTTTGGTCCCATAGGAGCAGGAGTAGGAGCTTTGATAGGAGGAGTTGGAGGATTCTTTTTAGGAAAAAGCCAACGAAAAAAACAAATAGAACAAGAAAGAAAAATTAAAGAAGCAGGTGTTGATTCTAAAATAGCAGCTGGTAGAGCAAATGACGCTGTTAAATCTGCAGCTATTATGGCTCAGTACCCACAAGACGGAGTTAAGGGCGCTGGATACTATGCTAAATATGGAGGAACTATTCCATCTCAAGAAGCTGACTACACTGTAGAAGGAGGAGAAGTTATGATGGCACCTAACGGAAACCCACCAAAGACAGATAAACACGGAAAGGCAATACAGATTGGTGAAAATATGTTTAAATTTACAGGCGATACACACGACGCAGAATCAGGCGGTATAGGCGTTGCAGGCGGTAATACAGAGTTTGCAACACAAACAAACCAAGTGTTAAATTCCGGGTTTGTATTTTCTGACAGATTAAAAACAGACTCCACAAACTATTTAAAAGACGTTTAATTATGGCAAATAAACTTACATACGCACAGATAGCTGAAAAGCTTACACAGTCTTATAATAAATACGATAAGCATTTACAGAATGCTGTAACTGAAGCTGAGAAAAATACAGCTACCCGTATGTTAAGACGAGTGTCAGATAACATGAACTCTCTTGTAATGGAAAACCAGGAAGCAGCAAATGCAATGGATCAAAAGAAACAAGCACCTAATTCTCCAAACCTTAGTATAGGAACACGAACCGCTAATGGTTATGCTTATGGGGGATTATCTCCGATTCCGGACAGTAATAAAGGGTTACCTAAATTACCAAAAGGGGTAAGAAACGCTATGGGTTACATGCAAGCAGGAGGTCAGACTTTACCAGAAGGAGTTACTGAAAAAGATGGAGTTTATACTTTTTCAGAGAGAGTTATGGATGGAGCTACTTATGCATTTTTCAAAAGCCTTGGTGGTTTAGATGCAGTTAGTAAGGGTACAATACTAATGCCTGAAGATGTTACTACTAATATGCAATTTAATGGTAGTAATTATGAAATAGATTTAAACACTAATAAACCGGTTAATGTAAATGGACAACCTTATGTTGAGCCAGACCCAGAGGCAGATTATTTAAATAGACCATTAAATGATGATGGTACTCTTGCCGATCCTCCTGTAGTTAATACGCCGTCGACAAGTGGGGGTAGACTATACAACAATGTAAAAGCTGCAGACTTTGAAGATCAAATGCTTAAAGCAAGAGCTATAACCGGCATAGAAGATTTTAGCGCAACTAATCCTGAGCATGTTAAAGCTTTGCAAACAGCTATGCTTAATAAATCTGGTGATGATGCTTCTATGTTTTCTGGTCAAGAAGCAAGCATATTAAATGATGGAGGATCTAGATCTATAAACAATGCGGGAGTAGATGGTAAATTTGGTATTGATACTCTTACAGCATTAAGACAACAAGGAATGTCTGAGCTTACCCCTGCAGGTATTTCAATGCCTGACATGGAACCTACAGCAGGTATGGTTGATCTTACAGAAATACCAACAGCTTCAATACCTGAAGGAGGAGGCATTGAAGGTGGAGGAGATGGTAAATTTGGAGAGAAATTAAAAGGGTTAGGCAAAAATTTACCTAATCAACTAGCAGGAATTTCTAAAATACAAGAGTACTTAGCTCATGCACGTGCTATAAGTGACATGCAAGCTCCTGCTCCTAAGAATTTAGAAGACCCGGTATATTTAAACACAAAATATAATATTGCCCCACAAATTAATGCAGCAGAAGAACAAACTGCATTACTTGCTAGAGGATTAAATGCTAATTCTACTAAAAGAAATAATGTAAGAAATAATCTTGCAGGACTAGCAGCAGGCAATCAAAGAAACTTTAATCAACTATACGCTGATAAATTTAATAAAGAATCACAACTGCAGAATATGCAAACAATGGCTAATGCAAAAGCTAATCAATTAAATAATAACATTATCTTTGATAACGAGAACGCATTGCTAGATTTTAACAATCAGAAACGAAACGCTAAAGCGGATTTTGCAAGTGCAATAACTAAAGACGCAATGAATCTGATGACGCAGCGTACAAATCAAAGAAGTCAAGAGGCAATGCTTGAAGCGTTAAAACCTTCATGGAATAAATACGGTGTCATGGATAGACAATACCAAGACAACGGACAAAACACAGAGCTATTAAAACTTCTAGGCTTAATATAATAACACTATGGGATATCAAAGAGAATACTATAGAGGTCGAAGAGAAAGACGTAATCCGTTTGGAGATCAAAACTTAGCACAGCTAGGTAAAGTCTATGCGGATATACCTATTGATGCTATGCAAACGGCAATGACAGACCTTAATGAAGAATACATTAGAAACAGAGACCTGCAAGATAAGTATGAATCTGCATTAGCTTCTGCTGAGGTTATGGCTGGTGACGACGTTAAAAAACAACAATACATACAAAGCTTACGTGATAAGGTTGATCAATTTACACAGGATACAGACGGTGCATATGAAACCGGTGATAATTTTGTAAGAGGATTAGCAAAAGATGTAGGTAATAATGAATGGCTTTACAAAGCTATGCAGAACAAGCAAAAGTTTGATGAAGGAGAAGCTGCATATAAAGAAGATATGCGAAGAGGTTTAAACCCACAATATTTTAAACCTGAAAACTTTACTACAGCTGGTATGGATGCTGATGGTAAATCAACTCTTAATGATTACGATTATTACATAGGTAAAGGAGTCGATATGGACCCTACTATGCAAACTTTCTTTGAAGATCTAAAAGCAAACAAGTCTACATACATTGATGACTTTATGAATATTACAACTAATACAGGTGTAAGCAGCGAAAGAGTGCAACAGGTAGTAGAAGAAGGTTTCCAAGGTCTAAAACAAACAGATGCATATCAACAAGATCTACAAAACAAAAGAGCGCAAGCACAATATACTGGAGTTCCTTTTGATGAGGCTGCCTATGATGCACAACGTAAACAAGAGTTTGCTGCTGTAGGAGAAAGATTTGTATATAATCAAAAAGATAGAAATCCTAATCGTGCTTTATTTAATGCGCAGTTAGCCGCAAGACAAAAAGCAGCAAGTAATCAAGGTAATACTACACAATGGAGACAAGGAGCTATTGGTAGGAGAAACCAAATTGAAGATGAAAGCTGGTTAAAAGGAGGGGATGATAAGTTTTCTTTTAATATTACAAATTCTAAAGTAAATCCAACATATGCAGAGGCTGAACCTACAATGCGTACATTTAATCAGCCTATTGTCTATGCAGGTAATGATAGAACTACTGGAGCTGCTATGAAATCTAAAACATACGGTAATGCTATAAACACGCAAGCAACAGGAGAAGTTGTAACAACTCCTTTTGTAGTAGGACCTAATCCTGGTTATAATGCAGAGCTAATTAATCAAGCGTTTGAAGATGCTGGGAAAAGTTATAAATATAACTATACTGCACAAAAGGACTATCAAGATGAGATGCCTTATGAAGGTAACATAGGAGGATCATCTGTATTTGCAGGAGGTAGATGGAATGATGTAGAAGGATTTGATCCTAGAACTTTAAGAGTTAAAGTAGGAAGTACTACAGATTCTAAGGGTAAACCAAAAGACATTTATAGAGATATGAACTATATTCTTATGGATGGAGAACCCGTGTTTGTAGAAAACAGAGCACAACAAGTTTATAATATTGCAGATAATGAAGGTAACTTAACAGGAGAGCAAGTCTATGCACAAGCCTCACCAGAAATTGCTTCTTTAGCTGGGTTTGCTGAGAATATAGGATACAGCAGTATAAGCTTAGATTCTTCAGGACTGGTTAGCAATAGTGGAAATAGAATTCAAAACTCTATTGAAAAGCTTGATTTGGTAGATCCTCTTAATACAAATGCAACTGTTAATTATGCAAGACAAGTTTACAAAAACATCAATAATAAGATTCGGGACGGAAGAAAATTGACACCAATAGATTTAGCAGAGTTAGAACAAGTTGACAAAAGATTAATGCCTCAAGTCTTCAAGCAAACATCTTTTGAATGGCAACAGAAAAACGAAAGCACCAAACCAAATAACACCTTTGACTAAAAGATGAAAGACATTAAGAAGTATCAGGGTGGAGGACAAATAGATTCTCAGTCACAGCCTGTAGATCTTTCTACAGTAGACTTAAGTGCTCCTTTATCAGCAGCAGAATTCAATAACTTTGATCTAAGTAATACTATAGAAGGAGATATTCCTTTAGAGTATTCTCCAGAGTCTTGGAATATAGGTGATGTAGATTCTACTGTCTATAACAATAAGATTGGTGGCGATGATGTAAACACAGAGTTGCAAAAAATAGGTATTGATTTAGCTCGTGTAGGTAAAGTAAAAAACATAAATGGAGAGCTTGTAGACTTTAGAGACGGTAATTATGATAATGGAGAGTTTGATAATGCTTCTTGGTATGATAAACTAACAGGAGTTGATACTGATGGTAAGTTACTAAGACGTACTAGAGGTTTAACAGATGTTTTTTACGCAGACAAGACTAAAACAAAACCAGGAGACAAACTAGACTCGGATGCTATTGTTTGGGGAGATGTATCTTCTGAAGAAGGAATACAAAAAACAAGAGAAAAGGATAATCAAGTTTTATTTTTTCATGGGGCACAAAGATACCTACAAGATGGGACCTACAAACAAAATGGTTTTTATCCAGTCTTTGACGAAGAGACAGAAGAATGGGTATTGCAGGAAACTGAGCTTGATGAAAAAAACTTTTATGATCTTCAAGGAGCACTCTTAAATCCTTATGGAGCTAGAACATCACGTAAAGGTGCGATAGCTACTGGATTAGATGCGTTTAGTGATGGTATGTCAAGTTTAGCTTCAAGCGTACTAGACTTTCAGGAAATGACAGTGGATCTGTATGAGTGGGCTACTGTAGGAGAATCACAAGAGGGAGAAACAGACGCTATTGCATCAGACTTTAGATTTGCACAAGAATTTAATAAACTACAAAAATCAGCTGCTGCAGATACAGATAGCATGTTTGCTAATGGTGAAGCATTGGCTAATGGTATAGGTAGTGGTCTTTCAAGTCTTGTACAATTCTGGGGACTTGGAGGCGCTATTTCTAAAGGAGTAGGATTTATAGGACTAAAAGCAGCTAAGTTATTTGGTACTGCTTACTCTGCTAAAATGGCAAGTATGATTGGTCACATGGGAGGTGGTATGGTAATCAACTCTGGTGAAGTATACAAGCAAGCAAAACGTGATGGTATAGACGAAGAAGAAGCTGCTGCATTAGCACTAGCTACAGGTTTTGTTAACTCTCTTATAGAATATGGAGTAGGAACAAACGCATTAGCTAACAAAGCAATGGGTACCGGGGGAGGTAGAATAATCTCTAAAACTATATTAGACTACGCTAAGAAGTCTGGGATGAGAGTAGATGACATGACTTTCCTAAATAAAGCAACAGGACCCATACTTAACCGAGTGTTTAAAGCTTTAGAGGCAACTGGTAACACAACTAAAGGAATTGGAGGAAGACTTTTAAGAAGTGCAGGATCAGGATTAGAAGAAGCAACAGAAGAATTTATACAAGGACATGTTGTATACGGCGCAAAGCAAACGTATAACATGCTAAGAGGAGAAGGTAAAGAATACGGTAAAGGTAAATTCCAATGGGAAAAGTATGACATGAGCAACCACTTAGAAGAAGCAGCTTTAGGTGCTATACTAGGAGGGGGATCTCGTTTCGTTACAAACCACACTGCAGATCGTACAATGATGCAGTACATATCTAACGGAAAATCTAAAGATGTTATAAATCAGATAACTGCACTAGAAGCGCAAGGAGCTCTTAGTAAGTATCAGGCAAACAAACTTAGAAAAAGAGTAACTGATTTAAATCAACTGTGGCAAGAAAATGCTACACAATACAGTTACTTAGGTCCTAAAGGACAGGCGTTAGCAGGAGGATTACTAATGTATGAACAAAGCAATAGAGACACTGCAGATAAAACTGCAAGAACTCGTGCTAGAATACTAAACAACGACAAACTTACAGAGGCTCAAAAAGAAAAGAAGCTTTTAGAGTTAGACATGAAAGAGACGTACAACAATAATAACAACAAGTTTATTAATGATGTATTAAAATCTTTAGCGGATCCTGAACAAGTAAAAGAGTTTGACTTAGAAAACTTATCAGGTACTGTACTAAGAGGAGCTCGTAGTCTACTAAGAGATAAGAGTATTTCTGAACAGCATATAAAATACATACAACAAAAACAAGCAGAGATGCTTGATAACCGTAGTAATGCTGTAAGAGAACTACGTAAAGCTCTTGGTATTAAAGAAACAGATTCTAGTAAAGTAAATGATGAGCAATACGAAAAAGACTTAGCAGAGCAAGCACAAAAAGAAATAGAAAAACAAGAGGCTAAACTAAAAAAAATAAATAGAGACTTAAAAGATCTTGTATATGATCCTGCTAAAAGAACTTCGTTTGAAGAATCCGTTAAAGAAAATCTTAAAAAGAACGAAGTCAAAAAAGCAGAGAATGAGACACCGCCATCAGAAAAGCAGACAACAAAAGAACGAGTAAAAGAAGCCGCAAAGAAAGCTAAAAAAGCTGTAATGAGTCCTGTACAAACCGTAAAGGACGCAGAGGCTGATGCAGCAATAAAAGCAGAAAGAGAAGCACAAGAACAAGCAAATGCTCAGGCTATAGCAGAACAAGAAACCTTTGATCAAAACTATGGTCAGGTTAATGAGCAGTTGCCATCACACGTTAAAAGTAAAACTGGTAAAACCTATGAGGTTGTACAACAGTTTATGAAAAACGGCAAGCTATACTATGAAGTTAAAAACCTGGAAGCAGGTAAACCTAATAGAGAAATGCCTGCAGATCAAGTAGCTTCTAAACTGTTCCCACATTCAAAAGGTTTACGACATGAAGATAATTTTTTAACAACATATTGGCTTCAAGCTACAGGATTAAACAAAGTACAATCAGATCAACTAGCAAAACTTATATTAACTGATCCAGACCTGATTAATAATTTACAAATTGAATTTATTAATATAAAAAGAGAACTTAATCCTAGAACAGCTATTAAAGAAACGAACATGGATATTAACATGAACGGTTCTTATTTGCAATTAAGAGACAAACGTACTAATGAAGTTATATCTGTAGTTCGTACACCTAATAGATTCTACGATAAGAAAGGTAAGCTAATTGAAGGAGATCAGATGACTGAAGAATTCTTTTACAACAACATGCATAGGAGTTCTATGTTTACCAATGACCAGTTTGAAGAATTTAAACAAGGGTATTTACAACTTAAATCTATGATTGAGGCTTTGGAAAAAGCTTATCCAAATGCTACAAATGGTGAGCCTGTTGTTTTAAATCCTGAGCTATACAAATTTAATACTTATGCCGGGTTAAGCAACCTTAAAGAAGGCGTACAACAAAGATATAAAATAACTGAAAATGATGACCATACTTATGACGGAGCGTATAGAATCTACGATCGTAAGCAAGGTAAAACTATTATAGGGGAGGACATTGCAGCGGACCATACAGCAAATTTACCGGACTTTGACGGTAGATATTTTGCTTTAGTTAAAAGAGGCAATGTAGTTAAATGGGTTCGAATTGTGCCATCAACGGTAGCATTCGAACCTGTTCAACAACGTATAAACAAAATAAACGAAACGATTGCTAAACTGAATGACCCTAATTCTAAAGAAGCAAAAGCGTATAACAACAAAGACAGAGGAGCTAGAGCACAGTATACTAAAGCACTAAACTCTAAACTAGGATTATTTACTGCGCTTGGTAAGGGCATTGACTTTAATATTAAAGTAGAAAGATATCAAGGAAAGTTTGTACTAAACTCTTATGTAAATCATAATACAAAAAAGAAAGCACTAGTTAAAAACATTCCAACTCTTACTGGTCAAAACTTAGAGTCTATTATGACTCAAATAAATATAGGGCTTGCACCTTACGGGCTAGAGCTTACTAAAGAAAGTTTTAGAGAGTTTGTACCTGAAGATGGTACACCTACTCCTGAGATGTTTGACTCTACAATTGTTGGAGGCTCATCCGGTTTTTATAATCCTACTCTTTCTATTACTCCTAACCTGGAAGGGTTACATGCATTAGATGCAGGAGAAGTAGTTGAAACAGAAGTATCTGAAGCACCTGTAGAAGGAGAGGGTCCTATTGTAATAAGTAAGACAGATTTTGAGCAAGGTGTTAACGACGCTAAGACATTAAAACAAGACAAGGATACATATACTCCAGAAGAATTAAAGAAGCTGTTAGACGATGAGTTTGGAGGACAGCTTAGTGCACTACCTTCTGAAAGATTAAACTCTGAATTACATAAAGATATTGTAAGACAAGTTGTTGCACAGTATCAAACAGGATTAGGATTAGAGGCTGTACTAAACTTTACTAGTGAGATACCATTAGATGAGCTAGAACTTACAACTATATTAGATAAATATATTGCAGGTCTTACAGTTGCTTCTTTTATACCTGATACACAAGAGATTACAGCTGCTGAGGTTGAAACAATAAAACAAAAAGCAAGACAAGCTTTAAAAGCTAAGGTTATCTTAGAGTCTTCTGAGATAGTAAAACAAAACATTATTGATGACGCATTAAAACAATTGCGTTTTACAGCTGAACCTACAGAAGATCAGCTTGCAGAAGAAGAAAATATTGCGGATGAAGATAAAGAAATGTTTAGAAGATTTGACGTAAGCTTTACAGAGCTTGGAGGTGTTAAGTCTTTGCCAACTAGAATAAAACAATTCTTATCTTATATCATAATGCCAGAGACAGATTTCTTTGGTAGAACTAAATGGGAAGGTAAACTTCACGGTAATAAAGTCAAAACAATTATAAGAAAGACTATGGATGGTCACACACTGTCTGGTCATCTTATGAAACTTTTATCTAATCAAGCTACAGAAGGAGATATGATAAAACGTTTAGAAGCTGTTGCGCAATATGAATCTATAGAAGCTGCAATACTTGGTGCTATAAACGCAAAAGGTAATGAAGACATTAAAACACAGTTCTTAAATGCTTTTAATAAATTTTCTGTTGACTACTTACGTTTTATAACAGGACCAAAAAGAAATTTCTTTTTTGTTAATCCTGTAGAAAGTTCTGGTGCTAATCAGATATTTAGAAGATGGAAAAGTAAAACAAATAGAAAGGTACTTAATCAAGAGTTGACTAAAATAGCTAAAAGACTAGGACAGGATGGGTTTACACAAGCAGGTGTAGACGCACTTGTAAAATCTTTTGGTAAAGCAGGGTGGGATGTAACTCCCGCATTTGCTGCATATTTACTAGGTGATACAAAATTAAGAGAGGCTTTTCCTGAGTTATTACCTGACGGTTTAGACTCTGAAGGATACTTAACTGATTTACTCGGAGACCAAGATATATTTGATATGTCTGGGGGAGGAAACGTAAGATCTAAAAAAGTAATGGAGCTTGCTAATATTGCACAAGCTTTTGACATGTCTACTTATGAAGCAAACTACAGAGACTCG
>Ga0181396_1000031_pt1 | contig 30970 bp, 28 predicted proteins | sample 19SPOviralmetaG_FD_130125 | JGI IMG/M metagenome (GOLD analysis project Ga0181396, IMG submission 130125) | Marine viral communities from the oligotrophic San Pedro Time Series (SPOT) site, San Pedro Channel, CA, USA - 19 SPOT_SRF_2011-01-11 | ecosystem: Environmental > Aquatic > Marine > Strait...
CCAGCGGCGACGGTACTGGTGGTGGGAACAGTAATGACTATTCTGGAAATCAGTATACCGGATTCTCGTCGGGCAAGGGCTCTAGCAAAGTGGTTTTCTGGTATAAGGATTCAGAAATACGCGATTTGGAGGGGGGTGATACTGGTGGTATGATATGGCAATATACAGATACTAGTAATGCTATCCCTATAAGCGTCTACGCTAATGGCGCATTCATTTCGGAACAAACATTTGCCACCACTTCAGACCGACGCATTAAAAAAAACATCGTAGTCATAAGTGACGACGAAGCATTGGTTCAGTTTAGAAAACTCCAGCCAAAAAAATATAACTATATTGACTTCAAGAAAAAAACAACCCAACAAGTTTATGGTTTCATTGCACAAGAAGTTGCTGAAGAAATACCAAACTCTACAACTCAAACAAGCAGTTTTATACCAGACTTGTATTGCTATGGTGAAGTAGATGTGTGTAATAATACAATCAAATTATTACAAAAATCAATAATAATTGATTCAAGCAATCAAAACATAGTAATACGAGACGTTTCATTAAACGTTGACTTGAGTTTAAATGATACATTAAAATGTTACGATGCTTCTAATGACGAATTTGAAATAGAGATCAGTAATATTGAAATAGTTGACAACGAATATATTCTAACAATAGACGCAAGTAATATTGAACTGAGCAAACATTCATATTATAATATTGGAGATGCTTCCGGAAATATTTTGCACAATAATTTGGTTTTCATCTATGGTAAAAAAGTTGACGACCTCCATCATCTGAAAAAGGATTCAATATGGACAGTCGCCGCTGCCGCATTACAAGAAGTGGACCGGCAACAACAGTCAGACAAAGTTCGAATAGCAGAATTAGAAACCGAAGTTGCTACATTAAAAAATCAAGTTTTTACATTTGAAACTCAAATGTCCGAATTACTATCACGTGTTTCTTCATTGGAAAATAGTGACAACACAACAACAACTACCGATGATTCATAAAATGTTGTAAAATAATATTTTTCAAAACCATATAGACAACAATATTTGACACCGTGATTGGCAATGTTTTCAATCTGTCTTTTTCCTTTGACAAAGACAAGTTGAGCAGTTCATAAAAGACAATATAGAAATAAGACGCAATATCATCATTCGTCAAGTGGTAAAACTTCAAGTAATACAAAATGTCGTTAGAAATGTCGTCTTTTACGATAGAATATAAATTGTTCAAAATTAGACTTTTGTCGCTTTTCACATCATTGTAATTATGTTTCACGAACAGCTTAACCCTGACCCGAATATTTTTACAGATTTTGTCACGATGGTGATGATTGTTTTCTATCGGAAATGATTCGCATACTTGTCCTGCCGACCCGCCACCCAAATACAGGTACCCGCAAAACCACAACACAAACCATTTCTTGGTATTAGAGCCGGGAAGAATCTTCATAATAAAGATAAGAAACCTTGTCTTTATTATGATGTTTTAATTGGGTTGTTCGTTTCAGTTTACTACAAAAGTTTATTTCAATTTTTTGTGTAATCTTAATCAATAATGGTTAAAGACTAATTCTTATATTACTACAGTATATCCATTGTAAAACGCGACAATGATGCCGCAACAAACACGACAACTAAAGCAACCAACGCAAAAAGGGCAACCACAGGCACAAACTCCATTTGTCTTGACCAACAAGAAGTGTATTGAATTTTACAGCAAGAATTCGCATATTGATTTTAATAATGTCAATGAAATGTTTATTGATTTGTTTCAAAAACTCACTTCGTCGGGCGGCAGCATTTTTCGCATTGACGAAATGAAAAATGCGCTCTCACAACTGGACAAGAAACTCAGCGTTCTTGACAATAATATTACTCAGAACAATACCATGATCAAGATGACGCACGATAACTTGAACAACAACAAGGAGTTTTACATACAACAAATCAAATCCATTATTCAGGAAAAAGAAAATGATCCAACAATTCTCAAGTTGATTCGCGAAGCAAATGAAACGTGGACACAAAAGTCCATCTTGACCATCACCGAACTCATCCCCAAGGTGAACGGTTCATTTTCGCAGGACATTTCCAAAACAATTCAAGAGCAGCAACAAAAATTGCTGGACGAATCCAATGTCAAATTTCAATCATTTTTGAATGATAGCCAACACTCTTCGCATCCCGAAATACTGGAAAAGTTGATCCAAGATAATTACGAAACCATTTCCAACAAGTTACTCAACACGTTTCAGCCATTTTTCAATCAAGAATCCAGTTTTCATCAAAACAATGTGGAATTGCGAACCTTTTTAGATAAGCAAAATAATTCAACATTGAAAGGAAAATTCAGCGAAGAAAAGCTGGAACATTGTCTGAACCAGGCGTTCCCCTGCGGCTCCATTATGGACAAGAGTGGCGAGCCTAAGAGTTGCGACTATTTGCTGGAGCGCACTGAAAATGGTGCGATAATGTTTGAGAACAAAGATTATGCGAATAATGTGCCGAACGATGAAGTGAAGAAATTTATTCGCGATATTGAGTATCAGAAAAGGGACGGCATTATGTTGTCACAGCACAGCGGAATTGCCAACAAAGAAAACTATCAGATAGATGTGCACGATGGGCAAATCATGGTATTTGTTCACTGTGTAAAATATGACGAAAGCAAGATTCGTGTGGCGGTGAATCTGGTTGACCACTTGCGCCATATTTTGGACAAGTATAAGAATGAAAAAGAGGAATTGGTTTTCTCGAAGGATGATATGAGCGCGATCAACAAAGAATATTTAGTATTTATTGACCAGCGGAATGGATTAATTGAGAACTACAAGAAGACTTACAAAGACCACTTGAAGCAATTGGAGAGCTTTGAAATGCCATCGCTGATTAAATTGTTGGATTCAATATTCACAAATGTGGAACAATTAACGTACACTTGTCAATATTGTAAAACCTATCTTGCTAAAAATAAGCGAGCATTAACAACACATCAAAATAAATGTAAGAAAAGTATTGTCAATTTAGATGCTCAAGAACTCTCAAATATCTAATTCCATCATGCCGCGAATAATGAGCATAAATACGAGAGCATGAAGGAGAAGACCTACTATGGTTGGACAACCAGCCGACGACGAGACGGTAACCACCGAGCCAAATAGGCTGTTCATGAGCATGTAAGTGTATGGACTTGAAATGAGTAAAAAGACGATTGCTGAATATAGCGAATATTTCCATTTGTCTTCAGAACCATAGTCTTCTTCATCGTCGTGATATTCATCATCGTCATATTCGTCGTCGTCATATTCGTTTTTGTCTTTACAGCAATCATTTTCGCAATTTTCATCACAAACTTTCTGCTCCATTGCTTGATTCATCGTCATTGGTTGGTTCATCGCTGGTTGATTCATCATCATATGCTGGTTCATTATTATTTTATATAATATACTTTTTTTTTATTTTAGCAAATTTATTCTGTTTTGTCTTTATTAGTATTTTCTTGGGGTACGTTTTCATTGCTTTTCTCTTTGATTGATTTCTGGTATTTTTCTAATTGTGGTAACGATAAATAACCCAAGGTAGTTGCCACAGATAAAAATAAAATTGTAAATTTGTTATATTTTAGTGAGTTAATTAAAAAAGTATTGTATGATTTTAAAAAATCATTCATTCGTATAACTATTTACTACTATAATATATTAATTTTTAAATTATTTAGAAATGGTTATAATATATAAATAATATATATATATATAACTTTTAGTATGCTAACCCTAAAAGCGGAGTTTTCGGGTGGAAATGACAATGGCGATACCGTCCACAGCCTCCCGGCTACGAAAGGTGGGGCGGTGGAGGGGGTATTGAATCCGATACTGTCTGCGGCTCATCATCGTCTTCAACCATTGCGTCATAAAGGCAGAGCGCCGGCCCATGCGGCGGCATACAATGCCCTGCTAGAGAAAATACAAGAACATACAGTTATTTTATTCAACATTTCTGATGAACCAACCAATTATGATAACTCCCTCAACAAATTAAAAAATGACATAATTGATGAACTTTCACAAAACACACAAAACACACAAAACACACAAATTTCAAAAAATGAAATTGGATACGGTATATCTGTTGCACTCGAACCAACTACTGGTTTAGTTAGTGAAAGAAACCCCCAATATATAGGAATTACATTAGATTTAACTCATTTAGAACTTAAAACCGGTAAGAAACCTAAAGAAATATTTGAAATATGTAGAAATCGTTATATATTATTTAATTAGTGAAAATTAAAAAAAATAATATCCTATATTATTATATAATAATATGCCTGGTGATAATAGCGACTATCAATCTTTGACTACGGACAGTAGTTTTGCGGCTACTCTATACACCGGCGACGCAAGTGAGATAACCGGATATGTATTTGATCTCTTTCAAGCCGACGTTTCTTTAACACTAGATCCTTCGTTTGCTGCAGCCTTGCCCGGTGGCACTGGATTTGCGGCGGTTAATGCAATCGCAACATTCGACTTGAGCGCTTCGGTTTTTAATAATTTGTTTTTCATCACAGTGGACTCTAGTGATATTGATAATGTTGAAGGCAATGACGTTGTTTTCTCAATTGATGGTAGCGCGGTTCAATACCCATTTATAGATAGTGGTGTAAGTATGGAATTTTCCAATTCTACCGTACAATACGGTGCTGTTAATAATCAATATGTTGATCAATCATTGAAGAAGGATATTGTAAGACACATTGCGAAATCGATTACTGGAGGTTATGCGGTCGCCGATATTTTCTCGAATGAGTCTGAATTAATTGCTGATGTTGTGTCACAAGATGATAGTTTGCACAACACCCTTAATACCGCAATTGACGCTCTCAAAAGTATTACACAAGGTTATACAGTTGATCAAATCAACGCCACTGATATTAGCGATACTGATCAACTCCGCTTCTTCCAAGTAGCACAGTCACTTTTCGGTATCAATGTTAACGATACTGGTGCCGGCGGAAGACAGGAAGCGCTTTTTGCGGATTTGTCAAATGAATCGGTTGATGCTAATGGTGACCCATTGGCTAGCGTAACGGTTCCTCTCAAATTCAAGGTGGGCGATGCTATTGCACTTCGCATTCAATATGATCCGAATAGCAGTCCAGTTGGCGGCATGGGCGACAACACGATACCCAGCCGTTCTTACAAGATTCTGATTCCTCTAAGTTAAATGTAACAAAAACATAAAATAATTTGGACTCTGTGTAAATAATATATAAATAACATAATTTGTTCTATTTATATATTAATGGTTGTTGGTAGATCAAATGGAAATGTTAGCGGCGTGAGTCAACTTGGAGGATTCAATCTTGTTGGAGGTAAAAGAGAGAACCGTAACCTCAAATATGACTATTTCAGGTTAAAAATCTTATATGAGCGTGTTTTGTTTCAATTGCGACCTCCCATGACTTTATATAACGAAGGTGAATTTGAGTTTTTTATGAGTTCAATGCCCAACGTCTTGACATTAACACGTGTACTTAATAACGAAAACACCTTTTTCATGAATGACCCCAAACCTCTCAATGATTATGAATATGAAGGCGGATTAGTCGATAAGTATCTTTTCATTACAAATCGTCTGGTTGATACTATCAAGCAGGCGATGACGGAGTATATTAAAATTCGCAATTTAGAAAACGAAAATGCTGAACTGAAAAGTTACAAGGAAATCTTAGAAGACAAAGAGAAATTAGTCGCATATTTAGAACAACAACAAAATACTGGTCATCTTTTTTCGGCATCCGCAACTTTGCAAACTCAACCGCAATTGAAACTGTGGTATCAAGTTTATATGGAACGTCACGGTCCGCCTGGGGATGGTGTATTCAATAGTGAATTGTTGGCAGAAATTATTGAGGAATTAGTTGCGTCCGGTGAAGTGACCGAAGATGAATTGATTTTTTAATTGGTTATGTTATCTACGTTAGATAATAATCTATTTAATAATTTGTCTGATTCTAAATACCTATACAACCTACGGTAATTTAATTTTTGTTCTTTGTAATTTTGTTCAAAGTGGGACCGGAATTTTTTGGCATATTTTTCTTTTTCCTTATTCTTTTTTTCTTCTTCTTCTTCTTTCTTTGATGTTTTATATAAGCTACCTGTAAATATTTTTGCAACTTTTTGAGAAAGACTTTCAAGTAACTCCATGTCGCTTTTTTCTTTCATTTTAACCGCAGTTTTGAATACACCTGACAATAACAATTTCTTTGCGTCTCTGTCTCTCTCTTTCTTCTTTCTCTCTCTCTCCTCTCCTCTCTCTCTCTCCATTTGTGTGTTCATTTTATTAACTGAAATTACGGCTATTTCCAACAATTTTTTTGCTTGTGCTTTCAAGTTGGGATTGCGGGGACCGTTCCCACCACCTTCTTGATACATATTGTTATCATCATCTAAATCAATAGAAAAAATGGCGCTTTCTAAACAAGCCATAATATTAATATATAGTATTATATTACTTATTCATAAATAAATTCATAATGGCGATTGAAAAACTTGACATTAATCTTTATTTCTACGAATACTTACTTCAAAATAAGTTCACTTTTTTTTTGTGTTCCTTATTACTATTGACATATCCATTGCAAAAAGTGGTTCTCCCCAAATATTATGGTAAAGTAATATCCAACTTACAAGACGGTTCAAACAAAAAGTTTGTGGAGAGCGCAAAAATGCTATTGATTATTTATGCGTCTATTCAATTGCTACATTCTATATATCAAAAGATACAAGGCGCGCTTGTTCCTAAATTTTCAGAGTTTTCTATGAAGAAAATCTTCTCAAGTTTGTTGAAAAATGACAACGAAGATTTTGAAAACATGAAAGTTGGAGAAATCTTGGCAAAAATATCTAAATTGCCAAATCTGATTTATCGTTATTTAGACATCTTGAAAAGTGTCGTATTTTCTCAATTGATTGTCTTGGCGAGTTGTATATTTCATTATTATCATATATCGTCTAGAATATTGTTAGCATTTATTTTAGTTGTATTTGGTGTATTATTATTACAGTTTGTGACGTATAAGACTACAATGGGGGTTGAAATGCAGCGCGAACGGGAACAAGACAAGATATATCAACATCTCCAAGATGTTCTGAACAATTTGATTTCCGTTATTGTTTGTAAGAACGAAGAATATGAAAAAGACAAATTAAGCACAATATTTGTGTCATTCACAAAAACTTTCAACAAGGTCTTGAACATCAACTTCATTATGAGAGTTATTTTTTCCTTTTTTAATATTTTCGCGTTTTGTCTTTTGAACTACATTTTATACGAGGAATATTCTAATAAAAATATCACCAAGGAACATTTTATTTCATCATTCATCATAACCTATAGTGTCTTACAATTGTTCAACGACGGTGCGCATTCAGTTCGTATGTTAGTGGACATGACCAGTCAAATTACAGATATGGAACACTTTTTCAACAATCAAATCTTTCAGAAAAAACACAGTTCACATGAAAAACGCCGATTTGTGAACGGAGACATTGTATTCAAAGATGTAATTCACAAATACTCAAAAGATGGCGGCGAACACGTCGCGTTGAAAAAGGTAAATATGGTAATCAAACAAAATGAAAATATTGCGCTTACAGGACATATTGGTAGCGGCAAGTCAACGCTGATTAAAACGCTCTTGAAATTAACGATTCCTACCTCTGGAACTGTAACGATTGGTGGAGTTGACATTAATAATATATCTAAAAAGGAGTTATATTCGCACGTCTTTTACATTCCACAAAAGCCCAAGTTGATGAATCGAACTTTGTACAAAAACATCATTTATGGTTTAGAAAAACCCGAAAACAAAAAGGATGTTCTATTCAAAATAGAAAATATTATGACTTTTATGAAACTTGACGATAATACAAAACAAACCTTTGTTGAAAAAATGGACGATTCTGTTGGACTTGAAGGTTCGAAATTATCAGGCGGACAACGTCAAATAGTATGGATTATTCGCGCACTTCTCCGTAATCCGTCAATCATTGTTATGGATGAACCAACGTCATCATTGGACAAATCCAATAAGCAAAAAATATACAATATTATTGAAGAAATTGGTCTCAAAAAGACAATCATCGTCATAAGTCACGACGATATATCACTCGGATTTAAAAAAGTCTATATGAAAGACGGGCAAGTAAGTCAGTTGAGCATTTAATTTTCTTGATTAATTATATAAGAAGATAAATGGTATCTAACACAGAAGAATTACTCAACCTTGTCAAAAACGACAATACAAACAAAACAAAATATGTTATTTTGTTCTTTGTATTTATGATTGCGTTGTCGCAAAACTTATTCAAAAATTTGTTTGGTTGTAATCTACAAAAAATAATAAAAAATAACTATACCAAACACGTAATTAGTTTGTTGTTCTTGTTTCTACTCGTCGATATAAATATAGACACGAATATAGAGTACAAATCAAATCCGTTGATAAGTTTGGTATTTTCGGTAATTATATACGTGCTCGTATTTTTACTTCTACATAGTAATAAAATATACATTACGTTCATATCCATCATTATCTTCGTGTTGATTATTTTGGACAAATTCAAAAGCTACTATCAATCCACAATAAACGACCAAGAAGATTTACAAACCAGGTTAGATTTGATTTATAAAACAACAAATGTGTTTGTCATAATTGTTGCCCTTACAATTATTATTGGCACGCTAACATCTCTCAATATGAATAGTCTGAATAAAACCATTTACGGTAAAATTAAATCTTGTTCCTAAGAAAGAAAGTAATAATGAAGATAAATAATATATTTAAATATAGGATATTATTTATCTAGTAGTATATAATGTTTTTGTTTAATGATGTTAAAAAAAATGAAGACATGCGTGTAAAATCGATTGAACTGTTAAAAATACTGAATAATATTATTTTCAACAGAACATCTTGCAGTAAAATTATGTGCTGTGGCGGATGGTCTCTTTTGGGCATCTATTCCACCACCCAACTGAAATACATTGTTCCATTTATTACTAATTTTGTATGTGGTAGTGCAATTGTCATCGGCGGCATTTCTATGTCTACTTGGATGATCTCTTACTTTGTCTACAAAAAGGAAAACGACGAACCTGACATTGTTGAAACAGAATATGAAAAATATTTGAATTTTATCAACAAGGATTACGAATTATTTATTGATATTTATAAGAATGAAAAAGAAGATTATTTTACAAATGAAAACAAAACATTTATTAATGAATTGAAAGACTGTAGCAACCATGAAACTTACGAACTTCCATATTCATACAATCCTAAGATGATGTTTTATTACGACAACGATTCGGACACTTTTTACTATTATTGTCAAAGTGATGTTTCGTGTAAAGTTTTAAATTCAGCGTGTAGAACATACACGATTGCTAAAAAATGTATTCAACTATTTCAAGATGAAGAGGAGATTCAATACATGAAAGGAGAGGCGTCTTATGATGTGGATGTTTCCTTTTCAAATGTGCCTGAGGAAACAACTTCAACGAATTCTTTGGGTTCTACATTATCTGCGACCGAACCAGAAGAAGGCAAAGAAGATGAAACAAATGGATTTGTTAATATATTTTACAACAAAAAAAGCAAGAAAGAAAAGGCTAGAAAAATGACAAAAATACCACAATTAAAGACAAACAAATTTATTTACAAAGGGACGCTAGACGAATACAATAAAGATTTTTTAAAGAAGGCAATTGTTAAGAAACAGACAAGTTATGAAGAGTATTTAACACAGTGTTCAAAATAACACAGCCTATGATTGAAGAATGGTGTAATTGTGTTTCTTCAAGAATTCAATAAATCCAATACTTTCCTCCATATCATAACTACTTTCAAGATTATTTTTTGCGATTTCATATGCGACTCTTTCGTAAACATTAAAATTTTCAATATAAAGGTTTAGCAATTCATCTAATGGTTTTTCACATTTGGCGTTGTTTTGGGGTTCCATTTTCCGGCAGCGAAAGGTTATGATTCTAACAGCGTGTAAACATTTAAATCAATTTTAATACGAAACTAACTACCTAAATTGATGGGTCATATGATAAAGTATGATTGTCGTATAAATAGACAACATATGGCTCATTCATATTCTCAAGGGAGATTTGTTCTCCGTTCATAAGCGAGTCGCACCCATGTTCGCTACTACATTTACGTCCGTTACTGTAGATAGGCAATTTAATATTGTCATATATTGTATAATAGTACCATTTGTCTCTGCGTGCGTGGATTGGTTTCGCAAAGATCGGGAACATTTTGGTGGATTGATTCTCATTTTTTAAATATCCAATTTGGCGATAATTATGTGGTTGATTGTATTGTAGAGGTGGGCTGTAAGGATTCATTAGCGTATCGTTCGGCGTTTGGTTGTAAGACAGTTTAGGGTCCATAATCGGTCTTAGCAAGTCGTAACTACTTTGCGGTTTTTCGTAATGAAGATGTGGTGACAAATTGTTGTGGTGATGTAAAAAAGGAGATGAATGTGATGTGACTAATAGTGGAGAATGGCGATTCATTTGCGAAACATAACAGTGTTGATATATTAGATACAGCAAAATTCCGGACAATACAATAATAAACAACATTGTAAAACTTTCAATGCAAAATGTTCCTGGCGGACACTTAGATGTTAACTTTGATTGTTTTGCCATATAAACGCTATAATATAATGAAATATTATTATATGTAAATATTATAATGAACAAACTGACTGTTATGAAAAGCGCTGTTGCAATCATACTTTTATTATTTATTGTACACAGTTTAGGATACATATACAAATCTTTTTTGAAAATAGAGAACTTTGACGCCGACGACGCAGACAAAAAATTGGAACAGTCGCTTAAAACCACCCTTGAAAAGTTTTCATTACTTAGCTCAACAACACAAGAGGCAATGAGTTGTAATATGACAAAATAATAAACTGCAATTTAATTATATAAATATATATATCAAAGTATTTATATAATGAGATTACATCTTGAAGTGCGCGACATTTTACAACACATAAAAAATGCGATTGACAATGAAGCATTATGGATTAAACATTATAAAAATCTCAGAGAAATAGAGAAAGATTTGTCGGAAGAAGAGACAGAGAAAGATTTGTCGGAAGAAGAGACGAAGAAAGATTTGCCGGAAGATTCTCAAGAAGCCAAATCTTTGGATGAATTGTTAATATCTGACTTTTTGTATCTTGAATTGAAAATATATGGGATTAACGATCAAAATAATAAGGATACTGTGGAACTCGTGATAAGTAAAATAAAAGACATAGAAAAATTTATTCCTATGGTTTTCAACTTCAAAGAAAGATTAAAACTCGTTTTGTGTGCGGTTTCTCACATTTCTCTCGAACAGACCAATTATTCTTATGATGACATCGTTGATAAATTTAAAAAGCTTGATGAAATCAAAATGCTTGATGGTAATACAAACGCCTCCGAGCAGAATAGTGATATTATAAACAAGCTTAACAAATTTTTAGCAGAGAAAGAAGAAATTGTAAACAAATATGAATCTATAATTGATACCTTTCAGAAAAATATCAAAGCCTCGTTAGAAGCGAACGCGAAAAGCTTGCCCACGAACCCGGTGACCAGATCGGTGACCAGATCGATGACCAGAGGCGGGGCTATCAATGAAGGACCACAAAATATAAATATAAATGATTTTTTTGGAGGTATTACAAAACTAAAAGGAAAAAATCCGTTAAAAGAATTATTTAACCTTTACAATTTAAACAGGCACTATACAGATGATGATAAAATATATATGTTTCAATACTTTGTATGGATAAATTTTTCAAGCATGAATCAAAAAGATCACAAAAAACAGTTAGAAATGTTGAATAACGGATTTAAATCTTATATTGACAATACACGGTTGATTGATGAAATAAAGAGCAGAGTTAAATCGTCAATGGATAAGTTCCACGGCTTCGCATTATTTAAAAAGTTTTTACCCAAAAAAAGGTTTAATCAGGAATGGTTCGTCAAATATTTTGAACAACACGCTCCAATTCTTTCATTGATTCTCGGTACGAAGGAGGAGGCGGCAGCGGCGGCTAAGCCGCAAGAAGTATTTAATAAATACATTGAGAAAGTGTTCGAATATTCATACGCAAAACTTTTAATAGAAAAAAACATAATTAAAGAAGAAATTGACCATCAGAAAAAGGTAGAGGAACAAAAAGGCCGTTTGCGCGTAAATATAAGTTCCGACTTTACAAGTGCAAATAACCCATTACTTAGAATGTTTTTGTTTTTTGTTTCTGATTGTGTTGGTTTCATGACTTCACAAATACCCCGAGAAGATGACTTATGGTGGCATAAATTGGAGAAAAGTATTGGTAATGAAATTAGTCTTGATGATGAAACTCTTAAACGCGAAATTGGCGGTGAACAAATATCTTTGTTTGATTATCTTGAAGAACAGTTGAAAAAATCAGAAGAAGACGACAAAATCAAATTACTAATTGTTAAAGCCAAACTAATATATCTTCTCCAAAACTATCATTATTTCTAGTTAGAATACTAGGCGGTATCAAATATGATTTGATTTTTGACTCTTTCCAAATAATTAACGTATTTTTGATTTATATTTGCATAGTTGTTTCCGTACAAACAAAAATAGGTGTCGCAGTTCTTGAATGTATAATAAACTTCGCAAAACAATACTAAAAACACAATCTTATTTTTCGCAAGAAAATTCTTATTAACCAAGAAGTTTTCTGTGTTCATATTACACTCGCTAAAAAAGTGCACATCGCGTCTCATATAAGGTAATATGGTATCTTGATTTAATCGATAGTGTTTAAATAAGAGTGTTTTTACAAACAAAACCGTAAAATCATAATAACTAAATTTCAGAATTTTAAATGATGTTTCTCGGGTATTACGATAATCATCGCACTTTTTTTCGTAAAATAATTTCATGATCTGGTCGCTTTTTGGGAACAAATAGCTAATTATTTCTTCAATAATATATTCGGGTAAGTCGTATTTTTCAAGAATTTTACCAAACAAAACATCAATATTTATTTCATTTATTTTATGATAATCAAATGAAATAAATGCCATAATACTATTTCTATTTTTCTTGAAACTTTTAAATCACGTTCATGTTAATCTAAAAATTGTTTAAGTCTTCTTAGCCGTTTTGCGCTTCGCCTTCTTGTTTTTCTTCGCAAGTTTCTTGCCAGTTTTGCGCACCTTTTTCAAAACAGTATCGGTTGAATTTTTAATTCTCTTGACCACATTCATAGTCTTAGACTTAATATAATCGCCAATTTGTACACCCTGTCTCTTCATTTTTCCGGCCATCTTCAGAACATCGCCGAATTTCTTCTCAGGGTTTTCTGCCCTAACTTTCATTACAAACTTGTTCCAATCTGAAAGCTTTCTCTTCGTTTTACCTCCCATTCTCTATATATGTATCAAATATTAATTTTTCTTGGTATTTTGAACATCCTTCAACTCGTCGTACAATTGTTTTACGTATTGTTTGCCAAAAGCAAAATGAAACGCGACCAACCGCTGGGTCAAATCAGTTGCTCTGTAGAATAATTGCTCAATATATTCACAATATGTCATCAAACGAAATCTAATATAATATTTAATACATCTCCATTTAAATTATTTAATATATTAATATTTTTACGAAGAAAATATCTTTCTCTCAATCTCATGAACTGTATCCCAAACTTTTGCACGTCTTTGGAAAGCTCCAATAGTGGGTCACTCAACTCGCGGTTACAAAGCTTATTATAGCAACAGGGACAAGAATGTTCATGCAAGACAACATTGTGTTTATATAAATAAAACTGACTGCAATCTTTGAAGAAGTCAAAATAGTTGATTGTGGATATTTCATTGTTATTGGGGAGAGAAGAATAAAGACAAAATGTTGGGTCTTTGAACGGATAATCGTATGGAAGTATAATTTTTATGTTAAAAAACAAACGATCATTTTTATACACATTGATAACATACGGTTCCAATTCATTTACAAACAAAGTGCGGACATCAACTTTGTCTTTACCGTAATAGTTTTCCAATAGTTTCAATTCTTTATTTACCCGATTCATCATTTTAAGTTTAACCATGATGTTTCTAAAGAGATTGATTTGTTATTTTATACTTCCATCTGTCTTTTTAATATTTTTCTACATATATTGTAATACTAACACGAGTATGAATTATTTAACGTATATCTCTTTTTTTGTTACATGCTCTTTTCTTGTCACTACAGGAACAATCACATTCATTGAAGCCCTTCGCACCGATATTGTTGCCATGCGACATATTTTGAATTTAGAAACATGTATTTCTATTGTTGCCGCCTACTTCTATGGTAAATTCATAACTATGTTGGAGCCGTATAAAGAACTTATTTTAAATGAGAAAAAAGACAAATCTGAAAAAGACAAAAAAGAGTTAAGTAACATCGAAAACAAAATTAACGATACACGATATGTAGATTGGATGATTACGACGCCTATCATGTTACTGGTGCTAATATTGGCACTCCAATACAATTCGGGTGAAAAGGGGGTCAAGTTTGCCGATTACTTGTTGATACTATTGATGAATTATGGAATGCTCGGCTCCGGATATTTAGGAGAAAAAGACAAGTTAAACAAACTTGTAGCAAACATTATTGGTTTTGTCTTTTTTGGATTGTTATATGGTTTCATGTATTACAAATATTTATTGAAAACAAAGAATGGTAATAATATCAACAACCAGATGCTGTATGGGTCGTTTTTTATTTTATGGGCACTTTATGGATTCTTTTACATGACCAAAGAATCTATCAAAAATACCGGATACAACATTTTAGATCTTTTCTCCAAGTGCTTCGTTGGAATATACTTTTGGTCTTACAGTTCACAAATTTTTGTTTGATTGACTACATTAGCAATGAGAATTCAACAACACAAACAAAATGTTATAGTAAAAATATTATAATACTTTATAATATAAATGGAGTTAGCTAAACTTTTATTAAAATTATTGTACTTTGGTGTTTTGTATTTCGCAATATTGATGGTTGTCAAACCGTTGATCAACGTTCCAAGTACCAACTTGATTCTTATTGTTCTTTCGCTTAGTGTTTTACTAATGTACTTTACATTTGATAACATATATGATGTAATAACCAAAAATGAAATTATTCTGAAAAAAAATGATGAGGATGAGGATACAGACGAACAAACTGGTGAAGATATGATAGATTCGACGAAGACTGAGATAGTCAATCAAGTACGCAAAGAGGCGTCTTCGGACTACTTATTTGATCATACTCACAAATTTATACAAGATAAAGTATTTGTTTAATAACATTTTCTCTCTTTTATACTACGAAGCAAGTTTTCTCGGTTCTGTATATCACTTTTAAATATAAACTTTCCAATATGATTCAAGTTGTGAGTAATATTTAACCATACTTCACCTCCAATATCATTCACTCGTTCACAAAAAGAATAATCTTCTGACAAATAAATTTTGTCTTTTATCATACAACAAAAAAGTCCGCAAATTGCTTTGTCTTCTTTGCTTAAGTTATCGGTTTTTATTGTTAATTCAGTGTGTTTTCTACATAACTTATTAACAATTTCTCTTTTCACCATCATAAATCCCGTTGATGCATGTTTGACGCGAATAAAGCGTCCATTGTCGCTTTTTATTAATTCTTTTTCTTCATCCACTATCGCATTATAATTATAATCCAGTCCGCGAGACTCCAATGACTCTTTTGATTGAATTTCAGTTTGCATGGAATACATAAACCGTTTCCAGTTAAATGATTTCTTAGAATAAGCACAACAAACAACATCTTTATCAAAGTCTAGTAAGTCAATTACCGCTTGAGCTGGAAACTCAATGTCGGAATCAATAAACAGTATATGTGTAAACTCGCTGTCCATAAATTTAGCAAGCGAACTATTGCGAGCGCGTGGAATCAGGCTTTCATTTCCCATAAAATCTATGACGTATTCAATACCATAATTTTGGAGAACACTATTCAAATTCAAAATACTCATTGTATATTGCATGGTCATCATCGCATCATAACAGGGTGTAGATATAAATAGCTTTATTGGGCTTTTTGAAAGATGATTCATAATTTGTCTTTTAAACTATTTCTTAGATTGCTTTTTATTTTTTATATTTCTTTTTGACTTTTTAATTAATTTCTTGTAATCTTTTCTGGAGATTCTATTACGCTGACAATTTATCTGCATGTTTGCATACTTCATGACTTTTTTTAAAAGTTTTTCATTGTTATCCAACTCTCTGAGATACCTGAATGTGTATTTTGAATGACCCTCACAAGGAATGCCGTTCGCAATGATTGTATCAGAGAAATAATTGTTTGTAAACACGTGATAATAGACAAAATATGGTTCATTAGTAATGTGTCGTTTGATATTTTTCATCAATGCTACAGGAGCATACATGTTTTTGCTCGGCAAATACACACAGTGATTGTATGTCAAAAATAAATCTTGGTTGCACGTAAAATCTTTAGACAATTGAGAACCACCTGGTATCTTATATGGATACTCTGTTCCGTCATTTTGTTTGACATATTTTTTCACTTCCAAGCATTCAATCACATTATTCTTATGATCAACCAACTTGTCCTTTCCTGGAACTAAATCTTGAATCTTCTTGTATCCTTTTTTTGTAAGAATGTTGGTGTCTCTCAAAAAACATGGTATGAATCCAGTGTAAGGATCAATAAATACTGGTTCATATTCTTCAATTATTTCTACTACGTTGGCATTATTGTATGCGGTAGAATCATAAGTCCATGAAAATGAAAACGAAACATCGTTATAATAGTCAACATTGTTAGACGTTGAATAAAAAGTTGTATCGTAAATTATAATCCCCAGCTCTGCACTCACGTCAGGGAAAATTGGACTTACCGAAACAACAACAATGCTATTGCTACTGTCTACCGACTGTATTGAAGAGCTTGTAATTTGAGTGCTATTTGTAAGTGGATAAATGTTATTCAGGTCTATCTCAATTGTTGTGCTGAAAGACAAATCAAGGTCAATGTTTCCGGTAGTAGTCGTTTCATCCTCTTGGACAACACTACTGGTAATGTCAACTGTCGGCGGTGAAGGTGTCGGAGGACTGGATGAAATAATCTGCGAACCGAAAATAATACTATTGGTATCATCAATCACATAAACATCGTCTTTACTGAAAGGACTACCTGTTGCTTCTACACCATCAATCGTTAAACTAAAAGTGTTATCCGAATTTACCACTGTCAGGTAAAATACTCCATTAATACCAACCTTTACTAAATCGCCCTCATTTGCCAATGGAACAAACAAAACGCTATCAGTATCAGTATTCTCAATTACAACGGGCGGTTCAATTTGATTTGACTTAGCAATCACCACCTGTTCAACATCTGGTATTTTCTCTGTTGCGGTTTCACTGAGCGTGACATCGTCTATGCCCATCTTGATTGCCGTCACATCTTCTGCCTTTTCTAAAATCTGATCAATCAATCTTGTAAATACCTTATTATTTGTAATTTTAACCGCAGGAGGCAAAGATACAACTGGAACTGCATCTACTTCTCCAACAGTAATCGTGCCGCCCATATAATCATGATTTCCACACTGGTAATATAAAGTGGTTGGCGTCTCGGAAGTAATACTTATTTGTGTGTATGCCCCGGAACTGCCGGGCGTTCCACTGACGCTTACATCAGTTGTATATTGAACACTCTTATCTACATCTTCATAGAAGAGTAATGGGTGTCCAGAATTAGTCGCATCATCTTGATTAAACCGATACACATTGTTAGGATCAACTGCTAACGAAGGTGCTTCTATACCATCAATAAAATAAGCACTGCTTGAACCTTGATTATAATATGAGTTACTTGATGTCTTAGCATCAATTGTAACATTGTAACTTACATTAACTGTTACTTCGCCACTTTCCACTTCATCAAAATCTGGAACCGTCAAATCAGGAATTTCCATCGCTAAAATCATATTAATTTCGTCTGCACTAAGTTTGTCTTCCTCAGCAATATCAGCATCTTCTGTGAATAGCTCGGCAATGGCAGCAGTTTCTAGTAATTTTGAAACCTTGGCGTTTATTGTAAACGAAAATTCATTACTCGAACTAAAAGTATTACCCGCTTCGTCTGTGATTGCTCCATCTCCCAACTTGAACGATAGTGTATTATCAATGGTATTATCAAGTGCAGAAATAACAAATGAATAAAGTGAACCTAATCCACTTAGACCAGAAAGCGCGCCGTTTGAAGTTATTGTAAAATCATTAGCATTTAGAGACGGAATGTTCTTATTAAATTCAATGATAAACGGAACGTCTTGAACATTTGAACAAACATCTTGATAAACGAGTTCGCTAATGCTAGAAACTATTGTTCCTGTTGGAATAACGCTATCATATTTCCACGAGTAATTATATGAAACATCATTGTATAATTGTTCATTATCAAAAACGTTGTAAAATCCGGTGCCTTCGGGGAAACTTACCAAAATATCTGCCGAAGAATCAGCTACCACATCCGGAACAACCGTCAGCACATAAGAATTATTCGCTCCACTCAAGGTTCCAGAACCGTTTGTAATATTAATTGCATTCACATCAAATACAACATTTTCGGTAAACTCTAGTTGTAAATCAATAGAACTATTGTTTGTAAACGCTCCTTCTTTGACATCACCAGATGTAATTGTTAGTTCTGGAATCGGTGGTGTGTAAGTCCACACAAATTTATTTGACGCTTCATTTGTTTCGCTGTTATTATTATATCTTGTAACTGAATTTTCCGGTAATAATAATGACGTTTCTGTATTTTGTGCAACACTTTCTAATGTAAATGTATAATTTCCACTACCTTGATCTACAACATTTGTTATTGTTCCATTAACAACTGTGAACATACTGGCATCAACTGTATCAAAAGTGGCGTATGTCAGCGTGAGAGATATCTGGATAGATTTATATAAATGCGATGCTCCAGATTTCAAATCAGGACTTTCAATAGAGACCATGTATTTAGTTCCAGTGTAATTCCATACAAAAGTGTTTGAGGCAACATCATTAAAAATATTAAGATCGTCCTTCACCTTATTATCCGCAATCTGAAGCGAGATTGATACAGACGAAGATGCCGGAAGTAATCTCGCCTTGTAACTTTGTCCATATGTTATAATATTACCCATGTATTCATGTGCCTCACACTGATAGTAAAGTGTTGTTGGTGTATTGGAATCTACAACAATAATGGTGGATGTTGCTGAAACGGTCACGCCCGCAGTATATGCTGAACCACTCGTCTTTTCTGCATCTGTATAAAACTTCAGTGGATGAGCAGAATTGGAAGCATTATTGAAAGTATACGTATTTCCCGCTACGAATGATACTACCTTGGCTTCTTCACCATTCAAAAAGAACGCACTTGAACTTCCTTTGTTTGTATATGGATTATTTGCAGATACTTTGCTGCCAATAGTAACCGTGAATGTAGTTTCATGGTCTGGGAAAGCGGTTGTTTCCGACAACTCGGATAAATTACCATTTGTGGAATCCACAGCTGCCAATGAAAATCCAGAAACCGGTTTACTGAAGACGAAGTATGTTTCTATACTAACAACATCCGCACTGTCCCCACTATTAATATCTTGTGAGGCAATGTAAACTTCCGGCTTGATATTGTGATATGTCCAAGTAAATGTCTCAGATGTTGCGTTTTCATTTCCATAATCGTCTGAAAATGCGCCAGTCGGAAATGTCACGCTAATAGCACTACTCGCAAACGGCTGAATTCTATAAGAATAATTTTGACCGCTTCCGCTAAAATTCACAATTTCGGCGCTACCATTCACATTGATCGAGTTAATGTCAAAATTGCTAGTTGATTTTGAAGTAATAACGGTGAAATCCACGTATTCTTTGTTGTTAGTGAGTCCAGATTCTTGACTGGTTTCAATCGTATATGTGGGGACATTATTATCGTAATCCCAATTATATGTAGTATTCAATGCGCCACTTTCAAATGCTTTACTTAATCCCTTGCCAGTAGTAATCGGATTATTTGTTGGAATATCAATCACAATTGAAGCTGCTATAGGACGGAAAGTTCGGACCTTGATTGCATATGTTTTACCAGAACCTGTTGTTTTGATTACCTTACAATTGGTTCCTGTAATGTACTTTTTCCGAAAATTAAAAACTTCTTCCGAAAATACAACCTGTATCCAAATAATGTCTTGGTTTGTAAGCGAGCCGGTTGCTCCAATATTGGACTTTATGCTCTGGATCGTCAACGGCTCCGAGTTATATTTCCAAGTGAAAATATTACTTTCTGGATTCGAAACAACGTTAAGACTTGAATTAATGTTTCTTGTAATTGTATCTTGTTTCACGAAAACCTTACTGTCATAAATTGCAGTGCTTGCACCAAATTTAAATGAAACCTTCGTATCACTCAATTGTCTAAAATCAAATACATAACCAAATGACGTATCAAAATTAGATTCGTCAATGATAAAAGACTGTGTGTCAATAGAAGAAATCGTGGCAATACTATCATAACTGACATCCATTTCCATATTGATCACCGCCTTTGGATTTTCATTGTTTGTAAGCGTGTCAGTCGTGGTCAAATTTATACTCAAGATTTGCGGTGCTGTATCATTCATTCTCGTGTTGTACATAGTATAGAGCGCGTTCACTTCAGTGGATATAATTGCGTAGTTGTAGAAACGCAAATTCTTTATGAGTCCTGTAAAATACCTGTAAGCATTATCTCCATTATTACTGTTCACAGAGGCACCTATCATCTGATATGTTCGCTCGCCACCATTGATAACATTAGAAACCGCGTGAGTCTCTTCCAAGACTCCGTTTTTGTAAACAAGAACATTGGTTTGGGTAAAAACAATAACCATATGCACATAAGTTGTATTCTCATAAGCAAGATTCGTGGTTATAGTATTAATCTCACTATCTCCACTACTTTTAATATAAAATACATTACTAGTTGATTTTCTTTGGAGAGTAAAATTATCATCATCACTATTTCTCAACGTCAAAATTGTCGCAAAAGACGAAGCGGTGATACCACTTTTTGTTTTATACCAGAAAGATATAGATGCTTCGCCAGACCCGTTGAATATTTCTCCCGAGATCGTAATGTAATCTGACGTTGATTTGTCAAATTCATATTCATTATAAATCGGATCATAAATGACATTACCGTGCAAAGTCAAGTCTAATGACTTAGACTCTTTTTGTTCTGATGTAATGACCGCAACTGTCTTATTATTAATAAGTTCAATGTCTAGACCATTGTATTTCCATGTATACACATCAGAGCCTTCGTAGTTTTCTGTTAAATTTGTAGCACCATCTACATAATTATACTGAAATTGGTCTTGTGGAATATATATGGTTGAATTCGTGTCACGCGAAAGACTTTTGAATCTAAAAGAATATTGTGTTGGCGATATTTTCGCAAAACTATTGCCGACAATAAAACCATTTGTAAAAGAAATGTCTGACTCTGTTAGTGAAGCAAATGCTAATTTGGTATTGGGTGTGTAAGTCAATAACATGTCAATTATATTTTTCTTGATTGTTCCATTGTTTGCAACATCTGCACTAGTAAGCACCAGGGATGGCTGTTCGATATTGGCAGTCCAAGTCCATGTAAACAATGTTGGCAAAACTGCATTTGAAGCATCGAATGTGCTCTGCATTTCAATAGCCGAATCCACATTAGGAGAACTGGCAATAAAAGTAAAAGTGTATTGAGTATTGTTTACTCGTTGAAATCCAGTAATAGTTCCGTTAGATGCCGAAATATCTTCTTTTTGTATAAGCTGTTGGTTTGTAATAAATTCTCTTGACAAAATTATTTCAAGGTCAATGGAAGATGATGTTTGCGTTTGATTATTTGAAATATCCGGACTGTTAAATGTCATAACTGTAACCGGTGGCGACCATGTCCATTCAAATGGCTCTACAATGTAATCTGCAAATATATTATCGCTTTCTGTACCTATGTTGAACTGTGATGTTACGCCAAATGTTGACGCTGTAAAAACAAATTCATATAATAAATCTGATGGTTGGGCAAAGTTTTTTATTGTTCCATTTGTTGCTGTAATTGCTCCTGTAACGCTTCCAGTAGCAGTTTGAGTCAAAATAATTTCCATATTGATTTCATCATTTTCTGATGTGCCATTGTTTGCAACATCTGAACTTGTGAAAGTAATTTTTGGCGCATTATATGGAACATCGGAAATGCTTCCAGGCGAATTTGGAAACATAGTGTTTTCCAAATTAGTCAACGATGTTCCAAGTTGCTCGTGTAAAACTGTCCATAGTTGGCCCAAAACAACATTATAATTAAATGCTTTATTGAAACAATATTGCATATTTATTAATGTTGTGATACTTTCAAGTTTCCATTTTGATATATCTTTTTCAAACATCCAGTTATCACTAAACATGCTCTTCATTTTTGTAACTTTTTTTACATTCCAGTTTGAAATATCTCCGTTGAATAAATAGCAAGAATTGAACATACTATCCATATCTGTAACATTTGACACATTCCAGTTTTCAACGCCGGTCATTTTTGAATAATAGCATCTAGAAAACATCAAATTCATATTTTTAACATTTGACACATTCCAATTAGAAAAATCTACTTCAAGTTCGGAACACCAATTAAACATATTACTCATAGATGTAACATGTGACACATCCCACCCGCTAATATTCAAATCAGCAACATGAACCCCATGAAGCATGTCATCTAAATTGTCTATGTTAGAAATATTCCATTGAGATATTTCTGGATAGTTAATTAATGAAGCCCTTTTATTAACTGCGTACAAACTTATAATTTGTCTCAATAAATAGTTATTAGTTATATTTGTTCCATTGTTTTTGAAACCAATGCCAAGTCTTTGTTCAGAATTATTTGGACTTCCGAATGAAAAATTTGGAATATCCATACGTTCTGGAATATCCATCCATTTCCCTTTGAAAACCTGATTAATCCCTTCTGCCAAAAGAAACATTCTATTCACATTAGTTACATTATCTACATTCCAAGGCGTCAAGTCCCGATTGAATAATTTAGCCGTGTTAAACATGTGATTCATGTCTGTAACTTTAGATACGTCCCAACCTGAAATATCTTCATTAAATGAATAAGAATTCGTAAACATATAAGCCATATTCAAGACATTTCCAACATCCCATCCGCTAATATCACAGGAAAAATAATTGCAGTTATAGAACATACTATACATCGTCGTGACATTTGATACATTCCACGATTCTATGTGAGCGGAAGTTTTACTAAGCTTCCAGAAAGCCCTATACATTGTTGTAACATTTCCAACATCCCAATTATTCAAATCTTCTTGAAATATTTTGGAACCTATACCTTCAAATATTTTTTCAAAATCTGTAATGGCAGACACATTCCAGTTTGAAATATGCCCATAAGTGTTTTGAGCAGTTATTCTGTCCGAACCCCACGCAGTTATTGCGTTTTTTAAATCAGTTTTACTTGTAAATGTTGTTGCCGGTGCTGCATAATCAGCAACAAACGTAGAATTAAGAATATGAGGTTCATACCATAATGCTTCTTGAAACATATTTGTTGTATCGGCATTTGTAGTATTCCAATTACTTAAATCGTGTCTAAACCCTCTTGCTCTGTAAAACATCTGAGTCATATCAGTAACATTGCCAACATCCCAACTACTCAAATCCCGATTGAAATGATAATTTACTTGGTAGAACATCTGTCTCATGTTTCTAACATTACTGACATTCCATTTACCAATATCGCTATTGAAAACACCAGCACCATAAAATGTTTTTTCCATGGATGTAACTTTAGATACATCCCAGTCTTCCATATCATATTGAACCCAAGTTTTAGCACCGAAAGAAAATAGAAAATCCATATTTGTCAAATTCGAAACATTCCAGTTTTTACATTTCCCAAATAAACTCTCTGCATAAATTCCATTTATAGAATAAATATGCATAGCCCTTTTTAATTGTTCGGTTGTTGTAAACCCGACAATCGGGTCATAATCAACTTCTATGTGTCCGGTTGGACTATTCGTCAAAGTCTGATTCCTGTCAAACATCGAATACGTGTTTATGCTATTTATGAAAGACGAATACGCTGTTTGAACTGGTAAATTTTTCCAATGTCCCCCTAGAATTTGACTAAAATTGCGGGCCAGTAGAAAAGTACTTGAAAAAGTAGTACCATTAGAAACATTCCAGTTTGATATGTCCTGATCAAACGATGCCGCATAATAAAATGTACCGACAAAGTTTGTAACATTTCCAACATCCCAATTATTTAGAGGCTTGTTGAAATTGATTGCTTCATGAAACGTGCTTTCTAACGTAGTAACTTTCGTTGTATTCCATGCCGTATAAGTATTGCCTTGTGAATCTATTTGATTTGTAACTGTATCAATGTTTTGATTAAACGACCAAGCCTTTTGAAACATATAAGCCATATCGGTCACATTACCTGTGTCCCAACCTGAGATATCTTTATCAAATAAAATTGCTCCGGAAAATGCACTTCTCATAGTGACAACATTACTCACGTTCCATGAACCAATTGGAGCATTAAATTTAGAAAGATAATTGGAATTTCCACGAAAAGCCATGTTAAGACTTGTTACATGAGAAATATCCCAATCGCTCATACCATCTATTTTGCTCCAATCCTTTTCTGTATTATAATCACCTGCAGACCATATTGCACGAAACATTAGGTCACTTAATGTTTTCAAACTTGAACCAATTTTCCAAGTTGAGATATCCCCGTAAGTGCCAGTAGTTGTTTCATGTGTGGATACTTTTATATAATCCCTCAATGCGTATTGAAGTGTTCCTAAATTTGTAAATGTGTATGAATCTAATTCAACTTTCACATCATAAATTTTTTCATTGAAATAGAGTCCAACTAAATTTACATTTTCAGGTGTCTCTAATATCCAATCACCTTCAAACATCACGTGACCAGTTGTATCAATAGATGAATGAATTGTCATATTTGGCGTTCTTTCTTGTAGAGTTTCTAAAATGTATGTCCAGTCTGGACCAACTAATTTACAAGTTAATATATCGAAATTAGAGACTTCTATTTCGTCTTGTAAAAATAGTAAAAAATCTGAAAAATTTTGCCACGTGTTCAATGATGGGTCAGGTCCATTGTAGTGGGAATAATATATTTCTTTTTCTTGTTCAAGGTGCCCCTCCGGGTAAATTGGAGTTTTATTATACGCTCCTTCGTCCATACTTACATCTGGCTCCTGTATACCAACAAAATATTCACTGCTAGGATCTGTTATTTCTCCATCAGTCCATTCACAACTGTCTTCCAAAACATCATATTTCAATGAGTTTTCTTCGTCAAATAATGAAAAATGAATTGAAGGAATATTTTTCTTGAACAAGGACACATTATTTAAAGAGGCGCCAGTGTGTTCAACAATTTGTCTTATTTTGTCTTTTAACATGTCAAAACTTTCATGAGAATGGTAAACAAGTATTTCTGTATCCGGTGTAAGACTTACATATACTTCCGGCAAATATTGAGATAAACTTGCGTCAAATAAAATTAATTGGTTCATTTGTGTTCTTGAAGTGAGAATGTCAAATGATGACTCCGGAACAAAGTCTAATGTTCGTGATTGCTTTACTTCTCTCATTACTTGACCATTTTCAACAACAGTATGATGAGACAAATATGATATTGAGATAGGTTTGTATAAATTTTCGCTCTCTTGTGTGACATCATCCATAACTATTTTGATTTCACTTGATTCAAATTGGCTCATAACTTCCTGGAAATATTTCAATGCATCACCTTTCTCTTTTTCAGGTGTATTTGAGAATCCAAATACAACGCTGTCTACTTTAGAATTTTCTGACAATGAACATAATATGCCTTTTAAAATATTTACAGATTCATCTCTTTCTTCAAAAGACAGAATCATATCTTTGTTCAGAGCAACTTCATCTGCACCGACATTTTTGGGAATGTGACACAAAATGTTAACATTTATTGTTGGTGCGTCAGATGTTCCATGAACCGCATCTACAATATTTCTGGTTAATTCGTTGATATCATCCAAACCGTCGTGTTCATGAATTAGACCAATATAACATTTGTCTTTTAACGAACTTTCCATAACTGCGAATAATCCTTCCAAATCATTTTCATAATAATGAGTTGGTATCAACAAGATGTAGGCTTCGCTTGTTGTTCCATTATTTACCACAATGTTTTGGTGATATTCAATGAATTCCTTTGAAAAAATGTTCAAATAATCTTCTACTTGATTTTCTAGAAAACTAAGATTTGTATTATTTACTTGGAAATAACTATCCAAAAACCCTTTTAGTTCGTTGTTTTGCGAGTAAAAGCTTCCAAATAAAGTATTCAACCAATTTGTTGACATTTTTATTGTTTCGGATTGTTCCAATGAACAAAATTTGGACAAATAATTCATATTCACATTAAATGCTTCATTTCCGACAGCAGTTTGTTCAACATGTTTAAGGGCGTTTAAATAAGACTCGTAGTAAACTAAATGATTTATATCCATAAAATCCACATTTTCAATTTCAAATGATTTGCTCAATGTAACAAAACAATCATTGATGTGCACCCAGCTCTTGTATACATGATCATGTAACTCCAAATTATACAACTTGGCGACTTCACCTACAAATACTGCGCTTTCTACGTTACTTTCAAGAATGTCAAAATTTACAAACAATATTTTAGTAATATTAAATGTTTGCGTTTCCATTTCATTTGTAATGTATTCTTGTATTTTGGTGTGAATATTGTCTTTTGTTGTGGAATATATATCTAATTTCACAATGACACACGATGAATGTTTGAGAAAACTCAACGTGTTATACAGAGCACCTTCAATAAACGAGTCAACTACAATGATTGTGGTTATCATCTTATAATAAATAAAAACATTTAATTATTATAAAAAATCCTCAACTCATATGATTTCATCAATCAAATCATATTTCAAACACTCTTGCGCGTCAATCCACAATTCGTCTAAAAGAAGTTTTTCCAACACCTCTTTCGTTATATTCGAATTTTGATAATAAATGTCTTTCGCATTCCTCATGAAGAAATCCAAATTTGTGATTTCATCTTTCATCTCATTTAACCGTCCAGATGATTGTGATTGAAGCTGATGAATCAACATGAATGAATGCTTGGTCATGTATCTTTTTTTACCAGAAACCGCAATTAATGACGCAGCCGATGCCACAAATCCATCAATATAAACATGCACTGGAGTATCCATATTATGGATTACGTCACATACGTAGAATGTCGGCATCAACATCCCCCCACCACTTTGAATGTGCAAATTAATTGGAAATACTTTTCCGTACTGAATATGAAGTTGTTTGGATTTCACATCAAGTTGTTTAAGGTAAGATGTCAATGCCATACACGACTCAATCGTGACCGGACTATAAAAGTTTAGTATCAATGGATATGATGCGTCGGCTTCTTCTTTAAAAGAATATGTTAAAGGTAACGACGACTCTTCCTCTTCTGGACCATTATTGTTATTTGGCCAATTAAATATGTCTGTTCCCGAACTCAATACTGACGTTCCCGTACTTTTGAGAAAGTTTGCGCGAGACATATGAAAAGACTGTGCTGTGATTGGGTCAAAAAAGACAAGTGGGACGAACCAAGAGGAAAATTTCATATAAACTACAAACATATTTTATTCTTTGTAGTTTATCTATTCTTTGTATGTTATAGCTTATCTAATATTCCAAGAACTCTTCGCATTGTTCCTCACTATTTTTAATGATCATGTTTCGCTTGTTGTATAAAAACATAATGATTTCATCCTTGATAATTTGTTTGGTCTCATCATTCTCAATGTTTGCGTCAAATTTCTCGAAATTTTTCTTGAGAAAATTATACGATTCTTGGTCCATGTTTTCGTTAATATCGCGGTCACGCAAGTTCTCATCATACCACTCTTTCAATATGTAATACTTGTCATCAATCAAATCGTCTACCTCTTTACTCCGCGACTTTATTTGCCATTCGTTTTCATTGAAGATCAACAAATACTTGTCTTTCATATTCGGAATATAAATGTTCATATTTTCCGGCTTTTGTGGATTAAAATGAATCTTTTTCATGATTGTCGGAATCGCATCATTGACTTGTTGAATTGCTCGCACATAATCATTCGCAGTTAGATGCGAAATATCCGTATCTTTATAGTTCAATATGTTTGTCACTATGACATTATTCGTATTGTAATTATTGATCTGTAACTTGTTCGTCAGTTTCTTGATCATTTGGTCTTTTTTCTCGTTATCACTTTTGCTGTCATTCAGTTTGTTATTGATAGTGTTGAGTTGCTCATTCATCAACTTTACCAGTTCTTTCAAATCTTCGTCTTCATTTTTCTGACAAGAATACTTGATGTGTCTACTGAGTCCCGGACGGTGTTTATATTCCTTACCACAATACTTACAAATATGTTTTACCGGTTTCACAGAATCGGCTTCACTCTCAGTTAGTTCATTCTTTTTTGTTTGCAATGGTAACTTTGGGTAACATTTTGGGTAACTTTGGGTAACTTTTTGATGCTTTTGTGTTTTCAAATGTCTGGTGTAATTAGATTTCAATTTAGTAGAGAAATTACAGCATTTACAATCATAAGAGGTCATTTACTGTAATAACAAAACAAAAAAATCTTATATTCTTTTTATTCTTTTTTATTCTTTTTTATTCTTTTTTATTCTTTTTTCATAATCATCTGTATTGTGTTATCATTATTGGTTTGAATTATATATACGATTGAACATAAATTTGTTAGCATATTCTTAAAAAAGAATAAAAATGGTAACAAAAAGGAATAAATTTAACCCAGAGAGAGAGGGGCAACTTTTATACATCTATATGAAATTTCAAAAAATAGTTTCCTGGAAAGTTGCATTTTATTTTCACGGATATTTTGGTGGCGATTGTTTTTGGCGATAAAGCGCAGATCTAAAAATGGTAACTTTGGGTAACATTTTGGGTAATTATGGGTAACTTTGGGTAACAAAATGGTGTGGTAAGGTTTTGTTATAGTTACTCACAATAATCAAACTATTTGCGTAATAAATATGAAAAGCGATGATTTGTCGGATATTCTTTTTATTCCTTTTTTATTCCTTTTTTATTCTTTTTTCATGGATAATGATATAATGACACGATATATATTACAGACGACTATTCCTTTTTATTGATAATTGTTAGCATATTCTTAAAAAAGAATAAAAATGGTAACAAAAAGGAATAAATTTAACCCAGAGAGAGAGGGGGCGACTTTTATACAACTATATAGAATTTCAAAAAATAGTTTTCTGAAAAGATGTTTTCTTTTTTCATACATTACCTACTAGCAATCTTATGGTTCACATTTGTCACCGTTTCTCCGGTTTTCGCAATCGTTTGCTTTACAGTTTGTGTTTTTACTCCATTTTTAATCTCGGTGGTTGTTTCTATTTTTGTATCTCCGTGAATTTGCGTCGACACGCTTTTCTGATACCCACCCATTCCACCCATCGAAGACGTTCGTATATTGAAAGTTGTGGTATTTCTCGCTTGCGGATGCTGCACGTGTTGTGGAGGTTGTTGGAAGAAATTGTTATTGAAAAAATGCTGAAAAATAATATTTGGATCAACAAAATGAGGCTGCTGACGGTGATGATGAAAATGGCCGCCGGTCGGCGGCATGTGCTGTGAAAAGGGATTGGGATTGTCGTATTCTTGTTTCTTTTCCGGATCTGATAACGTCTGATACGCTTCCGAGATTTTTTTAAACATTTCTGCGTTTCCACCACGGTCTGGGTGATATTTTAATGCCTTTTTTTTATATTGCTTTTTGATTACATCGGCTGACGCATCTTTAGGTACATCTAAAATGTCATAGTAATTCATCTTTGTAGTTTGCTATACCTATTTATATTATTTAACTTTTAATTTGATTTCTTTTTTCGCATTTTGAATCGCCGAAACCTGACACTTTTTATCCTTATCATTTTTTTGCTTTTGCCATTTCTCAACTATTATATCCCATTGCTTTTTTTGCTGGCACTCTGACACTTTTTTCATACAACGTTCTTGAATATATTATTTTTATATTTTTTTATAATATTATTTCACATTTTCACAAACCTTATGCCGCGAAAATACAATTTAAAATTCAAACTTCGTTATGCGCTTCCAGCGCTGAATTTTAAATTATATTTAATAATGAGTGAGAAAAAAAATGCTACTAAATAAACTAATAATTTGTCAAATACTTTCGCAGCAATTATGGTGTCATTTTTCGGGTGGCGGAATGATGGGTTTTACACTGGGAATTTTGGTCGCCGTTTTTTCTGCGATTTAGTAATGATTTAACCGCCATTTAGTTTTTATTTCTCAAAAATGATTTATTTGATATATATACTATGGTCAAAAGTATTAAGAAACCCACCAAAATAAAAAAATACAAAGGGAAAAAGAAAGATCGGAAATATAGAACCACCAAAAAGAAACTGCTTCCTCGGCGTTCATTCAAGAAGAAAGTCAAAAAACAACAACGGGGGGGTGAGGGTGAGGGTGTGGGTGAGGGTGAGGGTGAGGGTGAGGTTGAGGGTGAGGGTGAGGGTGAGGTTGAGGGTGAGGGTGAGGGTGAGGGTGAGGGTGAGGGTGAGGGTGAGGGTGAGGGTGAGGGTGAGGGTGAGGGTGAGGGGGGGGG
>Ga0181396_1000033_pt1 | contig 30047 bp, 23 predicted proteins | sample 19SPOviralmetaG_FD_130125 | JGI IMG/M metagenome (GOLD analysis project Ga0181396, IMG submission 130125) | Marine viral communities from the oligotrophic San Pedro Time Series (SPOT) site, San Pedro Channel, CA, USA - 19 SPOT_SRF_2011-01-11 | ecosystem: Environmental > Aquatic > Marine > Strait...
ACTCAAATGGAGTTATTGATGCATCTCATGTATTTTTATCATTAGTAGATGACAATGCTGATGGAAGACCAGATAATCCATTAGTGTTTAGCGAACTAGTCACTAAACCAGGCGGCGGACTAGAATCAGTTATTATAGATGACGTAGCAAAAACTGGTCGAGCTAATTTAGATTTTGAATGGCGCCATGTTGCAGCTGATAAAGAAATAGTTGATCCTAGTTACACAAACATTATAGATGTTTATGTGTTGGATAAAGCATATGATACAAAATATAGAAATTGGTTGTTAACAAATACAGGTGAAGAACCACTTCCACCAACAAGTAATGCGTTAGCTAATAATTTTGCAAATGTTGAGAAACAAAAAGTTACAAGTGATACCATATTGTATAAACCAGCAAAATATAAAACAATATTTGGACCAACTGCACATTCATCATTACGTGCAACATTTAATGTTGTTAAAGTAAAAGGTAGTAATGTAGTTGACAGTGAAATTAGAGTTAACGTAGTTAAAGCAATCAATGAATTTTTTGCTGTAACAAATTGGGACTTTGGTGAAACTTTTTACTTTACAGAACTTGCAGCATATGTGCATAAAGAATTATCAATGTCAATAAGTAGTTTTACTATTATACCACATGGTGCTTCAAGTGTGTTTGGCGAATTATTTGAAATTACTCCAAACATTGATGAAATGTTTATACCAGATGTAAGTGTTGACGATATAGATATTGTTAGTAATGTTGTTACTAAAACAAATTAGGATAAGGTTTAATGGCTAAGAAAAAAGCAGGAAGTTACAAAACTCCAAATACAAAAGCATCTAATTTATTGCCATCAGTTTTTAATACTGATGTAAATAAAAAATGGCTAGACAGCACATTAGATCAAATGATCTCAAAAGGTAACCTGAAGAATGTAGAAGGTTTCATAGGCGATAAGTCAGGCAAGAACAGATTCAAAGAAGATATTTATTTAGACAATACAGATATAAGTCCAGCAATTGTAGTTACAGACAAAGATAAAAAAGTAACTAATTCAATTACAATGAGTGACATTGCAAATGCAATTAACATAAACTTTTCTGAATATAATTATAATACAGCATATGCAACAAAATCATATAGTTATAGACCTCCAATTAACGTAGACAAGTTTGTAAATTATACAAACTATGCATGGGTGGATCAGATGCCCATATACGAAAGTATTAGAACTCTTGACGCAGCAACAGTAGGATCAGTAACATCAGGCTCAAGCTATCCAGCAAGTCCTTCACATGGTGATTATTTTGCACTCAATGATGGAGTAAACACAAAAACTTATCAATGGGATAATGTTGTTAAGACATGGCAACCAAGCGGAGACACAGGTTCAATTTACAGTAACAATGGAAACAACGCAGGCTTTACAACTGTAGTTAATCCAGTTGACTTGTCAGCTGGTCAATTAGCATATGCAATTGTGGATAACAATAATACATTTGTTATGGAAGACCAAATGCTTATTAAGTTTGTTGGTGATGGTTGGCATTCAGATGCACACAAGAGAACATATCTTGTATCCGGCACTGGTAGAAATATTAAATTAATAGAAGTATACAGTTGGGTTGACAATAGCACACGCTACCCAGACACAACAAAAACTACAGTAACAGTTGGTGGTATTTGGGACAAGAGTAAAGTATTTACAGTTCAGCCCAACAAAGAAAGTAAGATATATTCAGTTGATGGGCAAATTGGTGTAGCTAGTATGCTTGCTCGCTATAACGCTACAGACGACACTAGGTTACCTGTATTTGATGGTTTTATATTTCCATCTGAAGAATCAAACAAATCAGCTTGGATGACTGACGAACTAATTATGTTTGCTGACGAATGGACTCAGCAAGATAGCACACCAATGGATGCTACAGATTACCACAAAATATTTTATACACAGCGTGATAGTGTTACCGGTGATATTACTATAACAAAATTAGTTGATGCAAGAATTCTTGGATCAAATCAAAAGATAGAACAGTTTATTGTTCCTGGCACAAGTGAATCAGTATTAGCAAAATACAAAGATAGATTATCTGGATTTGATATTTTAAATTGGGACAAATCAACTGTGGTGTTTGCTGAAAAAGATTATCAAGTTATGGAAACTGATAGTCCGTATAGAACTGCATGGAGCAGAAATAATAAATGGACAGCAGTAGAAACACTAATAAAAATTAACGAGTTAATATATGGCGGCATTAATTTAAAACAATTAACTGATACAAAATATATTGCTAAAAGACCAATCATGGAATTTGATGGCAAACTTAATCTCTACAACTGGGCAGACATTGATACAAATTTAGGTGATAGTCAATGGGCTGGCGTAATAAACACAATGGTTAAGCCAACTGGAAGTTACATACCAACATCATTGCCGGGTGGAAAATATGGCTTTAATTTAACAGACATTGAACTTAAAGAAGAACAGCGTATTGCATTCTCTGAAGGCACATTTGCAAGTAAAACCTGGCAGGTTAGTTCAAATATAATTACTTATAATGGCATTGAGTATAATGAGCTAACTGCTGATATTACATTACAACCAAATTATTGTGCATACGTTAGAGAATCATTACCAGACAGTGAAGATAAAAAATGGAACAACAGTGATGTTTGGTTTAATGGCACAGTATGGAGCACAGGGCAACAACGTGTTAAGGTTAACCAAATGCCGTTGTTTAAATTATATACAACCAGTGGACAAAGATTAGAAAGTTTAGAAGGTGCAAAGTTTACAGGTAGTAGAATATTTAACTACAAAATAGGCACAAGCACAGTTGATCCTGAATTAGGTATTGGACTGTCATATAAAGATATTAATGGAATTGGCGAGTATCAGTTTGAAAATTATTTATTTACTGAGCCGCATTTCCAAAGTATTACGTCACAGTTTAATAAAGATACAAACTATCATAGACAGATACTAGGACAAAAATTATTTAAAGTAAACAATAAATTAACTAATCTATACAAGCAAAGCGAAGAAATTGGCGGGGCAGAAACATTAGTAACACATGATGTAGTAACTAGTAATGCAGACTTTACAATTAACGTAGGGCATAGTTCATGGAGAACAGATAGACGTGTTGTATTACATCAACAAGATAAAAGATGCGTAGTAACAGAATTACAAAATGGTGTTTACTTAGACAAAACAAATGTAGATCATACAAACATATACGTAGGTAAAAATATACCTGTTGTGTTTAACAACTTATTAGAAACTGGTGATGTTAAATTTAAAACTGTGGCTGGTGTTGATATTGAAACAACTCCACAAGCAGGTGTAACTGTAACAAGAAGTGGAAATGATATTACCTTAGCACTTACTACATACAGTAGCAAAATTATTATTGACCCAGTAGATGCAACATTAACAAATGACTATACAATCATACCACTTGACAACTATGATAGCATTCAGCATACAGTGGAAGTTAATGGTAAGCAATTAAGTCCTAACAATTATACAATCAATGCAGACACAATTGTTATTCCTGCATCCGTCGGATTACAAAAAGATGATATTGTTGATTTAAAATACTTCAGCAATAACAATACAAATATAACTACTAACTCATCTTTGCCAAATACATTAAAGCATAATGCAAATAACGAAGTAATAGAAACATTTACAATGAGCGAAACAATGGCTCATTGGCAAAGTATAATATCTTCTACTCCTGGGTTTGAAGGCGACATCCTTGGAACAAATAACTATGAGGCACTAAACAAACAACATTACTTTGGTGGTGAAATATTTATTCACAACGATTTGAGTATTGTTCACGATGCTTTATATTCCAATGATACAGTAAACGTTACAGATGCATTAAGAACATCAGGTGAAGATTGGGATAACTTTAGAAATAGATTTAGAGCTCAAGTAGCCAGATTAAATGAAAGAAAAAATTATCTAACTGTTAGAGAATTAGTTGATGATGCAATTGAATCAATTACTATTACTAGATCAGGTGGAGACTTATTTAGAACATCTAACATGGTATATAAAACTCCTGTTCGAGTGGAAGAATTTATTCATGCAGATGGAGATACAGTATTACCTAGAATATTTTTAAAAGATAGTATTCACAGTGATGACAATATTCAAGACCACGTTTATGTTTACATCTCAGATAATGTAAGTGGAACACTAACAACAAGACTAGCAATAAAAGATATAGACTATATACAATCAGGAAACTTAATTGAATTTATATATCAACCAATAGCTATGCCAAACAAAGGTTATCCAAAAATTACAGTGTATAAAAGACACATGGATGATATATGTTATGTTCCTCCTAGTTTAACAAAACTTAAACTTGCACCAGGGTGGTCACCAGAAGTAGACACTACAAACAATATACTAACTGGGCATGACGGAACACAGTGGGAATTAAAATCAACAGCAGAATTATTTAACATGACAGATGCAAACTTTGATGTTGTTAACGCATGTCAGTTTGAATTAGAAAAAAGAATTTACACAGGATTAGTTATAAGTGATACAATTAATACAGATGACGAGTCTGTTGAAAGTTTACAATATGGTATGGTTTCAAAGTTCACTCCAAGTGCAACACGTGAAACATGGTATACACTAGAAACAATTAATGATTTACTCAGTAAATCATTTGCACAATGGAAAGCAAAGAACAAACGAGAAGATACAGAAGTTGTATACTCGCTTGCAGATGTAGATACATGGAACTTTAGTTCAATGGGTTCGGCATTAGGTGCAGATATTCCAGGACAATGGAAAGGTGCATACAAAATATTATTTGGAACAAGCACTCCAGACAAAACGCCATGGCACATGCTTGGTTATGCATTTAAACCTACATGGTGGGACAGCACATACAGTTGGACAAATGCTACAAAACGTGCGGCACTTATTAAAGCACTAAAACGTGGACTAGTAGCACCTGGTAGACAAGATATAGAATGGGCAAACCATTTGTGGGATTGGGATAATAAATGCCCAGTTACATCAGCAGGTGTATTAGAAACAATTACGACTGTGTTAGGAACTCCACAAGACATTGATAAAGCAAAACGTTTTGAATTTGGTGATCATGCTGGACTAGAAGCTGAGTGGAGAGCAAGTGGATCAGGACAAGCATCTACAATAGATGCTATTGTTAAATTAAATCCAACAAAAGCATCTAGCATATTTTATTCACCATCTGTAAAAGTTAATACCAAAGAAATAGATTACTTAGGCAAAGACGATTTAGAAATTTATACAACTTCATCTATACCAACACCAGGCAAAGTTTATGGAAGATCAATTGTTGATGTTGAAGTTACAGCTATTGCGTTATTTGATACAAACACATTTGTTAAACTAGTTGGACCAGATGGATCAACAGAAGCAGACATAACATTATCTTTTGATACTAGACCAGGAGTATACACACCCAATGAAACTAGACGACATGTTATTGGTGCAAGTGTATCACACAGAGGAAGAAACTTAACAACACTTCCAGCAATATATACTGGGTTTGACAACTCACAGGTTGCAACATCAACATTTAAATTTAAAACAAAAGAAGTAGAATATGTAGCAAGCGGTATAGCACAATCTTTATACAATCATACATTGCGTAACAATTTAGATTACAACATAGACAACTTACATACTAAAGTTGATACAAGACTAGGAACACAATTACGTGGATTTAGTAGTAAACATCTTTTAGAATTTAAGACACAAACATACGATGAAACAAAACATACACTAGGCGAAAGTGACTTTGAACTATCAATGTATAAAAGCACACCAATTAATATTGCAATTGCTAGTGAAATTACTGTTGAGTATTTGGCTCCAGGTTGGAAGATTAGTGGCAATGGATATGGTAAACAAGAATTTAATTTCTTTGCACCAGATAACACTAACTCAACTTCGTATACAAATGTGGAAGTTGAATCAGTAGAAGTTAAGAAATATAAAAAGTTTGCACCAACACATAGCATATTAGAGTATAATGCAATACTTAATAAGATACAAGACACTTATTCATTTATAAGAGGATACTACGCTTATTTAGAATCAATTGGATTTGAATTCCCATACAGCGGAGACAGTGTAGCTGTAGAGTTTGTTAAATGGGCATTAACTAATCCATCAACTACTAAAACATTTGACCTAGGATCTAATTTTAAATTTAAGCCAATACATGGTAGCGTAGTAGAATTAAACACAGGTGTGTTTAAAGAAAATACTATCACTGATACAAAAGGTATTACAGTTGAATCAGATAATTTATTAGTAAGCAGAACAGAAGATGTATTATCATTAGAAACAAAAGATAAAACAATAATTGGTTCAGCAGGATTTGTTGTTGTGGAATACGAACACATTGCATTACTAAATGATAAAACAACGTTTGGTGTTGTTGTGCATGATGATATTAAAAATATAAATCAATACAAAATAGCATTCAGAGGATTAATAACTGATAAGTGGGACGGTAATAAACGTGCACCAGGTTACTTAGTTTTTGATGATAAGGTTGTTGAAAACTTTGATAGCAGTGTGCAATCAGTTGACGACTACTATAAAACAGATGGCATTGACTTTAATCCTACAATTAGAAAACTAGAAGATATAACTATTGGTAATTCAAACAACGAACTTACTATTAGTGAGAATGAGTTTGATTCAATTACTAAACGTAATTATTTTCAAGGGTTGATCAAACAAAGAGGAACATCAAGTGCATTTGATAAAATTGAACGTAAATTTATAACTGATAAGCTAGACATTAAAGTTCATGAACAATATATGTTGTCTAGAAGTTACTTTGGTAACACAGACAGATTAGACGCAATAGAATTTACATTAGACAATAACACATTTGAAACATCACCACAAGCTATTAAGTTTAATAACTTTACAGGAAGTGAAACTGTATACAATGATGTATTAGTTTATCCGCAAGGTGATAGTAGATTTGTTAATCCAGTAAAAACAGTTAACGCAGTATCGCTTGCTGTTGGCAAAACTTATCAAATAAAATCATTGGGAACAACATCTCAAAACGATTGGAATTTTCTTGCAGGAACTTCAGGAGTTACATATGTATCTGGTGATACATTTACTGCGGTTAAGACTAATGAAAACATTACAGGAACAGGCACAGCTACAACAGGCACTTCGTTTTCTACTCAACCTATAACAGAAGTTGACATAAGTAACTTAACAGCAGGTGCTTTATTAGACACTGAAGCAAAATATAAAACAAACTTATTAAGTGAAATTGGAAATGTATATAACAAATTAGAAGATTATGCAATCATAGAAACTTGGGCAAATAATAAAAGTTATAAAAAAAGTAATATAGTAAGATACCAAGGTGGATTATATCAGTGTATACCAGATAGCACAACAGTATCTACTGTAAGTGAGAATATAAGCATAACTGGTAATAATACAAATCCAACATGGCCATCAGGAACAATAGTAAGTATTGATGGTGCAGTGTTTCCTATATCTAAGGAAGTCCAGGAGAAACAACCAATACCAGTTACAGGAACAGTTTTGAATCCTGTTATTACTGGTGCAACATCATCAACTAATACACTAATAATTGATGGACAATCAGTAACACTTAGCAAACTAGCAGGTGTCAATGTTCTAACTGGTGTTCCAGCATCAAAGACAGGAATTGTTCCAGGACCAGCATTTAATTCAAATAATGGATTTGTTACAGATAAGCAATTAGTTATTAATGGAATAACTGTTGACTTTGACACAACACCACCAGACGTAATAGAAAACTTTACAGGTGATAACTTAGGAATTACGCCAAGTGATGCAACAGAAAATATCACAGGTGTAGCAGCACAGCAAACATATACTATTCCTAATACAACACTAAGTGGATCAACATATAGTGTTAGTGGTATAACAGTTGATGGAACTGCTTATGCAGAAACAACAGACTGGACAATAAGTGGACAAGACATTACATTTACTAATCCAACATTTGCAGGTAGCGAAGCTATTGTAGTTACAATGACACACGTTACAGTTGTAGATCTCAAAGATACATTTACAATTGCACAAGGAATTGTTGGCACTGCATATACAGTTCAATCAGTTACAGTTGGTGGAACTACACAAACTGATCCAACACATTATTCAATCAGTGGACAAACATTAACATTCACTTCTGGAAATGAACCGGCAGACGGAGCATCAATTGTTGTAACTATTGAACATACTCCGTTAAGTATGACAACTGCAGAAATTGTAACAAAGATCAATGACACAATGGTAGCAAATGGAATCAGCATAACTGAACCAACTGGCACACCATATGTTGCCAATGATGCTATACAGGCCGATTTGATTGGAAGTAGATTACGTATACGATACTGGGCTACAAGCACAGATCAGAGTAGCAATGATAGTAAATTAATACTTGGAAGTAGTATCAATGGCACTAATGAAATATTAGGCTTTGTTACAAATCCAACAGCAAGTTTAGTAGGATTAATCGAAGAACAACAAGAACAAGATTTAACTTTAGATGACATAGTTACATTAATTACTAATACATCAAACCTTGGACACATCACTGCAACAAACGACAGTGGGTATCTTAAATTAGTAAGTGGTGCAAACTTAACACCGGCTCAGAGAAGAACAACACTAACAGTAGAAGGAACACAGCGAGCAACAGTAGGATTGCCACTTAGCACTGCGGTTACAACATCACCTGTTACTGAACCTGTTGACTTAACTACTGCGGTATCTTTAATTACAACTGGACTAGCAGATCCTGTAGCAGCAGGAGGATCGGGTAACGCTGTAACTGGAGTATCAGTATTAGGCACAGGTAATGCTTTAACTATAGCATCAACTAATCCAATACTTACATTAGCAAATCCTGGCGATGTATTCTTAAATAACGCAGGTATTAGTAGTTATGGAGTAATAAGTTTAGTATCAGACAGTTCACAATTAAATACATTTGTTCCATCTGAATGGACAAACATAAGTCATACAGATCCAGCATTGTTTAATGTATGGGTAGCAAACGATTCAGATTATGAAATTGATGGTATTGTAGGTAATAATAGTATTGCTGTAGACACAAAACATTATGGATGGAATGTATTCCAAGTTCAGAGCAGAGGATTATATACAGCAGATTTACAAAATAACCCAACTGATCCACTTACAAAAGATGAACCATGTGGAATATGTGCAGGATCGATGACTGCCGATGGAAATGATGCACAAGTAACTGTAAACGCAAATCATGGATTAGCTGTAGGTGATTATGTAATGTTGTTAAACACAACTACTACACCTAACATTGATGGTATTCATAAAGTAACAAAAATTGGATCGTCAACAGAATTTTATATTGATCAATATATTGACAAATGTGGATCATCTAGTTCAGTAATGACATTACGATCAACAAGATTTTCTACAATAGAACATAGAGATGCAGCATTAAAAAGTATACATTGGAACATTCCACCAAACACATTAGTCTTTACAGACGAGGATACTAATCAAAAAACATCAATAAATGTATTTGAATCGGTATATCCAGTAGCAGGTGGATCAACTCTTACTGGTGCAGGATATCTAAATGGATATCTATATAATGAAGCAGTTAGTAATGCTTCAGTAGTAACAGATTCTATGGCAGTAGTTAGACACCAAAGTTCTAGAATTGTAAATAAAGACTTAGACAACATAACAGTTTATGATTATGATAGCAATACACCTATACTTGATTTAGAATTGTATGACCCGCTACGTGGAATTATTCCTGGTGTAGCTGATGCAGAAATTGATATTAAGAGTGTTCATGATGTAGCAATATATAATACATCTACAGAAGAAACATATGAAGCAGACGAAGATAACGCATGGGCAGAATCAGAAGTAGGTAAGAGATGGTGGGATACTAGTAAAGTTCGTTACTATGATTACGACCAAGGAGATATAAAAGATAAAGCAAGTAACTGGGCAAAGCAATTTGTAGGCAGTGAAGTTGTAATTTGGGAATGGACAAAAAGTTCTGTCGCACCAGATGATTATAACAAAGCTGTTGAAAGCAACAAAGTAATGTATGGAAACGTAGCATCAGGAACAGCATACGCTGAGTTTGATGCAGTTAAAAATCAAAACGAATACTACTACACACTACGTAGCGAATGGAATCCAAGCACTACCAAATATGATAGTGTTTATTATTTCTGGGTGCGTAACAAAGAAACAATTGGTCACTCAAGCAAAAATATTATTACAAGCGAAGTAGAAAATATTATTACAGATCCAAGTGCAAATGGAATCTATTGGTTCTCAGTAGCTGACAATGATGCAATTATTGTTTCAGACATATGGGACTTTGTAAATAAAAAAGTTGTGTTACAATTAAACAAACAAGTTGATCACAATCACGCACAATGGATATTAGTAGGTAAAGACACAGATGTAATACCTGACTATTGGTATACTGGATTAAAAAATAACTTATCACAAATTGATGAGAATACTTTACGTCTCCCAGATTATACAAATCACCCGTATGCAAGATACGGTGATGATAGAGCCAACAGACAAGCATGGTATGATGATATAGTTGCAGCAAGATTAAATGCACTTGATATTATTAATAGACAACTTGTATCAGTAAACGTATACAATGACTTTAAAACTAAATTCTTAACAGCAGTTGCAAATTCAACTATTCCAGATGATAGTTGGGATTGGACAGACTTTGTTTCTCCATTGCATAACTATGCTAACACATTTGCAACAGTTGTAGAGAATATAGACGAATTAAACACATTAGATACAAATGAATACCAAACAGCAAGGATTCAAATAATCAACGATGATGATATTGACAGAACTGAATTTTATCTATATAGATATAAAGAATGGATCCTAACTAAAAAGAATAACGCAACAATAAAATGGAACAAAGAAAGATTAGCTAAAACTTACACATGGGATATGGAACCATGGGATAGTTTAAATTGGGATAATACAGCTATAGCAGATTGGTGGAAAGCTCTTGTAACAATGTTAAGAGATACACTGTTCTTAAATGAACATACTGTTAAGTTTAATAAATTCTTCTTTGGAATGATTGATTATGCATTGTCTAGAACAAAACAAGTTGAGTGGGCAATGAAAACTTCTTATATACGATTAGAAGTTAAAAGTGATTTAGTAGAGAAAAAGAAATACAAAAAAGATATTATGTCCTCAATTGAAGGATATGTAAATGAGGTTAAACCTTTCCATGTTAAGGTAAGTGACTCTGCTAGAACATTCAACAAACAAGAAGAAGTGTATTTTGAACTAGACGAAGATAATTTTAAAAGTATTACAATTAAGCATGAAGAAAAAGGCACAAACTTTAATGAGCTTGTGCTTAATGCTAACAACGAATTAGAAAAAACTATTACGTTGGCTAACAACGGAACTACAGTTTATACAATAGATAAAGCAGATGCAAACATGTTAGATTGGGATCATGTTGAAGTTAAAGATGGATCAACAGTATTAACTTCAGCAGTTGATTACTTCTTGATAGATCAAGTTATTAACTTTGTAACAGCACCAACTGGTATAGTAACTGTAGATGTTGCAGTCGAAGATGAAGCTCAAGTAATAGTATCAGGTGGCGTTGGTAATACTGCATATGATGATGACGATGGTGTTGATGGCTATGCAATTGTATCAGGTGGTAATGGAAGACAACCTGAACTGTATTCAAACACAACATACAGATCAACTGAAGCAGATATTAGGCCGCAAGAAACAGCAATAATTAAAGTGCAAACAAATAGATCAGGTTCAACTGATACAAATGAAACAAGAACATTTGCATATATGCTTGATATAAACAAATACCAGCATGTATATGGAATGGAAGATGCAAAAACATCTACACTGTCTGCACCGTTAACTGTAGGAGATACAACACTAACAGTAGCAGATGCAAGTAAATTTACAACAGCAGAATTAGTATTAGTTAACAATGAAATAATACAAGTTCAAAACGTTGGCGGTGTAATTTATATTAAAAAACGAGGACTAAACTTAACATTTGCAAATGCACATGCATCAGGAACAACTATTACTGATGTTACTAATAATGCATTGCATTATGTAAATTCTTCAGCAGATAAGAAATTTAATGAAGATAACACTACAATATTAGACAGTTCAACTTCAGCAGAAGCTATTATGTTGAACAATATAGGAAAAGGAACTATACTATAGAACCAAGAATTCTAATTGGCATAAATAGTATATAAGGAGTAGGCGAACAGCAATGAAAAATAATTATAACGAACAAACAGATATTTCAGTAGACGGTCATTGTTTAATCAAAGACTTTGATACAGGTGAAGTATTACTAGACAAACATAATGCTATCAACTTTCAAAACTTTGCTTTTGCAGTTGCAAATCTATTAGCAAACAAATCTGTAAGCGGTAATCAGTTTTTTATTAATAGAATTGCGTTTGGTTACGGAGGCACAACAGTTGATGCCAACGGTAACATTACTTACAGAAGTCCAAAAGTAGATGGAGTAAATGGTGGATTATATAATCCATTGTTAGACAATGCAACACCACCTGCTGCATATCTAAAAGCAGTAGAGAGTATAGAGTTAGTAGATGCTGAAAGCAATCCATATTCAGACATAACTGTAAAGGTTATACTTGATTACGATGAACCTACAACAGCACCTACACTAGACAATGCACAAAATTTTGAAACACCAAGCGAATGGGTTATTGATGAATTAGCATTAGTAACTGAAACTGGTGACTTTCTAACACATTTGGTTTTCCATCCTATACAAAAATCAAAGAATCGTAAAATAGAAATTCTGTATTCACTTAGAATCAGAGCAGGAGTATAAAAAATGTCATATACAATTAATAAATTAGGCGCTTCGGATATAACAGTAGAATACGGTACCCTTAATACAGAAACCAGCCTACAACTTGTTGGTAAAGATTATTTTGGATACGGTGAAGCAATTGCTCAAAACTTTGTTGATCTACTAGAAAATTTTGCAAGCGACAACACAAGTACCGGCCCATCAAATCCAATAGCAGGTCAGCTATGGTATCATAAAGATGTAGATACACTTAAAGTTTATGATGGAGTTAAATGGAGCGGAACAACATTCAATCAAGAAACAATATTAGATAACGGATCAACAGAACATGATTGTTTTGTAGTTAAAGCAAACAGTGTGCCAGTTGCTATATTCTCAAGTGATGCTGAATTTATAATTCATTCATCAGAAACACAATACCATGGAGACATAGCAGGCGGACTAAACAAATTTCCAGATAATAAAATCCATAAAGGATTAACACTGGGTAAAGATATGAAAATGCACGGAACGGCAACTGAAGCAGAATACGCCGACCTTGCAGAACTTTACACAAGTGATGCAGAGTATGAAGCAGGCACCGTTGTTAAAATTGGCGGCGAAGCTGAAGTAACACAGACAACAATTGAGTATTGTCCAGAAGTATTTGGTGTAGTATCTACTAACCCAGCATACTTAATGAATAGTGCTGCAGAAGGACTAACAGTGCCAGTTGCACTAGAAGGAAGAGTTCCTTGTAAAGTTATGGGCGAAGTTCATAAAGGACAACGTCTTATTTCAAGTGATGAACCAGGTGTAGCTAGAGCAGTATCAGACTATGAAAAAGAAGTAGGCATGGATTGGTTCCGTGTTGTTGGTCGTGCATTAGAAAATAAAGATACGCTAGGTATTGGATTAGTTGAAATTGTAGTTGGAGTAAAGTAATATGCCGACTATCCCTATCGAAACGGGTAATACGATTACTGCCGAACAGTTCAATGAACTTGTTACGCTATACAATGTATATTGGCATGATTCAGTTAATGGAGGATACTCGTTTGATGCAAATCATAATACCACAAATGATGATAGACGCAAAGGATGGGGACAAGCACCAGTAAATATTTCAAATAGTTTACAAGTCAACCAAGACGAACTTATTACAGCAGAACATACTAACTATTTAATTTCACAAATAAACGCAGGCTTGTGGCATATGTCAGAGACTGTAAGTGATCTAGTCATACATAAAGCTCCATCAATGGCTATAGCGGCACAAGTATATAAAGACCTTGTAACTTTATACAATACTAAATTTAGTCCTAATCATCTAGTATGTGTTCCTACATCAAAAAGTATTACAACAAATGTGCTTAGTGTTACTAATCCTAGTTCATCTACATGGACAGATGATTTATATTGCGAGAACGTATTTCAATTTGATAATTATAATGAAGCAAGACATTTCTTTAACAGTGGCGGAGAGCTACTAGTTGATATGTCAAGTTCAAGTGGCGGAACAAGTGATCCATCTCTAGTGTGGAGTTCATTCTTTGATGATATGGGTATTATTCGAATAGGCGCCATATCAGCAACAAACGATGGAGATGGAGAAGGTGATGCTCCATTTAATAGTTTAGGTGGTAACACCAAAGGATTTTACAGTATAAACTTTACTTCTGGAAACTATGAACCAGTGTATGATGTAGCTGCTGATGACAGAACAACAAGTGGCGGCAGTCCTAACCCAGCTTTCTCTGATTATAATCAGCGTAGGTTTAGAATATTACTAAAGGGCGAAGACTTATCACCAATCTTTAAAGTGCATTTAAAAATACAACTTATTGAAGACAGAGATGATGATAGCACTCAAGCTCCAATTGATACTAACATTGTTGCAGAATTTGGATATGCACAACCATTAGATACACCAACTGCCCAAGAAGCAATTGACAATGATAGTTTCTCTCCTAAAACAGGAATAAATTTTAAATTTGTGGAACGTGAAGTTCCTGGTATCGTAGCCACAGTCGGTTGGACTGCTACAGACACTGGACTACCAGACGGCGACGGCTAAAACAAGTATATAAATACTTGACAAAAACCCCAATCTAAAGTATTATAGTATATAAACTAGGAGAATTTTCTATGGACGAACGTCTAGAGAAGGCGTTAGAGTTTAGCAATTACACTCTAACCCTTAATAATCAGAAGCAAAATATTAAAAATAGAGTAGCACAACTACAACTAGTGCATTACAACGGAGGCGTATTTGTAGCAAATCAAGAAACTATTTCGTTTGTAAAAACAATGATTGATCTTGATAAAACTGTTGATGGTGTTATAATTGATTCAAAAGATAATCCAATAAGAGTAAAAGACTACAAAGATCTACTTGAGAAACTTGTTGATGCATATGTTAGTGCCTCACAAGAATATGCAGTAGAATATGATAAGCTACGAAAGTCTAGAAGCATTAAATCAATAATGGATTGGTAAATGCCTGAACACAAAGACAAACAAGGTGTATGTTTCTTTGTCTACAACAATGAAGAATTAGATTATGTAGACTTAGCCATGCTGGCAGCTAGATATGTTAAAGAGTATCTAAAACTTCCTGTATGTATAATTACAGATGAAGGCACACATGGTTGGCTTAAACAATCACAATCACAAGAAGATATTGATAAGTTTGTTGACTATATAAAAATAACCACCGACGAACTTAAACCAAATATACGTAGACACTACGACAGTCCGTATACAGAATTTAAAGCACAATTTAGTAACAGTAACAAGCATAAGATATGGGAATACAGCCCATTTGAACAAACGTTATTACTAGACACAGATTACATTGTCAAAAATAGTTTCCTATTAAAGAGTTTTGAATATGATGGTGTAGCAATGTTTAATAATGCATTAAGTATTAGAAACGATAAACCTCATCAAAACGAAATACTGTTATACGATCAAGGAATTAAAATGTGGTGGAGCACCGTTGTGTATTTTGATCGCAGTGACTTCAGTAAAATGTTTTTTGACTTATGGGCTCATATAGCAGACAACTATCAGTTTTATCAATTCCTATATAACTTTCCGGGTAATTTATTTCGCACAGACTATTGTGTAAGCATAGCAGTGCATATTCTCAGTGGCATGGAGCAATCAAATATTATACATAACTATGATGACGAACCTATGTATTTTGTTTCGCAACGAGATAATGTTATTGATGCAAACAATATACAAGACTGGATATGTTTAGGTAACAGTTCAACTGAAAGCTGGAAGGACATTCTTATAAAACACAGCAACTTAGATTTACATGTAATGAACAAACGTGCTTTGTTAAGAGTAAAACCAAAACTTGTGGAGCATTTTAATGCCAGATAATATTGCACAAAATGGTTATGTAATAATTGCAGTCAACCCAACTGAATATAGACAAGCACAATGTTGTGCTTTCTCAATCAAAAGTAAAATGCCTGATGCAAGTGTTACATTAGTAGTAGGCAAACAAAGTAAAGTTCAACAAAAGTTTCTTGAAGGGTTTGATGCAATTACTGAATTACCATTTACTGTTGCTACAAATTGTAGACAGAATGACTGGCAGTTGTATTGGGCAAGCCCATATGAGAACACAATTGCTATAGATTGTAGCACATTGGTTAAAACTGATCTAACTAGTGCATGGGATTATTTAATTGATCATTGCAGTATTGCATTTCCTAATTCAATTACTAACATGCGTAAAGATCAAATATATCCATTATATAAAAAACATTTAGAAAAAGATTATAACTTAGATGTAATTTACAGCGGTATATTCTTTTTTAAGAAAGATGAAATTGCTCTTAGACATTTCAAAATGGCAGATATTTATTTTCAATATTGGACTGATGTATGTAGCAAATATTTAAAACCAGAACACATACCAGATTTCTTTGACGCAGACATAATGCACACACTAGTAGCTGATCATACTAATGGAGATGTAGTAACTATACCTAAGATATTAAGTTACATTGATATGAGAAACAGTGCAGGCAACACACTAAACAAAGTTAATAAGTGGACTGATAAACTTACTGTATGGCCAAGTAATGCAGGAAAGATAAAAATACAAAACTATGCAATCAATGATGTTCTATACTATCATGAAGAAGAGTTTTTAACACAAGAAATATTCAATGAGCAACAGCATCACTACAACAACATCACAAAGTAATCAACAATGGAACATAAGATTTAACCCGGAGTCTGGCCGTATACTTGGGATTAGTCCACAACCATTTAAGCAAGTAAACGATAACGAACAGGTAGTATCTGTAACAAACAATGTATGCAGAGAGTTAGTATCTGGAAAAAAGAATATGAGAAAGTATTCTATGCATTGGGATTCAATTGATAACCAATGGGATATTGATGTTAAAAGTGATACACTTGTATTAGAAATAAAAGGTAACAAACTAAATCAGTTTACTCAAGGCACACATCCTGAAAAGAATGATGTGTTTGTTCAAGTTATACGTAACGAAAATATTTTGAGAATTAAAATTAACTTGTTGACTATTAGACGTTCTCTTAATCTTGGACAGATTAATAATATTAAAAATGAAAACCCTGACATATTAGATTTATATGTATGCAGAAAAAACAATCCAGATTATTTAATTGGAGTAATACCAGTTGATGCAATTGAATTATTTAACAAGTATGTAATCTATATTGATGTTCCAAAAAATATTATTGAACATATTAATTCATGGGACGATATAAGTATTTTTACAAAACCTGTTTTTAAAACTTATGGTATAGAATTTACTGACATGTCAGCAGATAGTATACAAGATCATAATAAGAAGCACCAAGTATCAAACTCGTCACTGGATGCTCATATAAATATGTATACATTAAATGATAATTTAATTATTGATAGTAAGCTAGATAAAGATATGATGCATTATTTTAATAATAAAAGATATATGCAATTCCATGTTTCTGATAGTCACATTGATAATTATGTAACCACGCTAAACGTAAGTGTAGCTAAGTTACTTTATTATAATAAAGTTAAATTAGACTTACCTGCTAACTGGCCTGCAAACCCATTAATTGCTTTTGCAGAAACTCGACTTGCAGTAAATTATATTACGGAGAAAGAACAATGAGTAAAATGCAAAGCATTAACGAATTTGATATTGTATATATCAGCTATGATGAACCTAATGCTGATGAGAACTACGCAGACTTATTAGATAAATGTCCATGGGCTAAACGTAGTCATGGAGTAGAAGGAAGTGATGCAGCACACAAGGCCGCAGCCAACATGGCAGAGACTGATAGGTTTATTACTATTGATGCAGACAATATTGTAGATCCAGCTTTCTTCAGCGTGGAAGTAGACATGGATAAAATTACTAATGTTGATGTTATTAGTTGGGCTGGCAAGAACATTACTAATGGACTTGTATACGGCAATGGTGGCATCAAGTGTTGGCCGAAAGATGTTGTTATGAATATGCGAACACATGAAAATGCAGATCCTAATAACAAAGCTGCACAAGTAGACTTTTGTTGGAACATTAACTATGTGCAAATGAATAATATCTATTGCACAGTAATGAATAACGGTAGTCCACTACAAGCCTGGCGTGCAGGTTTCCGTGAAGGAGTTAAGATGGGATTAGTAGACGGTGACGTAATAGATCCAGCTGACATGAAAAAGACAGTGCATGATAAAAACTACAAACGTTTATTAACATGGATGAGTGTTGGCGATGATAGTGAGAATGGCATATGGGCAGTGTATGGCGCACGTCTAGGATGTCATATGACAAACATTACTAGAACAGATTGGGATTGGAAAAACGTTAGAGACTTTAAATGGTTAACTAATTATTTTAATGAAAACGTATTACCAAAGTTTCAAAACAGTCCAGATCAATTATGCAAACGCACAGGCACACAATGGAATTACAAAGCAGTAGAAGATGAAAGCATTAGACTTGGTATTGATTTACGTAAGAGATTAGATTTAGAAATTGCTGACTTAGGCAAAGAAGGCTCTCGATTCTTTAAAGAAGTATACATCAACCCAAGTCGTATGGGTGCTCAAATTAGAGAAGACCAGGTTGAAGATACATTAGAATAAAATGAATATAGGTGTTGATATAGTTTCAGTTAATAGGATTAAAAAAATCTATAACAAGTATGGAACACGATTCACTGATCAATTTTTAACAGATGTAGAAAAACAAAAAGAACTTACTCCAGAATATATATCAAAGTGTTGGGCAGTAAAGGAAGCATCAATTAAAGCAAGCGGCATAACAGATGCTAAACAATTCTCATATGGCAAGAACGGTAAGCAACCTATTGTAGTTACTAAAGTAAAAGGCAATTGGAATCTAAGTGTATCAGATGAAAAAGATTATGCAGTAGCAATGGTAATAAAATCAGATGAGTAAACTAACCAAAGACTTTGATTGGGAAATTAATTCTCGAACAAAGGGATTTGATCCTGTTGGCAGAAACCAACAACACATGAAGGACATGCTAAACAGTACCGGTCCTGGATTCTGCTTGGCTAAATGGACACAAGTTACTATGCACTTAGGAAATGGCACAACACATAGTTGTCACCATCCATCACCACACAAGATACCATTGGATGAAATAAAGAACAATCCTGGTGCGTTACACAATACCAATTATAAAAAACAACAACGCAAAGCAATGCTTAACGGCAAACGTCCTAAAGAGTGTGATTTCTGTTGGCGAGTGGAAGACAACGGAGAGACAAGCGATCGTGTTTATAAAAGTTTAGATCAATTTAGTTTTAAGCATCATGATAAGATTGCAGAACTAGTGGGCGACGAAGATATATTTCCAACATATGTTGAAGTGAGCTTTGGCAATACATGTAATTTTAAATGTGCTTACTGTGGTCCTGCATATAGTAGTCAGTGGCAACAAGAAATTAAAAACGGCGGTGCATATCAATTAACTGATATGACGTTTAATAATATAAGAAAAGATGAAACACACATACCGCAACGTGAACACAATCCATACATTGAAGCATTTTGGGAATGGTTTCCAGAAGCATACAAACACATGCATACATTTCGTATTACAGGCGGCGAGCCTTTATTAATTAAAGATACAATGAAAGTTATTGACTTTTTATTAGAGAACCCAAATCCAAATTTAAACTTTGCTATAAACAGTAATGGGTGTCCACCTGGCAAGTTATGGAATGAGTTTACCGATAAGGTGAGACAATTAGAAGAAAGAAAGTGTGTTAAAGATTTTGTATTGTTTACTAGTGCTGAAGCAGGTGGAGATAGAAATGATTATATTCGACATGGTATGGACTATGAACTATGGAAAAAGAATATAGAATACTTTTTAGAAAATACATTATACGCAGGTGTTACTTGTATGAGTGCGTTTAACTTACTAAGTCTTAGTTCTTTTAAAGAGTTGTTACAATGGATATTAAAACTTAAACAAAATTATAATTGGGCAGGATGGGACCATTGGTTACACAGCAAAGGGCTTCAACGACCTTTACTTAACAACAATGCTGTTAGAGAGGATGGTAGACCTATAAAGCCAGCTCGTGTGCTAATAGATATTCCTTATCTAAGGCATCCTTCTTTCTTAGATGCAAACATTGCCTCAATTCCACTAATTCAAGATCATTTATTACCTGCAATTGACTTTATGTATGATAACTTATCGCATGCTGATTGGGGTGGCAACATAGCATTTGATGATTGGGAAGCAAACAAATTACGTAGAACTGTAGTTGGTATTATTGATAAAGCACAAGAACATACAGCAGAACAGATAACAACCAATCCAGTTACAAGACAAAACAGAAGTAGGTTTTATGATTTTATAAATCAATATGACAGTCGTAGAGATACTAATTTCTTAGATACATTTCCAGAGTATGCAGACTTCTTAGAGCTATGCAAACAAGAACATGATATACTGCACGAATTGAAAGCACAGGGCAAAGCATGAAACATCCTTCTATAAAAACAATACACTCTAAAGTAGGTTTATTAAATATATTATTCACACCAGGAGCAAGTGGAACTTTCTTAGCCAGCATGTTAGCCCAAGCAATAAGAGATCCTTGGTGGGAAGATTATAAGCCTTCAACTGATAATGAATTGTTTAGAGTGACAAATGAATTTCTTAATCCATTTAATCATATTGCAATGACATGGCATCCAATTAATATTCCTGAAACACATGAAGTGTTAAGTCTAAAAGATATTAATTGGATTAACTTAACTATTACTCCTGAAGAAGCTAAGTTTACAAAAGTATTATGGGCAATAAAAAGACAAGACTTTACAGGTGTTACAAAAGAAGATATACTGCATAGACTATCAAGTGACACTGATGAAGAATACAAAGGCATGCATGCTAGACAAAAGCGTATAGCATCACAACTGTCAGTTAATAATAATGTGTTAGATGTAAAGTTTAGTGATGTGTTTGCTGATGGTAACACAGATGTAATACTATCCATATTGAACACAGTATACAAAGGACACTATGTTGCAAACGGTATAGTAGACAATATAGCAAAACAATGTGTTGCCAAATACAAAGTAGATGTTAAGCTACATGATGATTTACTTGTGCCGGACGGTGACGGACTTATTGATTATATACTAGCTCAAGTATAAATCAAAGAACCCATTCTTTCTTAGTTCTAAATTTATAAAATGATCTCCATACGTGTATGGAGTTCTATCAACACCTGAACTACTAAGGTTAGGCAAACTTGAATCTAATAGATCTTTATATAATTTAAAACCCATGTCATTGTTATGATACATATATGTAAACTCTGTATCTGGCATAGTATTTGCTATACTATTAATTGATTGTAGCTCTTCTGGTATATCTTTACAAAATACCAGGTTACGCAATGCTACTTCAAATGGAACTGTAAAGAAATTAGACATTTTATACTTTCCACCTACTGGTGCGTAATACCCATTGGTTAATACAACATTAGGATCGCATGTTGTAGTGCCGCTTGTTATTAATACTCTAGTAGCATTTAAATAGTAAGCAAGCATACAACTACTGTGTCCATTCTTGCAATCAGCAATAACAGTATACTCTGTGTTTGGAATTAACTTCTTGATATAGTCAGCTATCTTTTCTGGACTGTTAAGTTCATCATTGATACCATCATACAAACAACTATCATACAATACTGGATTGCGATAACTTCTTTTAACATCATCTACTATGCTTATAACATTATAGTCGGTGTAATGATCTAACATCCAACTGCCTTGATGTTCAACTGAATTTCTAGCAAGTTGTAGTAACCAACTGCCGCCACTTACTGTTACTATAGTTTTATCTTTGCCTCTATCAACATATGATACTGCATCATTATGATCTTGTATTGAATTATAATGATTATTTTCATACATTAATGTATCTATGTTTTTTAAATTATCAAAATTATCTACAGCATATTGTCTCTGTTCAGCGGTAACTTGATCAGAATTATTATTCAAGTGCTTTATCCAAAATTGATTCATTGCACTATAAAAGTTTATACTTTGATTTGAATCCTCAAAGTCCCAATCATTGTCAGCTATGTATTGTATAATAGGGCACTGCCATTTTCTTCTGCCCGAATAATAAAATTTCATTTATATTCCACCACTCCACCCTGGAAAGATATTAGCATCATATTCTTTTTCAAGTTCCTCATTGGTTAGTTTTTCTAACTGTGGTATAACACCATCTGGCCAATACTCCGCTCTTACTGGAAATGGTGCTATTGGAACCAGTGGTGCTTTTGGTGGATGTGTTTGCAATGGATAAGTGTATACGTTTGGTGTATACCTTGCTATATATGGAAACATACTCTTAGGTATGTTCATCTTAGATGAAATTCCAGCAATCATTTCATGTGTGTCTATTTGAGGATAGCCACGATAAATTTTATGCATTGAATGATTACTGCTATGCTTACTAGGTATATGTTCTAGTGCATCGTATACCCATACGTCTAATGCATTGCCAACTCCCATTACCCATAAGTCTTGACCGTTAGGAAACATCATTGTTCCGTTGTATCTTCTAATAATTTCTATAGGCTGATATAATATTAAATTTTTATCAGCAGTGCAAAACGTTTGACGCTTGTTTACTGGATTATCCATTAAACTGTGAACCATTGTTTCAAATGCATGCATTGGCCATACCAGAACATCATAACGTTGCATAACAACTAAGTCATAGGTTATATCTGCTTCAGCTTCATATTTTTGCTTTAGCATAATAACTTCGGTCCACCCTGCTAATACCTTAGACTGTAGTATAGATTTTTTAATATCTCTGAGTTCATTTTCATATTCAGTTGTATATAATTTAAATTTTTTTGGTTTGTAATGTTCAAGTATTTGTTTTGTTTGATACTTAACTGCATCTTCTGGTAGATGTTGTTGATCTTTAGCATACTCATAATCAAATTTTTCTTTGTTATACTTGTGTCTTGTATATGTAGTTTCATATTCTTTTAAACTACAAAAGAAATCTACATTTATACCATCCATTTTGTAAAATTGTTTTATAGATTCTATACATGCATCACCTGTTCGATATTGCCCATACATGCACACAGCTACGTTTTTAATTTTTATTCTACTATCTTGAAGCTGTTCGTCTCTCCATTTTTTATTCGGCATAAAAATCCTCCAACGAAGTCCATTGTATATTCCTTTGCCACAATGTTCTTTGTAACAATTGTCTACTAGTATCACCTGCTAACATCTGCGGTTCGTTTTTATAACTATCAATCCATTTCCATACACTTACTAATTTCATAAAACAACTATAGCTGGTTACAAATGTATTGGGTGTAGGAGTTGGCTCAGGATAGTGTCCAACATCATCTATGACTCTAAACATATGATCAAATATAATTGTGTTCTTGGGAAGTTTATTGAACCTATCTAGTAGATAATCAAAGTCGTATGGATCTGTTGTTGCACAAACTGTAGAGCAATTGTTGGCAAGCTCATGCTGTCCATACTTGTCATACATGTTTACACCATTTGTCCAGTGTGCTTTAAAATTAGTATACAAAGAGTGTTCGTATTGCAACCAAGGGTTCACAGTATCATTACGTTTTGTTTTGAATATTTCGTATGTTGAATGGTTGAAGCTAGTTGCACCAGTTACGCTTAGTAGTATCAAAGTTGACTCCCTATAATTATGTATGTATTTATCGACTAAATACTAGTATGGCGTTCACTAAATTGATAGACACCTTTATACTTCCGGAGGTGCAAGCTGAACTGGATAAAGTAAAACCGCAGCTCAACGGAAGGCACCAATACGAAACTAATATCAAGACTTGGCTTAAACCTTTAATAGATTTAAAAGACTTTTATGTATATCCAATGAATGGTATAACTGAATGTATTAACTGGTGGCAACAGCACGAAAAACGAAACGTTAGAAAAGCCAAAGGTGACTACGAATGGGTAGACTATAACAAAGTAATGACAGTTGGTAATACAATTGCTTATGTTAGTTGTCCTAGCAGTATTGATGGAAACTACACAGAGATACCAGATGAGGTTCCTGTTGTGCTTGATATAGCATATGCTGGGTGTGTTCCTGTTAAACCAATTAAGTTAAAAGACAATGTAGAGAAAGTATTCTATAGTTTAAGTAAGCCATTTGGTATAGGAAACATAAGAACAGGTTGGTATTTTACTAGACGCCCGGACGCAAAACTACATGCACTAAGCATAGAAGCAGCATATTATAACCATTGTGCTAATCAGTATGCAGAACATGTAATAAATACATACAGTATAGATTATATACATACAGAATTAAAGGATATACAACACAGCGTTTGTGCTGAACATGACCTAACACCAAGTGATTGTATTTGGTTAGCTACTAGCACAGATGAACAATACAAAGACTTTAGACGTCATGAACACACTGACGTTGCGAGACTCTGTATCACAGAATTGATTAAGGAATATTATGGAAAACAGTCCAGGTAAAAATATATCAGCAGCAGAACGCATAGAGTTCAAGCCAACTGAGGAAATGAACGCTCCTATGACTGGTGACCCGACCAAGGATAATATTACTATTCTTGATGACAAGCCACCTATCTTTCATAGCTTACCAGAGTATGATATAGAAAAGAATCCATTTAGTTTTTTATATGTTGACATGACATATGATTGTAACATGGAATGCGAGTTCTGTTATAACCCAGTTAGAACATACAGCACACTGGACATCGAATGGTTTGAAGATGTATGTGCTAGACTGCCACACCCTGTTAACTTTAGATTGTTAGGCGGTGAACCAACACTGTATCCGCATTTAGATAGAGCATTAGATGCCGCTACCAAACACGGACACCAAGCAGCAATTGTTACCAATGGATTGCGTTTGGCTAGCATGAGTTATGCTAAGAAACTTAAAAAGGTTTTAGATCGTAACCCTACAGTAAACGTTAGCTTGAGTATGAACGGTGGTATGCATCACGATGATTGGTATATAGATATTGATGGGGAGAGCAGACGCAAGAAGAAAGTCAAAGCACTAGAGAACATGTTGGAACTTGGCTATCGTAGACTTTGTATTAACGCTATTATTGTTAAAGGTTTAAACGAAGGACTAGTAAAAGAATTTTATGACAAAGCATTACAGCACCCAGGACAAATAACAAACATACGTTTCCGCACAGCAGCCAAACAAGGTCGTTGGAATGATGAGATTGGTGCGTTTGATAATGATGAACACGATCAAACCAGTTACACAGGATTGCAACTGGATGAATACATTAAAACTGTAATACCAGAAGCACGTAGTCCTATTAAAGTAATACGTGACGGTTATCACCCTAGCACAGGTTCAGGAGTTAGACTCAATGTTCCAGGCTTAAAGTGTAACCAGTGTTGCTTTATGTATTATATAAGACCACAGCTATGGGTTGCTACAGTTGAATTTGGATCACATAACAGTGCGTTATGCTGGAGACGAGGACAATTAGTGCAAGGCAATGGCGTTATACAACCATTCCACCATTACATGGATGAACTAAGTAGATACATTCAAACTTATAAGCCAGGTGGAATGAGGGATACAGCTTCACAAAAAGCAATAAAAAGCATACCTATTCAGGAATAAAGGATAAAACTATGAACAAAGATGAAACAAAACAAGCAATACAAGATGTATTGACTGACGGCTTATTCCTCAAAGAGGATACAGTATTTGATTGGACTACAACATTTGAAGCTCTAGGACTAGATAGCTTAGATAAGATTGAATGTAAAATGACAATCGAAGATGGATTAAGCGTAACATTACCAGAAGATAGCTTTGCAGGTGACGTGCTAACTGTAGAAGATGCTGTTAACTTGGTAATGGAGCATGCATAACTATAAAAAATTAGTTGTAGCTGGTTGCAGTGTAAGTGATAGGGGCGGTGGAGTAGACTGGTGTTATGGAGATAAACTAGCTGAACTACTAGATGCTGAATACGATCATCAAGGTGTAATCATTGGCAGCAACGATAGAATATTCCGTGTAGTAACAAACAGAGTTATTGAAAGACACATAGACAGCAGCACACTTGTTGTAATACAATACAGTAATCCATTAAGACGAGAATTTTGGACTTGTAACGAACCAGATGCTGGTAGACCTCACCGTAGACCTATACCATTAGAAGAACCCTATGATGATGGCTGGCTGATTCGTTATAAACCGAATGCAGCCCGTTGGCAAGTAAACAAACACAATAAAAAGTTTTTTGAACTATACGAAACACAGTTTAGCAACCAGAGGTTTGTATATGAAAACTTTAGAGCTCAGCACTATGCTTTTATGCATATGCTGGTTGCACATCACATCCCACATGTATTTTTAAATGCTTGGGAATACTTTGACAGACGACAGTTAACTTTCACACCTACAAGTCTAGTAATAAACATAACCAAAGATAACTTTCCTGAAGAACTTCAGCAAAAACCCGGAGACTTTCATTTTAGTAACGAAGGACATATAGAAATAGCCAACAGGATATACAGTGCGTTACAATAGAATAATACTGCTAGGGTTTCCCAAGACAGGAAACACAACCATACACAATACACTGCGTCATTTAGGTTATGACAGTTTTATACAGCATTGGACTGATGTAGAACCTGCACACATGGCTGAACCCGACAATATAGAAGCGTCACAGAAGCTGGTGTTAAACATACCAGAGAACAGTGGAGCAGCACTAGGCACACTGGGTCAGTTAAGTTTGTGGAAACAGTATACCGAGCGTTATCCTGATGCACTATTTGTATTAAACACACGAAGCGATAGAAGTCACTTAACAAGTATATACAAGCATGCATGGTATGATTGGGAACAAAATGGACAAATTAGCACTTGGAAAACATCTTATTGGCCACCAAATGCCCAAGTCGGTTTCAGAAGATTAAGTGCCAAACACAAACACGAAAGCAATATAGAACAAAACATCGGTGATGTAGCATACATTTGTGTTGATATAGGAGAACCTGGCTGGCAAGACACACTGGTAAAGTTGATAGATCCCAATGCCGATATCAACAAGTTATTAACAACGGGCTACAGTTATCCAGGATTTCAATTTGAAAGTGTGCAAATGCGTAGTAAGTTAACTGAACTACATAGTAATTACCGTTTAGACAGTAGCTTACCCGTAGAATACATGAATGAGATCAACAGTGTAGTAGATGCTACACTCGACGCAATAGAATGCGACAAACAGTTACAAGCTCATATGGAGAAGGAACGCTACCACTTAGAACATCTAAAAACTCACAGAACAGCTGCAGAACAACTAAGAGCAGAACTGAAACAATTTTGGGCCGAATCCAGCTAGACTACAACACCTAAATGCATTGCGGCGAAGCCGCTTTAGCTCAATTTTTTCAACCTCATTAAGTATACAGTTAACCACCAGGTCTATAGACCAGCAAAGGCTAAAATTCAGTGCGTAAAATTTTTTATAGCTATAACCGTGAATGGAGATTCAAAGCTGCTACCCAGTCATCTATTGATATTATATCTTTAACAGGAGTATACAGGCTTTTATAATAGTAACTGTTGGTATCTATGCAAGAGTATTGATGACTACTATGATTCCAATCAGTTAGTTGAATCTCTAATAGTTCCTCGGGTGAGAGATCTGTTAGCGGAAGATAAATCTCATCTTTTAATCTATCTATACCAAACTCTTTGCATATAGTAAGCCAATCTGATTCTGTAGGATTAGTGTATGGATGTATTGCACGACGAAGCTGATCCCGACTTACATAAGCACTACCAACAGCCATCAGTAATTTTTCATACTTAAACGTGCTGAATATGTCGTGATCACAAGCATGTCCATGGATACAGTAAGTATCCTGAATGGGAAAGTCACGGAATACATCGCTGTAATCTATATCACCTGGATCGTAAGGATAACTTTGCTCACTCATGTTCATGTTAGTATTTATAGTGCTACATTGTAACACAGTAGCAGGACGACATCTAACCCACATACACGTGTTGTAACGCACTAAATATAGCCTAAAACGAACGTAAAGAGGGAGAACTATATAGTGAATAACTGGATAAAGATCATAGCGTATATATGGGTAACAGCAGTATGGACAACTATAGTATACGGAACAGTAATAACACATATAGTGTGAACATGATCATACGTAGTAGTAAAGAAGAAGACAACTGTATATCAAGGTCTGCAAACGGCATCCCTTGTATGCACAGTGCATTGCACAGTAGCATAATAGCACACATCAGAAGGTTCAAACGAAGCACCATTGACTATAGTATACGAAAAGGTTTATACAGTGACAAAAAGACCATAGTGGACCGTTGGTAAAAAAACGGTTGCTTTTGAAAGCCTCCATCCCCCGAAATGGTCAAGACGAACTCTCATCTACAGTCCCCCTGGTTTTTTAGAAACATTCTTCATTTGAAATCAAAAAAAATATCTATATAAATCAAAGACTTACCACAGTTCTCTAAGGTATCTTTATGGTTGACAAAGGTTTCATAACCGTGTATAATGGTTCGCCATAGGGTGGCCTAACCGTAGTCGTGGGTATACATACAGTGGGCCTGCATGTATTTGAACTGTGGGTTACTGTAGAATTAGACTATTGTTTCATAATTAACCTCATAATGATCCCCCGATCTGTTATACTTTATACAATGTAACAACTACCTATGTATGCTGTAGGCCTATTGTGGTCCGATACTTCTTGACCATAGCCGTCTGAACCTGGTGCAACTACTGACTCTATCATATACTCTACCGGTCCTTCTAGGGTTCTAACACCTCTGTCCATCATCGATTGTATCTTAGTTCTCGCATGGTCGGCATCAAATGCACCTACTACTAAACTATCAACGGCACCCTCTGGAGCGTCTACAGGTCTGATATTAACTAAGTAATCGTTTTTAAAAGTCTTTAGTTCTGTGTTCATGTCGCTCCTTTATTGTTTAATATAGTTATATTATACACGAAAAACATCACGATGTCAACCGAAATGTCTTGAATTAATCCTGGTTTATTTTGTGGGTTTAGCTAATCTAACCGCGCCTCTGGGTAACTTATAACATGAACCCATGACTTCTACTACAGTTAACCAATTTCCCTCGACCTTTGTAACAGTGCCACGTATCTTTCGCCCGGCACTGTTAGTGAATTCTACTTGAGTATTAAGCATAGTTCTCCTATACTATAGTTAACATACTAGCAGGAACTTTCCATCTGCCCATACCGGTGTCTACAGTAACGTATTTGATGGCTTTCTTTTCAACAGTTCCCGAAACATTGACGCCTCTTTTATTAGTGAATTGCACAGTATCACCTACCGCAATCTCTCTCATACTCTGTCTACTTAGACTGCTTCTACGCATAACAATTTCTTCCTGAATCCATTTTAATTCTTCTAGACTCATATGTCTTATTGCGTCTACTGTTTTATCCATTTGACTTTCGCTTACTTTACTCAT
>Ga0181396_1000035_pt1 | contig 28192 bp, 22 predicted proteins | sample 19SPOviralmetaG_FD_130125 | JGI IMG/M metagenome (GOLD analysis project Ga0181396, IMG submission 130125) | Marine viral communities from the oligotrophic San Pedro Time Series (SPOT) site, San Pedro Channel, CA, USA - 19 SPOT_SRF_2011-01-11 | ecosystem: Environmental > Aquatic > Marine > Strait...
TCATAACCACCTAGCTTTTGTGTATTAAAGTTTTCTGTAAACAAATCTCTAAACCAGCTACGCATACCTAAAGAAGATATTACCTGAAGCTTATCTGACTTTGCGCCTACACCACCCCTAATGTTTATTACAGAGCTTCTTTTTGCATCTGTAAAATACACGTCATAACCATAAGATGTAAAACTCTCAGGATTATTACTTATACCATACTCTTCTATTCTAGCTAACTGAGTTCCTAAAACCTCTGGAACAGACGTTATAGCTCCTCCAGCAGCAGCATCAGAAAGTAAATTTTTTCCTACAAGTACGTAAGATATTTTATCTTCCTGTAAAGTAAGTATATCAGTTTGTCTTGAATGTAATTTTCTAATAGGACCATAAGAACTTTCTAATGTTTTAAAATTAGATAACCCTAAATTAAATTCATTAAGCTTATTTATATTAGACTCTTTGTTATAGTTTCCACTATATGTTATATCACTAAAACGTAAAGTTTCTTTGTACTGTTCTTCAGATACTGAAGTAACTTTTTCTCCAATAGTAAAACTAGGAGTTGCTAGTGCATCTAAAACCCTATTTGATTCTACTCCATTCCCAAAAGTAAAGCAATTGCTAAAAGTTAAATTTACTACAGCAGGCAAGCTTACTGTTTGATCTTGATCAGTGTCGTTAGTTCCTGATTGATGATACCCTCCAGATATATTAAATACTTGTTCGTTTTCATAATAAAGCTCTGTATTCGCATCTTTTGCTTCAGTCTCAAAAACCATAAGAGTAGTTGCTCTTTGAACTACAATCTCTATGTTTCCATAAGAATTTCTTTTATCAGGTGGATTACATTGAGGTGTTCCGTTCTGTCCAACTAAATACATTTTACCATTAGAAGCGTCTGTCTGAAAAGAGTAATAAGACTGACCGCCACCTACTAAAGAAGTAAAGTAAGGGTATAAAGTACTAGGTTGGTTTATATTATTTATAGTACTATCAGATCCAGCCGATTGACCATTTGTTAAATCAATATTATCTCCTTCAACAAAAGCATACATACTATCATAGTCTTGACTAGCTGTAAAGGTTTTATCATATAAGTACTGTCTGCTACCACACCTGCTACCTCTTTTATATCTTTGCTCTCTTAATTTTATTTGAACAATACTACCCGCTGGTATAGTGTATGGAATAAATTCATCTGTAGGTCCTGTTGTGTCTGGATTAGGAATAGAAACATCATATCTAACAGCACAATAAGAACCTTTACATCCTTTTTCTCCATAGTTTATAAAAGCATTTTCTGGTGAAGCAGCAGAAAAATTACTTGGTCTAAGTTGCATATAGACTCCTGTTGGCTGACCACAAGTGTCATCAACTAAAGTACCATCACTATTTCTATCACACAACCAATTCTCTACTTGACTACCATAGTCAAGAACTTTTGTACTAACACACCTTAAAACAGGTCCATTAGTATCAGACTTAACTTTTAAGTTTTCATTTAAAACTACTTTGGTTTTATTATCACCCTCTAATTTAAACCATACATTCCCCGTTTCTTCTTCCTGAAAAAATATGTTTGAGTACACTGTTCTGTATTCATCCTTAGATGGTTTTAAAACAAACTTGTATTTAGTAGCCCAATAAGGAGGGTAACTATTTAAAGTAACTTTTATTGTATTTTTTGTAATAGAATTATCGCAAGGAACATATATTGTATTATTTGTATCGACTAAAGCTGTACTTGCTCTTCCATAATCATCCTCGTATACAATACCTACCTCATAATCCCTGTCACTATGTAAGCTACTTTTAGATGAACTTAAACTATATAAAAATTCTGATTGAAGAACAGTAAAATATTCATATGCAAATATTCCTAAAGGAACAGCAGGAGATACACTTACATCATATTTTTCATATTTAATAGCTTGAGCTGTTAAAGAGAATGTGTTGCTGCCTGGTGTAGAACCTATTGACATACCTTGGTTTGTTCCCGATAAACCAAAACCTACTTTATACCAGCTTGTTTTTGGCACTACCGAACAGTTAATTAAATCTGTAATAGATGTTCCACTTGCACATCCTGTTGTACAAAATGGAGGAAAACAAGTTGAGTCTGAGGGTGCTACAAATTCAGATATTGCAGCAACAAAACCTGGTGAAGTTACTAGGTCGTGTGCATTTGCAAAGTCTTCTTGTAAGTTGTATAAAAATGTGTTCTCAAACTCATTCAAAGGCTCTGTTCCATCAACATATTCTGATGCGCCTGAAAATTGTGAATGACCTAAATTAAAGTCAATACCTATTTGAGCGCCTGCTTTTAAATCATATCCAGATATATCATAACTAGCAGTACCATTTATAATATTTACTGAACCATTTATAGAATAGTTGAAGTCACTATTTACTGATGATGTTTGATCAGATGATAAGTTTTCCGTAATTAAATCTAATTCATAATCTAAGTAAACATCTTGACCATCAGAATTAGTTATATCATATCCATCAACATAGTTTCCATACATCAGCCTGTTACCCATTAATGTTTGTGCTTGAGCTATTCTTGGAACATTATCAAACAATCTAATCATTTGAGCTTCAGGAAGTACTGTATATATTTTTTGATTTGTAAATTGAAAAGTTTGTTCTACATTATCTAACCATCCTTGATCAAGCTTATTAAATCTTTCTATTACATTTACTGTTGTAAAGTTTGTTGATTTAAATAATAAATCTATTCCTTTAACATTTTTAGTTCCTGTATTAAATTTAACAATAACACTATTATATACATTTTCCATACCTATATTGTCATAGGTAGAATAATTTAATTGAAAAGGACCAGGTGAAAATGATATAGGTGAAAATGGAGACATAGCCGAATACTCATTATCTTCATATTGGTATCGGTATGCAAAAGAAATCATAATTTCTTTCATATAATTTTCTCCACCACCTTGTTGAGTTGGTGTTAATGTAGGCGCAAATAATGGAGGCGCAACAATAACTCCTATATCTTGTTCTGTAATTTGATCAACGTCACTTATAGGATATTGATATGTTCTGCTAACATTTATTTTTCTAGGAGGATTTAAATTGTCTGTAAAAAACAATAAACCATCTATAAGATTAACTCCTGTTATTAATTTTTTGTCATTAAAATTTAAAACACTAGTAGATATTACGTGATAAAAAAGAGAATCATTTTTTGTGTCGTAAGAAACAATCATATCTACAACTCCAGTACTAGAATTTGTATTAGCTGGATCATTTACAAACCAATACATAGTTTCATTACCTCCATCTTCATAAGCACCTATACACTTTGCTTCACTACTTAATGACTGACCTTCATAAGTTAAAGTCGTCAACCTAGTATTTCCTAAAGAGTTTTCTACAGCGCCTATTTCTGTGTTTTCTGTAGAACCAAGTCTACAATTTTGAGCATCAATATATTCACCTTGAGGAACTAATCGTTCATCAACGCTTTTATTCATTCTCCCTTTTATAAAATTTCTTGTAAACTGTGGCATATTATTTCAACCATTTATCTTGACCTCTTAGATTCATTAACAATCTTCCTGGATGTATGTTACTTAATCGTATTTTTGCATTTCTTAATAAAGCTGACTTTTCTTTCTTAGCTCTATTTATAATATACTCTTGCACCCCGTATTTGCTCGTTAATATAGCATATTTTATGTATGCGTAAATAAAATCTTCAAATAGTTTGTTTAAATTTATTTCAGAATCTACTCCATTCTCCATACCATCTGAAACATATTCTAAAATAACTAGCTTATCTGCTGCTCCAGAACTAAAGTTTATAACACCTGAAGCCTTGTTAATTTTAAATGTAGGGTTTGAGTTAGCTGTCTCTGTGTTAAGACCATAACGTTGACCAACGCTATAATCAAAATACCAAGACCCATCTATATTGTAACCCATATTGCCATCTTGACTGCTGTTAGCATTTAAGTAAAGACTTTTCTTTCCACCAGATATTCTATCCATATCTATAGTAGAGTTTTCTGGTTTTAATATATTTCCATATTCATCAAACAATATCTTACAGTCATTTGCCTGCAAGTAAGCATTACTCCAGTTAGTTTGAATATTTTCTGTTAATGGCATAAGAACACCATTTTGATATATTGATACCCTAACCCAATTTACATAATCAGGTGGAAGTACATATCTTAATTGATCACAAACACTTAGTTCTAAAACTTTTATTTCTTTCATAGCATCGTAATTCAATTCTTGAATACCTCGCTTTGCGTGAAATAAAATATTATATTTTTCTACATTGTTTATTAGCTTGTCATTACCAACATACATTAGCATAAAATTATTTACTATATCGTCTAATGATACAAATTGGTATGACCCCCAGTTTGAATTCGTAGGATTAACCCCTCCGTTTTCATAATATTGATAGTCTGTTATATATGCCATTTCTTATGATTGTTGTTGATTATCTTCTTGTTCTTGAATATTTCCAAAAGTAGCTATATCATTTTCTCTTATTGATACACCTGCATATTGCAATATCTTATTTACTAAATTAGGTTCATCAGAATCAGGAAGTTCAAAGTCTTGATAATCTGCCGCACCTTCATCAAAAACAGGCTCTCCACCTGTTAGTGTACTATATGTCCAGTTAGGATCTAACGGGTATCTTATATATTGTGATAAAACTTTACCAGCTCCAGTTATACTTTCAGGATATACAGTTATAGTATTCCCAATAGCCGTACTAGTACCACCTCCTAAAACATAAGCAGGATATGAAACGCTTGGCGATGTTAAACTAGAAGAGTTTAAATAAAATATTTTATTTTGAGAAACTCTTTCTATTTCTCTTATGCCTGCTGTTGTCACAATAGTATATGAATTACCTATTGTACTTGCAGTGCCAAATGGATTACCAGATAATGTTAATTGAGTCTCTGAATCCACACTAACTACATATGCACCAAATCCAGCGTATATACTATTTGCTGAAGTGTTTGATATAAATTGTCCAGGAACAACAGTTCCTGTTGTTATAAACGTTGCATTAGCATCAGTAAGCGTATTTAGTCCAGCTGCTGTGCTAGTAGATGAAAATATAACGTTAGGATAATGGTTTATTTTATTTATTAAGTAATAGTTTTCAGGAAGATTATATAAGTTTATACCATTATTAATCAACCCTCTTGTCTCAGAAAAACTATCAATAACCTCTACTAATCCTTTTAGTATATCTGCATATTCACTACCAGAAACTCTGGCGTTTTGCTTTATAATCCAACTATTATATTGATAAAAATAGTCTTCAAAAATATCTAATTGAGCTTGCTTTGCATATAAATTAAAATCACTAGGAGTTATATATCCGTAATTGTTTTTATTCGCAATCGACAATACTGTTGCTCTTACTGTGTTAATCATTTCAAATTGTTATTTAAACAAAGATACGAAAAAAAAAAGAGGCTTCATTTTAGTGAAACCTCTATAACATTTAAACAATTAATTGCATTATTATGCAATACTTATTCGTCTAGTTTTTTTAATCTATTACTTAATAAAGTGAATACTGCCTGCCCTTCATCACTTTGAAAGAACGATGCCAATATAAATAAAGGATCTTCTCCATAAGGAACAGTTAGTAGTTTTTTCTTGTTTTGTTTTAAATTATAATAAACATCTTTTTCATTTTTCATTATAATTAAATTGTTAGACAAAAATTGAGAACATTTATTTTGTAAAATCAATAAAGGATCATTAAGAGATTCTAAAAAATCTTGAGGGTATCTTTTTGCAAATAACCTTATATCTCTTTTTAATTCTGCCGAACTAAGCTTGTCCACATTTAATCCAATCACAACCCTACCAATGGTTTCCATAAGCTCTAAGCTTAATCCTTTAGCAGATACTTGAGCTTCAAGCTCCATATCTAAGGTGTCAACATCAGCAGTAGCATCAACCTCTTTGTCTACCTCCATAAATAAATGTCCGTTAGATGGGTGTAATGATAAGAACTGTTGTAATACTGGATTTGTTTTAGGAACAAATAAAAACCCATCTTCAAATACGATAGGTTCTAGGATGGCGTTACCATCTTGTTCATCCTCGAAAGGACTCTTTTGATTTCTTGCATAACGAAGCGCTCTGTTTACTCCTTTGTCTTCGTCAAAATACATTAAAGGTGATCGTCTGCTATTTCTAGCTGGTATCATTAAACTTAAAGGAGCAACATCTCCTTTTAATTTGTAAGTTTTATTAACTAAAACTATTTTTTTTGTGTTTTTCATTTGATTTAAATTAAAGTTTATAAAAGTAATAATTACCCCCGTCTTTATAACGAGGGTAAAAATTACAAATTGTTATTCTTATTGCTTGAATAAGAAGAAGTTATTAGCACCTAAAGTACATAAAGCTCTTTCTGATAAGAAGTTTACTTCCATTGCATCTAAGCTAGAAGTAGCTGCTCCACCAGCTGAACCTGTAATCCAAGTTTTATAACGTCTGTCTTCAGTTTCTGAAGCTCTGTATCGAACGTGTAAGAATGGTCTCTTAGCGTTTTTACCAAGTACTTGGTCATAAACTGTAGTTGAACCAGCTGGTACTAAAATACCATTGATTTTTCCACCTTGTAGTCCACCTCTCATTGTTGGGTCATTTAAGTATTTCCAGTCAGACTTGTAAAAGTCGTATCCTCTACGGAATCCTGTAAATCCTAAGTTCAATGCCATATCTTTGTCATTGTCAAATAATCCGTAAGACGTACCATTTGCTCCATAAGAATTCTGAGAAGCTAACATATCATCAATATCAAATCCAAACTCTCTGTTTAAGAAAATAACATTTTCTTCAATAGATCCTTGTTTGTCTAATCTTTGGATAATAGAATCGAATTCAGCTAATGTACTTGGGTTTCCACCTGACCATACATTACCTCTATTGTTTACTACATAGAATAAACCTTCAGATCCTTTGTTACCAACTCCTGAAGCTACACCTGCTGCGATTGCTGCAACACCACTTCCTGCAATTGCTGGAACTGCTTCTACCATAGCTGTTTCTAAATAGTCTTCGAATCTTAATCTTGTTTCGTGTTCAGACTTTAAGTACCATAAGAAACCAGTAGCACCGTTTTCTGTAGTTACCTCAATCCATCCAATTTGAGCCATATCAGATCCTGATACTGCGTATTTATCTTTTATGATAATTGGTGAATTGCTGTAAATATCATCATCAGCTTCTAATTGACCTTGCATTCCGCTTGTTCCTTTTTGGAACTCAGAACCATATACAAATAAAGAAGTAACAACATCTGCTGCTACTGCTTGACCAGCTGCTTCATAATAAGCTACAGTGATTTGAGCGTTAGCCATATCTACCGCAGTAATTAAGGCTTTGTTAGTTAAAACTGAAGCTGCTGTGTTATCAGAGATCATAATTGTTTGACCTACTCTTAAAGCGATTGATCCGCTTCCTGGAACTAATACGTCACCAACAGTTAATACTGCTGTGTCCGATCCCGCAGCTGCTGCTGAAGTTACGTCTACATATTTAGTGTGTAATCTTCCTTGCTCTGCCCATTTGATAAGGTCTGAGTTAGAAGGCATTTCAGCACCTACCATTCTTAAGAATGATGCTACTGTTCTGTTTCCATATCTTTCAAATTCTTTTTCGTAAGTATCTGGTAAATATTGATTTAAGAAATCAAAATTAGTGATATAGTTTGTTTGTAATACTACTTGTTCTGCACTAGGCTGTAGTGCGAAAGTAGGATTTGCTGCAATTTGTCCTGCCATTTTAAAATTTTTTAATTGTTAATTATTTTTGTTTTTACTCCTTATTCGCAAACCTCTTCCTGAATCTGTACTAACCGCTCTTGCTTGAAACCCTTTCTGTGGAGACGATTGAGGTGTTTGCCTCAAACTCATATTAATGTTTTTACTTTTCTTCGAAACATCTCCTATGGCGTCTGCCTTTCCTTGCTCATAAAAATACTGAGCTAGTTTATCTGGGTTCATTGCTGCGTTTAATGCTTTGTGCCAACCTTGTGCATCATTAACTAAACCATCTTCGCCTATGTACTGATTTATAAAACTCTGTACATTGACTTGTTTTGATTTAATCTCATTTGCATCACCAGACGAATAAATTACATTTTTATCTCCAACCTTGAACTCAAAACCTTTGAACTCGGAGTTAAAAACCTCATCTGTTTTTTTCTGAAAGTACTCAGACTTTCTTTTGTTGGACTCTACTTCAGTTTGAGCCTTTTGAACATATTCCTTGTAAGCATTGATTTCTTTAAGTTGTTCTTCCGAATACGAACCCCCACTTGACTCAAGAGGAGTTTTATATGTTTCCGATAGCTTACTTAAATATTTCTTAGCTATTGCAAGTTCTCTTTTTTTAGATATATTTTTTTTCTTTATATCTCTATCATCATCCACCTCTTCATCATATCCAAACTTATCTTCCATAAGATATTCAATATCTTCAGAATCTAAATCTGATTCAGTTAAAGAATAATACTCTTTTAGTATCTGGTCATCTTCTAAATTATCATAGTTTTTATTAGCTTTGATAAAATCTTCAAACCCTCTACCTGTTTCTTTTTTAAAGTCTAAATACTTAGAAACCTCATCAGGCAATGGATTGTTTTTTTCTTGTTCAGAAAACAATTCATCTACTGAAGAAATATCTTTATTATATCTTTCTTTAATATAAGAAAGTACATCCTCATCTTTTATTTCTGGTAAATCAGTAACATCTTGATCTACTTTAGTTTCTTCTACTATTGTTTCTTCTACAGTGTCACTTGTTTCTGAAACATTTTGATTGACATCAGATACTTTTAAACTTTCTTCGTGCTTATCTAAAAGATTCTGTTCAACTTCTTGTGTTGATTTCTCTTCTATTGGAGAAACCTCTTTTACTTGTTTGAATTCCATTTGATTTTATTTTTGTAAAGTTAACATTTATTTAAATATATTATTTTAGGAATTATATGTTACCATATCTACGTTTATATGTCCATATAATTTTTTTACTTTTACCTAAAATACTTTTCTTTTCGACCCTAGTATTAAAATCATCACGAGCTTGATTTAATTGAGGACCACTTAATTTTTGCATAATATTATCACCTTGGTTCAAACTCCGCTAAATCAAAACCATCTAAGCTATCTTCCTTAGATTCGAAATTAACTGGAGCTAAATTATTTTTACGTTGTTGTATTAATTTTGATTGTTCAGTATTTGCTTGACTTATTCTTTCAGCCTTTGCAGTTTCTCTCTGATCTTCTCTTTTAGACATTGCTTCTACCTCAACTCCTTTAAGTTTCATTTGTAGATCAAACTCTAATTTCATTAACTCTGATTTTATAGAAGCCTCACCTTGCATTTTCTGTACTTGAAATTGCATATCGCTCTGCTGTAATTGAACCTTAGCTTGTGTTTCTGCTTGTAGTTTTTGCATAGCTGCTTGAGCTGCCATTTGCTGAGACTGTTGATTTATTTGAGCCTGCTGTTGAGCTGCCGCTGCTTTTGCTTTTTCCTCTGCTTCTTGTTTTCTTTTTCTTTTTAATTTAAGAACTTGATTTGCAACCTTTAAGTTTTTAATCTCTCTAATATCAATAGCATCCTCTAAATTTATAGAATCTCTTTGCAATGCCATTTGAATATTTTTTTCAAGCATTGCTTTTTCTTCTTCATCAGGAGTTACCTCAATAAAAATACCAAAGTCACTTAAATATAAATTTGTTATTTCATTTAATACAGAAACATTGTATTTACCAATTTGATTTATAAACTCTTCTTTAAAGTCAGCATACTCTAAAACATCAGCTATTCTTGATGACAACGCAGTTGCTAGATTTTGAGTAATACTTAAACCTGCTTGTAATATATGTCTTGTAGCTGTATTACTATTTAATGCAGCCATTTTTTGTAATCCTACTAATGAATTTTCATTAGGTAAAGATCCGTCTCTAGCCTCGTTTAGTCCAGTTACATCTCTCATCATATTTAAGTAATGATTATATGTACCTATTAAACTTTGTATTTTAGACTGACCAGAACTAGCTGTTAATTGTTGAATTGGAACTTTAGCCTGATTATAATCTCCATCCTGAGTATAGCTTCTACCTATAACAGAACCAGTTTGAAAATACATTCTTAATGCATCCTCTGGATTATAAGCAGCTCCAGTACCAAGATCAACCTCATTTAATCCATCTGCATCTATAAAAACACCATCAGGTACAACCTTAGAAAGTACTTGTTGTAATTTTAAATGTGTAATCTGAATTAAATCAGCAAACGTAATCATACGTCTTACTAAAGATTCAACAACACCTTTATACATTCTAGGTGCGCAAGCTATAAACTCTGGATATACATTTTGACTAGCTGATTGTGGTCGTGCCATATTTTCTGCCATTTCCCACTTCAGCATAATGTTAGTACCCATAACCATAACTCCCTCATACCATACGTCAATAGTTTTAGAAACTTTTTTAAACTTACCCTCTTCCATCATTTCAACAGAAGGATTAAAATCATCTGTTTTTTCAATAACTTTTTCAGCACCTACATTATTAATTTTCTTTTTATAAGTAAATGTGTTTGTGGTTTTGTAATTAAAAAACAAAACTGTAGCGCTATCTTTACTGAATAAACTATTATTATAAAACTGAGATGTATTGTGATAATCGTACCAGCTTTGACTGTATTTAGAAATTTCTTCCATATCCTCTTTAGTAAGAGTTGGATCTATTTTCTTCAATTCAATTATTGGTAGTGTTTTTATTTCACCCCAATAGAAACAATCTTTAAAATGAGGATCTTCAGTATAGCTATAAACTAAATTAGCTGGATCTACATAATCTATTTTTATTCCATCACCAGGTAAAAAAGAATGTCTAGCTACAGATATACCCAAAACTGTTTGATCGTAATCTAAACGTCTTTTTATTTCTAAATATTTATTTTCTTCAAATACAGTATTTATAGCTTCTTCTTCTGCTATTTCTATTGATGGTTTATATTTCATCTGCATATGTAGAGCCAATTCCTCACTATCGTTAGGTAACTCATCTACATTACTAGAAAAAGCATTAACATCAAAATCTTTATTTACTTGTGTAATTAATTCTTTAGAAGCCATATCAGCAGCTATCATACGCTGATACTCATTTCTTCTGTCCATAGACATAGCGTCTTGTGCATACGCCTTTACTTGAAATATCCTATCTGACATTCCGTTAACAACAATATCTACAAACTTTGGAATTATAGGAACAGGAGTCCAGTCAAGATTTAAATAACTTAAATCACCATCTACCGCTAACTCGTTCTTGTATTTAGATACAGACTGTTCGCCTCTAGCATAAAGTCTTAACCTATGAAAGTCTCCCCATTGATTGTAAAACCTATTTGTATTTCCGTCTTTTCTAAACCACTCGTATTGTATGGCTTGCCCTATTTGTAATCCAAACTCTAGAGTCTTCTTTGTTGAATCAGAAACAAACTGACTTGGAAAACCCATAGGATTAATGTCTATTTTTACATCTTGCATTTACCTTATAATTTTGCTGTAACTTCCCTTATTGTCATATCTTGCAAAGTTAAACTTTATTTTTGACTCTTTTTTAACGGCTTGATACAAATGCTTTTGTATAGCCATTAATGCTAACCCAGAACTAATTGTTGCATCAAACTTAGTTCTATTATTAATATCAAACCTAGCCCAATCCTCTAAAGTACGACTAAAATACATATTTCCAATTAAATCAGGGTCTCTATAATCTCCACTAAAATCAATTCCTACATATTTTTCTATATAAGATTCTATAGCAGCAGCGTGAGACTGCTTAACATCTTCGCTTGAATTTGGTATACCTCCTAGCTCTTTTTCAGTTTTAGACAATTTATTATATGCTTTATCAGGTCTATTTATACTATACCCTCTATAGCCTCTGTTTTTAAAATGATACAGCAATCTAGGTTTATTATTCTCAACTAAAATAGGCATACCATAAAACACACAAGCCATTAACACTTCTTCAAAAAATATCTCAGCAGTTTGAGGACGAGCTACATATTCTAAAAAAAACTCATTGCTAGGAGCATCATCCATATTAAATCTAGTAACTCCGTGAAGAGCGCCATTAGATCCTCCACCTCCAACAGTTCCTGATATATCATAACTATCACAACCAAATGCACCTATATGATCATTACCTGGAAACTTTCTGCCGTTCTTAATATAACTATTATTTTGCAATTGTTTTTTAGGTGTCCAGGAAATTAAAAACCTACCCCTAGTATCTGGACTCCATAAAACTTCTCCATCTTTAATTCCATTTTTCCAACTAAAATTACCTCTAGTTAAAAATCTGTCTTTTATTAAAGAATCATTGTAATCTATTTGCTGATATATTTTTGTTAAATTAAACAAAGACTGCTTACTTTCATCTCTAAATGCGTGTGATTCTGTTCTTGGGAATTGTCTATAAAATTCATTTAATGCATCTGCATCATTTTTTAAAGAGTCTACCTCATTTTGCCAATAGGTAACAGCACCTTTAGTGATCATTTCCCCATCAATACCTAGCTTGGGTATTTTTGGGTTATCTAAAACTGGCATACCATAAATATCAATAAATCCCTCCATATTATACTCCATTGGGACGAAAAGGGAATATAACCCGCTTTTAGTTTGACCATTTGAGTTTCTTTGATTTGTAGAAGAATCGTTATATAATTTTTTAAAGTTGTTACCACCCTTGTCTAGTGCGTTAGATGTAGATCCCATCATACACTTTCCTATAATTTTACTACCTAATCGTAAACAAGTTTTAGTTACCCTCCAGTTATTTAAAATATTACTTGGTTTTTCCCATTTACCACTTTCATCGTGAACAAGTAGTTTTAGTTTTTCACCATCATAAGAGTTGTCTCCTGTGTTTTTCCAGTCAATAGTTGTATCTAGTCCCTCTATCTGTTCTTGATCCTCTTCATACATATTTTTTTTAGTAATCTTTGAGGCTGGTACACGATAAGCTAATTCTGTTTTAGGCTTATCCATACCATCTTGCACTGGCTTAAAAAAGAAAGGGTAATTGTTAGATATAGGAACTACTTTATCAGTAAACATTTTTTTTGCATCAGCTCCTGTTTTAGATAAAATACCTATTCTAGAATCTTTAGATATTGTAGCTATATTAGCACATTCCTCACTACCCATATATGAAAATCCAGAACGTCTAATTTTTAAATAGCATATACCAAAGCTTCTTTTATCTGCTTTACAAGCTTCCCAATAAATATAAAAAATTCTATTTGCTTCCCTAAAATCTGGTAATCCAATATCAATCTTAGTCCACTGCAAATACATATAATGAGAACCAGTAATATATGTAGGCTTACCATTATTCATAAACCAAAAACCTTCATCTCTTTTGTCAAACTCTGACTCAATATATTCTACCCACTGATTTTTAAAATTAGGCGAGGTTTGATTCCATTGAAATATTGTTGGTATTTTTTTAAGTAAAGAAGGGACTTCAAATGACTCCCAATATTGTTCTGATTTAGTTTCAGATCTTTTGTATATATTCTTTGGTCTTTCAGGTAAGGCAATTGCTAAACCATTTATAGAAATAACATCTGATATTTTTCCAGTTTTAGATATTACAACAACATTATATTTTTCATTATACCCGTACTCCCAAGTCTTAGCCTTGTTTTTATTTGTAACAATACTTTTTGGTATGTAGTTTGGTAATTTTACATATAAGCTATTTTGATCTTCTTTCTGCAAATCCTTGAGACTTATTATTCGTTGGTTTGTTAATTCCTTCTATTATATTTTTTTCTTCTTCTATTCTAGTTAATATTTCAAAAGCATCAAATATTGCTAGTTTTTTTGTTGCTGCTGCATTTTTTAATTTATCAGCTGCTAACTCATCATCTTCTCCATATTTAATAATATGCTCTTCAGCAACCTTAATAAGTTGCATAACAGCTTTTTCTCCTGCTTTTATTATCTGTAGCTTTATTTCTTTAACGTCCATATTATAAAACCATAGTTATATTGTTGGTAAACATTCTATATAGCTTTTCTTCTTCTACAATAAAAGGATATTCACTTTCAGGCTGAAAACAAATAGTATCACCCTCCTTTAATCCTTTTTCTAATAGCTCAGAATTTATATATTTTATAATACCAGTTAATGGTTCTTCAGTATTAGAACCTTTAATATAAGAATCTTTTTTTAATATTGGTTTTATCATTACATATTTAGAATGACATTTCCATTTATCATTATGCTTAAACATAAAAAACTGATCCTTTTCTATAAAAAACAAATCGTCTTTAAAAAAACTTTTACCGCTTTTTTGACGACCTTTTATATCATTATAAAATTTAAAAACATTATGGTGAACTAGTAAAATATCGCCTGGAATAATTTCTCCTGTATAATTAATCGGAGTACTGATAACTTTTGCAAACCTATTGGAAACGGTATGATCTTCTTTGGATGAACTCATTATTAAGTTCACATCCCCTATCTTTTTTACATTATCATACCTTCTTCCATTGTAAGGTTTTACAATGAAATAAAAAGGTGACTTCATTAGAAATTTATATTATATTCGATTGAAATAGGAATATTAGAATTAAATTCTTTCCACAAAAAAACTTCATTAGATTTTTCAATCCAAATTTTGTAAGAGTTAACGTTTACTTCTTTTTGAATTAAATGAATTTTATAATTTCCCCCAAGAACTTCCTGTCCAGCTATATAATGCATAGCACTAGACTTATAGTCTGCTCCTATAGAAATTTTTCTAATATCCATTTAATTAAAATGTAGAATCTAATTTTAATTTTCTGTAAGTAATATTTATGTAAAGAGTACCATCTCCAGTTGTAGCATTTCCACCTGATAAAGTTATAGGTGTGTCAGCAGCTAATATGCCACTAACAGGTTGTATTTTATACACTACATCTGATGTTGAATTTAATATCGATTGTGGTATTGTACCAGCAACATAAGATCCTATTTTTAAACTAGCATCCGAAGAAAAATCAAAAACAGTAGTGTTAAAATCCATAAACACAGAAACATTTGTAATGTCATATGTATATCCTTCACCAGGTGAGGCTATAATTGTATATGGAGTTGATAAAACTTGCAAGTTAGCTGGTGAAATTGCAACACTAACTTTTACTGTATCTACTCCTAAGTAAGATTGTAAGTTACTTATAGAACAGTTTTTTGTTGCATTGTCATTTTCAGCATCAGTCAATATAAAATAGTCAGCACCGTCTGGAGTTATTATTGGATATGATGATGTGTTGCTAATTCTTGCCATAAATATTGTTTTTATTTTACAACCTCTGCTGTTTCAGCTGGTTGATTTTCTTTTACTTCTCCAGTTGCTAAATCAATAACAGAATTAGCTCCATACTTTTCTGACAACTCTTTTTCAACAGACGAAAACTTTCCTCTTATTGTATCCAAGTCTTTCGTATATAAAACTTGTTGATAAACTGAATCAGCTAACTTTAGTTTTACTTGAGTAAATTCTTGATTAAGAGCTTGTAAATTCTGTAACTCTTCTGGTGTTAAATTTTTTGACATTTTAGATTATTTTAGATTAAATTTATATACAAATATAATAAATATTATTTACTCTTCATCAACTTCTTCCTCTTCTTCAGTTTCTGGTTCAGGAGCAGGTGGTACTGGATTCATCCAGGTGAAATACAAGTCTTCATTAACTGGTGTAATTTGAGATTGTATGCTTGCAGCTATACTTGCTTGCATTGAAGGAACGTCTAAAGACCCTTCTAACCAACCAATAACTACGTTCTCAAAAGCCTCAGTATCTTCATACGGAGTAAAAGGCTCACCTGCTACATACGTGTAACTTTGAGTTCCAATATTAGTTGACGAATACGTTTTACCTCCAGACTCTTCAGATCCTGTATACCTATAATGTACTGTGTAAATTACATTATCTTGTCCTTCTGATTGAATGTGAGCATTCATTGCTGGGATGTCCCACTTGTAAATAATTGCCATTGATTTTTTTTAAATTAATTAACTTTTACAAATATACAAATTTTAATTATACATTATTATGGTGGACTACATATATCTAAACTAGTAACCACTCCGTTTAAATTAGAGAATGTTAAATAGCTTAATCCTAAGTTTATATATCTATTTGCTGTAGTCGTTGTGCCTGCTGAATTAGTGTATACTGTATCTCCTACTTGTGGATATGAAGCGCTACCATTGTGCCAGTAATTTGTATTTGCTGATTGATCACATATAAACTTAATTCCCATTTGTCCAGAAGAACCTGGGAATTGCGTTAGTGTTGTACAGTCTTTATCGTAACCGTACCAGTCTGAAAATCTATATGGATAAGCTATAGGCATAATTTAAATTTTAAGGACAAGAACAACCAGTAGAAGTTATTACCCCAGATGAATTAACTGTAATAATTGGACAGTCTGTACAATTATTAAAGAACGTTCCTTGACTCCATATCCAATAATCATTAGTTTGTGAAGCACCTGTCCAGGCTGTATATGATCCATTTACATAATCATACAAAACATCATTTGTTGTTAAACCTGTAATAGGGTTTCTTGTTGTGTAAACAGTAACATTTGGGGTAGAAGGATAAGTAGCTTCTGTTAGAGTAATTTGGTAATAAGATCTATCAACTGGATTAGGCGTACAGTCATCATTTACTGTAGGATAAGAATTACCAGATCCGTGTGCGTTTCCACCATTTATCATATCATACATAGAAATTGGTCCAGTTATAGTTCCTGAACCCCAAGTGCCATATAACGCTTCTTGCGCTATAGATTCCATAGATAATGCTCCTGACGTTGGTACTGCCATTACTTAATTTGTTTTTTTAGTTCTTCTATTTCAGCTTTTAATTCTTTTATAGCTTCTAAAAGTATAGGTGTAATACCTTGATACCTTAAAGATAGTTTGCCATCCTCATTTTCTCGAACAAGTTCTGGTACTACCTTTTGTACATCTTGAGCTATAAATCCTATATCTTCTTTTATATCTAATATGCTATCGCTTTCTTTCCAATTAAAAGTAACCCCCTGAAGTTTTGTAACTTTATCTAAAGCACTTTCAATTGGTTTTATATTCTCTTTATATCTTTCATCAGAAGGTGAACCATAAGCTATTATATCTCCTTTAACAGACAATGAACTATTGCTTTGCGAAAGCTGCATAAATACCACTGGAGTTGTAGCGTCATCTTGCCATCTCCAATTGTAATTTGTACCCGCTGTCATTTTAAATATAGCAGCGTTATTACCTGTAGTATTTGGTCTCATATAAAGATGAGCATCACCCGCTGTTGAAGTTTGTATTTCAATTTGAGCCTGTATCCCTGAAGCTTTAATTACTGTACCTGAAGTATTTCCTTGATTAACGTGCAACTTAACTAAAGGACCAGTAACTCCAATCCCTACGTTGCCGTCTCCCTTGATAACCATTTTTTGAGTAGCGTGATTTAAATTAGCTACATCATTATTATGAGTATAAAAATTAAGTTGTGTACCCCAATGAGATGCGTTAGCACTCCTTGACCCAGTAATTCCACTCCAATGCGTTCCAGTTGTAACGGTTCCTGTGGCAAAATAAATACCAACCATATCATCTCCATTAGAAGTTAAAACGTTTCTAATACCTTTCATATTACTTGCGGAATCCAATGTAGCTGAGTAAGGGTTTGTTCCTGTTGACGCTACGTTTAATTTAGAGGCAGGACCAGTAACTCCAATCCCTACGTTGCCGCCGTGTAAAACAGTAACAGCAGGACCCTGCGCTGTGCTTGTTCCATTGTCGTTAAGGGGTTTTATATTGTATGAACCGTTGTCAACAAACGTTGAAAATACTTTTTCATTTACTGTGCCTCCGTTATTAGAAAAAACAAGCGAAGCAGTAACATTTCCTTCAATTACTGCTTGCCCTCTATCGGTTCCACCATCTATATGTAACTTTGTTGTTCCGTAAGAAACCCCGTGGACAGTTCCAGGATTAGTCGTCCCGATACCTACGTTGCCGTTAGTATTAATGGTCATTACCGTACCTGTCCCATCAGAATCAGATATTTCTAAATTTCTACTTGCTCGTACGTTTGTAAAAACCCAATTACCTGTGTCTGCTTGTAATGTTAAAGCTGAATTACCTGTACCTCCAGTAGCTGTTATATTTGGCCCTGCTGTTACTTGTCCTGCAAACCAACCATCTTTCCACCTATAAGTTGTAGAGCCTATATCATTAGTATTACTTGACCTTGAATTACCTAACAATGTGGGTTCAATAGAAGCCCCATTAAACATAATACCACCACCAGCACCGCCCTGGTAACCAATGTACGGAACGCCGTTATAAGTTCCAATTGAACCTACTAATACATTATCTTTTCCCCATCTTATTTTATCTCCATCAGCTGTGTCATTGACCCACAACTTAACATCAGGATTATCCGTACCAATCCCTAAACTTCCATCAAAGTAAGATACACCACTTGAGTTAACATCAAATATTGGTACACCTGATATATCCGATACTGCAAATATGCTTCCGCTAAGATCATCTGTAACTGAGAATAACTGGCCTTGTGTTCCTTGTATGTCTAATTTAGCGTTAGGAGTTGATGTTCCAATCCCAACGTTGCCACTATTAAGATTATATATATTATCGCTATCAGTAGGTGTAACTGCCCACGTGTCGTCAAAAACTCCACCTCCTAATTCTCTTGTTTTAATTTGATTAGTACCAGCTGTAACTTGGTTTACTGATATTCTATCAATGCTGCCTATGGCGGCTGCGTTGGCTTGTATATAAATATTCGTGTTAGAAGATGAATGTGTTGGTGTTACTTTTACCTCATATGTACCATTAGCTGTTTGAGCAGGGGAACTAGATATGTATCCACCTACATTTATTCTAAATTCACCTGCTGAATAATTAGAAACTGTATATTTAATTATATATTCTATATTTTCTGGTGGATTAGGTAGTATTCCACCTTGATAAATATAAGTTGTTCCTGTTTGGGCTCCAGAAACATTGGCTTTACCACCTGATATAGTCCAACCCGTGCCTTTAACCCAAACAGTATCTGTTGCAAAATCTCCGTTTGGAACTGTAAGTGGAGTTGTGGTTTGGTCTTGCACTAATACAGAAGTAGAACTTCCATTACCTGGTAAATCAGAAACACCAAATGTTCCGTTTACTTCAAGTTTGTAATCTGGACCAGTATTGTTAATACCAACGTTCCCAGTTTCTTCTACAGTGAATACTTCCCCTGCACTTGCCCCTGCATATAATCTCCATCTATTTGCATCAAATCTAAGCGTGGTTTGAGATGCATTACCTAATTCCATTTGCTGTCCTAAACTTCCTGCTGTAATATTACCAATTGTTGAAGATGAGTATACAGCACCCCCAACGTCGAGCTTATATTCAGGGTTGGTTACCCCTATACCTACGTTGCCGTCTTCTGCAATACGCATTCTTTCTACAACTCCAGTAGATGTTCCTCCATTAACAAGAAAAGTCATTGCGCTTTCTTGTCCTGTGTTACTACCAGAAGTTACTATAGACTTTATAGCACCAATAACAACTTCGTAACCATCTACATAACCCGATATATTTTGTGAAAAAGTAATAGATGGACCAAACCCTTGATTAAAAGGAGCGCTTGAATTTCTTGTAGTACTAGCAATATCTAACGTACCCATTTGAGTTGAAGAAGGAATATAATTTGTTCCTACAATTCTAGCTTTACCAACAACTTGGCTCATTGCTGTAGTCGTTATAGATCCTACTTGAAGAGTTGCAACAGGCGAAGTCGTCCCGATACCTACGTTGCCGTCATATCTAATACGCATCAACTCACTTCCAGACTCTTGAAATATATGTGAACTATTACCGTTATTATTGCTATCTACGTTATAAGTTATATCGCCTAGTGATTTTAAAATAAGGTTACTGGTGCTTACTCCGTTTAATTGTCCTATACCAAAGTCTATAGAATTAACACTGGAAAGCGTGCCTGAATTCATATTTATGTTAGCGCTTGCATCCATTGTTCCACCAGCTAATGGTAGATAAACTCCTGAAGGATCTACCGCCGCAGCTGCCGCATCTGCATAAGCAGTTGTTGCTATTAATGTAGAATTATTACCAGCTGTTTGTGTTACACCTGTAGTTGCTGTGTTTATTGTACCTTGATGATCTCCTGAAAATATAGGTGCTGTTATATCCCCAACATAATTTATAGTTACTATATCTGATCCATTAAACTGAAAAGAAAAAGGCGTGTCAGACACATCATCTCCCCAGTTTATTATTGGTCTGTAATTACCTGTAGCATAAGGTATAATACCAAAAAATGCCCCATCAGAGTTTGCTTGGTATTGTGTACCAAACCCACCTGCTATTGTTGAGGTTGGAAAGCTTTGACCGTTTGGTAAATCATCTGTTTTACCAGTAAATATTCTTGTATCCCAACCAAGCCCTGAAGTGCTGTCAACATACATCATATCTATTTTAGGCGTTTCTCCATCTGCTCCTAAAAATAAATGACCATCACCGTTTACTGTAAGTAAATCAGCAGCTGTTACATTACCTGCAAAAGTTGTATTTCCTGAACCATCTACTTTAATATCCCATCTACTATCAGTATCATTGTATAAACCAAAATAAGTAGCAGTATTGCTTAAAAAGAAATCATCTCCAGAACCATTAAAAATTAATCTTGGAATATTATCTACTGAATTTAATGTTAAATAACCACCTGTAGAAACTGTTCCTGCAAAAGTTGCGTCTGTTCCAATAGTTGCTAAAGTTGTTGTAAATGAAGATTGAGCAGTTGATGAAATTGAAGATGTAGGTCTTAATAAAACTTCTCCACTTGTATCTGTTCCAAGAACTGCTGATGTTCCTGATGATTTATAATAAGTAGCTGCTTCTACTGTTCCTGCAAAAGTTGTATTATTACCACTAACTGTTATTGGCGCGTTACCCAAAGTATCTGAATCTGTAACAGAACTTGGACCTTCCCATAAAGCTACAGTTTGACCTGTACCTACACCTGATAATACAGATGAGTTATCTATCTTCTGCCATTGACCTGTGCCACTAACATCGTTGTATATACACCAGTCACCTACATTCCAAGTATTAGGCTCTGAGTTTGCTCCGTTTGGAGTTGCTGAACCTGCTTCACTACATATATAATAATATCCAGATGTTTCTGTTACACCACTTAAGTCAGGCGCTCCATATATTGGAGAGAATATATACGCTGTTGCTGTTGCAGTTATTGCCGTATCTAATACATATACTGTAGATGAAGTAACAGAAGCTACTTTTACAATACCTGTTATTCCCTCACCAGTAACTACAGCTCCTACTAAATCAGGTGTATTACCATCTGCATCAAGTATTGCTGCAGTAACTGTTAATGTTGTACTCGCTGTTGTTGCAGCGGATGAGGTAGCTGATATACCAGCTTGCCAAGCACCTCTATATATTGTAGCCCCAGTAATTAAACTGTCTACATAACCTTTTGTAGTTAGGGTTGACGACGCGTCTCCAGAGGATGTTGCTGTACTAAATGCTTGAGCTGCAAAAGTTGCACTTAGATCATCAGCAAAAGTAGCTATTGTAGTGCCACCATTATTTTTAACTCTAAACGAACCACCACTAATTCCCGTAATTGCATTTGATACAGTTATATCTCCCCCGCTAACCGTAATATCTCCTTCAAAAGTTGCGTTTTGCGAGGTGTCTATTGTTAATGCTAAAGTGCTATCAGAAAAAAGTTTAAGTGAATGATTGCTATATGTACCTATAACAGCAGTACTGTCTTGCATATACATAAGTAGTTTACCATCGTTAGTAGTGTCAAACAATTGTATTGTAGGAGATGCCTCACCTATATTTAGTCCAGTTACAACTGAATCTACAGAACCTATTACAACGTTATCACTAAAAGTAGAAAGCCCACTTGAGTTAACATCTAGTATTGGTACACCAGATATATCTGACACAGCGAATATAGATCCGCTTAGGTCATCGGTTACTGAAAACAATTGTCCTTGTGAACCCTGTATATCCACAACAGTTCCACCTGATGCGCCTGTGACAATTAAGCCTTTCTTTATTTTAAATTCGTTTGCCATAATATTATCTTTTTTTCATTGTCCAAAAAGTTGTTATAAAAATCTTGATTTTTGTGCGTTATAGTTTTGTGTTACTTCTGCTTGGGTTAATGGTCTATTGTAAACCCTGGCATAAGGTATGTTTCCTTGAGCTTTAGAGTAACTTGTACCTGAACCATAATTTGTTGCAAGCCTTAAATTGGAAGCAGATTCTAAATATTCATTTTGAACTGTATTGCCAACTGGGGTTTGAGCAACAGTATCAGCGTAAAAAGCTTTAGCAAAAGATGTTCCATCATAAGTAAATACCCAATGATACCAGTTATTTAATGCAGGTATATAGTTTCTGTAATCACAATCATTTCCATACATACCATAAACAAAACCTCTACCAGCGTTTGTAGCGTTTATATGTAGCCCTCTATTCACTACAGTTGGACCTTGCCCCCATAAAGCAAAATTATAGTTTTCTATATAGCAAAATGCTTCAAGAGAAAAACCGCCTGTTAAATCAACTGTTCCTAAGTCTGCAAAATCATCAACTCCATCAAATTCCCAAACCCCTCCATTACTGCTACTAAACCCAGGGGTGTTAGCAAAAGTTGCGTTAGGAGTACCAACTAAATTATTAACCGCTGATCCAGAACCTGAGTAGCTTCTTGTGCTGCCTGCGCTTATGTCATATATTAATCCATCTGTTACTATGTCTGGTCCTACGTACATTATATAAATCTGTTTTTTTGTGCGTTATAATTTTGTAACATTTCATCGGAACTTAATGCTCTATCGTATATACAAGCTATTGCCATATCCCCTTCTTGATATTCAGTACTGTATGTTCTTGAAACATATATAGTTGTTGAAGTTACATTATGTCCCGTAGGCGTATCCGATGTCCTTGATACACCATTAACCCATACCCTACGAGTTGTTCCGTCAAAAGATGCTGCCACTTGAAACCAATCTCCTGCAACTATACCTCCCGCGTTACTTGTTAAGGATAAGTCATTACCCCACCAATAATGATGAAATTGACCAGTAGAACCGACAAGAGTTCTAAGAGCATTTGATCCATTAGTAACACCAAAACCTCCTATAGCAATAAACCCATCACTAAACCCCCAAGAATTAGGCTGCCTTGCCCAAACAACCATTGTATAAGGATCGTTACCTGTAGGTATATTGCTTCCACCAACGCCTGTAAAATAAGAATCAACATCATTATCAAAATAACCAGCTGAATTCCAAACAGGTCCATTAGTTAGAGTCAAATCATAATTATTACCACTTAAATCATACCAAGTGTTTCCACTACCTGGATAAGATCTCTCTGAGGCAGCGTCTACTAAAAACACTAATCCATCTGTTATTATGTCTGGTCCTCCGAATGCTCCCATATTATTCTGGTGGGTTTGGATCAGTCCATTCTGGAGTAGCCATTATTGCTAAAATCTCTTCGTGAGTATAAGGTCCTTCGTATGAACTTAAAGTTGATACAAATGAAGGTTCTGCACCTTCCCACTTTAATACTGTTTGTAAACCATCAACTGATAGTCTAACTGTTTGTTCTGATGTCTCTAATACTTGATTGAAATCAACCAATGCTATTTCAGACATATTTATTGTAATGTATGTTATCATAATCCGTATCTTGATTTTTGTGCGTTATAATTTTGTGATCTTTCTGTAGCTGATAATACTTTATTGTATAGCCTTACTACTGCTATTTTTCCTGCTATATATCTTGGTATCCAAGTTACTCCACCTATTATTAACGGATTAGCAGTGTTTGCTAATGGAGTGGGCAATGTGTTTGAAACAGTACCATAACTTGGCTCTATGGCGTTAACATAAACTCTTAATTGCTGTCCAGGATTAGCTACACCTATTATATTATTCCACGCATTAAATGTAACAACGCCAGATGCAGTATCTACATATGTATCAGCCCCAGATGTGCTCCAATCAAAATAAAGGTTACCATTACTACCTATATAAAATCTTGGATTATCAGGAGTTGTACCTGAATCTGATGTTCCCCTAGATAAAAATTCTCCCGTAGATGTTGGATATATCCAAATATCATATGTAGCACCAAGAGGTGTATTTAATTCAGTATTATAAGCTACACTAATATAGTCATCACTTCCATCAAAAGTAAAAGAACCTCCATTAGCACTATTAAACCCAACACCATTAGTTAAAGTTCCAACGCTTGTACCTACCAAACTTGTGGCAGATGTTCCACTGCCTGGATAACTTCTTTCACTACCTGCGTCAACAGCAAATACTAATCCATCCGTTACTATATTTGGTCCTCTATAAAATCCCATTATATTGCTCTTATTAATGATTTAACACTCCAGTCATCTGAAGCTACTGTTGCTAACAACCTCATATTAGCTCCTGATATATCTACACTTAATGTAACATCTGATGTGTCACCTAAGTCATTTGTCGATGTTTCTGTAAATTCTACTAAAGGAGTTGTATCTCCGTTATGACAAGCATAAACTGTACCTGATCTTACATTTGTACCTTTCTTAACTACAAAATCAAAGAAAGCTGCTGTATAAGTAGCGTGCGCAACTTGAGCAACTACTTCAGCCCCTGTATCTATATCTGTATTTTCTTGTAAATCTAATAAAGCAGAATCAATTTTTATTTCACCTTCTACAAAAACACCTCCAACTGTAGTTCTAAGTTTTCTGACGTCATTAAAGTATAATTCTACGTTATCGTTTTGGGTTGCTTTAATCATTGTCTCAGTACCATTAGAGCTTCTAATTCTAAAGACATTGACATCCATTCTTACGTCACCAAGCGAGTTAATAATATAACCATCTGAACCGTCGTGAAACAATTGCATTTGACCAGCAGTTCCAAACTTTAATCTATCATCTGTAGATCCACTTGAAGCTAAAAAAGTAACAACAGCGCCTGCCGTCATTGTCCCACCAGCAAGTGGTAAATAAGCTCCCACAGGTGTTGGTCCAAATGCACCAGTACCTAATTCTCTTTTTTGTATTTGATTACTTACTGGTGTAATTTCTTTTACCGATACATTAGTTACTGTTCCTTGAAAAGTATTACCACCACTACTTGTGGAGTATAAGTAAAAAATACCATTGCTTCCAGTGTTAACTTCAACATCGTATACATATTTTCCAACAGCGTTAACATTTGCTATTTCCGTAAAAGTTGGTTTATTTACAAATAACCTTAATGATCCTGCTGTTATATTTGTTATTTCAAATTTATATCTAAACTTAGTCGTAGTAGATATGTTGGCTACGTAGGAAAGTGTTTGTGATACTCTGCTTGTAACTCCAGCTGTTGAAACCGTAGCTCCTCCATTTGACACTGCCCAACCAGTTTGAAAACTCCAACCTGTTTGCCCATTACTAAAATCACCGTTTGTTACAAGTTCTACTCCTGTTATTTCATCTGCTACTAATGCAGAAACTGAATCTGTATTAAAAGGTAAATCAGAAACACCAAATGTTCCATCTACGTCTAATTTGAAATCTGGTGAAGTGGTGTTAATCCCGACGTTTCCGCCGTTGAAGTATGAGTTTCCACTCATTGATATGTTTGCTATTTGAGTACCTCCAGTGTTTCTAAATCCGTAATTTTGGTCACCAAATACTCTGACGTAATTACCTCCATAAAAAGCATTATCACTGCCAGTGACTATTTGAGCTATACCAGCTACTTGAAGAGGTGTAGTTGGATTAGTCGTCCCGATCCCGACGTAGCCGTTGGTATCAATAATCATTTTTTCATCAGGAGTAGCAGCGCCAAGTTCTGTAGTAAAAAATCTTAAACTTGTACCATTTGCTGTACTAGTAAAAGTTTCTTCAGCATAACTCCATATTTTTGAAGTTGCTAAATTAGTACCCCAAGTACCTTTAGCTCCAAATTGAATTATACCTGTTCTATTACCTCCACCTATAGTATTATCATTTCTATTGATCTGTAATATTGTATCTCCACTTGATTCTATAGTTAGTAAGTTATCAGGACTGGTCGTCCCGATACCTACGTTGCCTAAAGCATCTATTCTTACAGCATCAACCATAGTATTGTTAGATACGGGTGCTGTTCTAAATTGGAATCCTCCACGAGTTGGATTGGCAGAATCATATCCAAAATAACTATCAAATTTTATTTGTACGTTATTCCCATCATTATATATACTACCTCCATTTATTGAACTTCTTAAAAATTCAATTCCTGCTTTATAAGGAGAAACTGAACCAGAATCAACAGTAATCATAGACGTACCTTCCTCAAATACGTGCAATTTAGTGGAAGGACTTTCTGTCCCAATCCCGACGTTACCTTTTTGAGAACCGCCACCAATAGTCATAACTATACTACTTGTAGAAGTATTTGATCCTGTGATAAAGTTTATGTTACCTGCGCTGATTGAGGATACACCTCTGTTAATTATATTAGTATCTTGATATGTTCCAAAACTTCCATTTCCTCCACTTGTGACTTGCTCTATTTGTGTAACAGCGGCAGAATTAGTACCACTAGATATTTTAAACAAAGTACTACCATAATTGTCAACAGGATTGTAGTCTAAATGCAGCATTTGTTTAGAAGTGCCAGTATCTTCGGCGAACTCTATTTCTAAAGGAGAATCAGGACTTTCTGTTCCAATACCTACCTTACCTGCGAAATATCCGCTATTAAGAAATCTTAATGCCATTTATTATATTGGATTAATTAGTTTATACATATACAAGTAGAGCAGCGTAAACATCGCTTGCTACACTTCCTGTGAAAGCAAAAGATATTGTTCCTGATCCACTTCTTGCTACATCAGCATACACTGTTTCATAAGGTGCGGCTATTTGAGTTATTTCAGCTTTTACGTTTGCGGCTAATGCACTTGTTCCAAAAAGACTTGCGTCTGTTAAATCAATTGTAAATGTTGTTAATCCTCCAGACTCTGCTCTTGAACAAGGAGATGTATTATTTAAATCTTGTTTAGCTCCGTAAGGATTTGATTGAGGTTTTAATTGCACCCAACCTGTTGAAGATACTGTAAAGCTTGCTGAATCAAAACCAGCAACACCTTTTTCAGTAGCTCCGTCTGTTGCTCCTGCTCCTGCTACATTTGCATCTGCTATAACAAAAGTATATTCTGTCGATGCTGGGTCTGAATTAGCTGTAATAGCTGCGGAAGCAAATATAAAATCACCAACCTCTACAGAAACTGTAGTGTCGCTAAATGTTATGTCTCCATCATTAGTAACTACATAGTAATCACCTTGATCTAAAGCTATGTTTGAAGCTCCACTTATAACTGGAACTCCTGGATCTGTTGAAGCATTATAACCTCCTTGAAATACACCAACTCCTGCAACAAGTAATTCTACTTGAGCTAAGTTAGGTGCGCTTGTTCCTGCTGTTGCAGTTGGAACTGTTACTTGGTCTGTAAAATCACCTGTACCTACAACAGTTAAACTACCGTCTACAGTTGCATCGTTATCTACTTGTAAGTCATTTCCAATTGTAACATCAGAAGGTTGACTTATAACTATTTTATTTGCTGTTGCTGATTGTGCAACAACTATTTCACCAGCTGTTCCTATAAAGTTAACTGTTGAATCTATAACTCCTCCTGAATCTACTAAATCTACATCAGCTCCTGCTGTAGCATTTGCTTTTGAAACAATACTATAATCATCTCTTGGAAGTGTAATGGTTTTTACATTTATTCCTGTAACGTGACCTGTTGTATCTCTTGTAACAGAATCAACTGTTGTGAAAGTTCCTCCTGCTAAAGGTGAACCTGTTGTTGTGGTATCTGTTTGAGTTTGTAAGTCGTGAACTATATTTAAAGTTCTATTAGCAGCTATATCGGTAGTTATTTTTAATCCTCCTGCAATATCTACTGTTTCTCCAGAACTTACTGATTCAGGAGTTCCAGAATCACCA
>Ga0181396_1000036_pt1 | contig 28008 bp, 39 predicted proteins | sample 19SPOviralmetaG_FD_130125 | JGI IMG/M metagenome (GOLD analysis project Ga0181396, IMG submission 130125) | Marine viral communities from the oligotrophic San Pedro Time Series (SPOT) site, San Pedro Channel, CA, USA - 19 SPOT_SRF_2011-01-11 | ecosystem: Environmental > Aquatic > Marine > Strait...
GAAATACATATAAGGAGTTATTCGATGGAGAGAGGTAAGGCCAATGAGCATGTATTCAGCTTTTTTGAGACATTCGGCATAGAGAAGAATCAGCTTAATAAAGCGATGTTGATTCTTTCTGTCCTCTGCAGTTAATTCGCCAGTAAACTCATCAAGTACCACAATATTCTGATGATTAAGTCGTATGTTGTTTAAGATGCCATACACAACCTTGAGTGGTGGTAAGTACCTCGTTCTACATTCGGCAATGATCTGTCCCCAACCTTCCTTCACTACTGCCTCATCATAGTTAGCTAAGGCATCTCTCCATTCCTTGCCGAGTAGCTGATTCTTCTCTATGCTGAATGTCTCAAATAAGCTGATAACATGCTCATTGGCCTTACTTCTCTCCATCGAATAACTCCTTATATGTATTTACTTTAGTGGGGGTTATTGTACCATTCTGTGCTTGGTACTCTATTGCATTTCTACACCAATTACGGAAAGCTGCTTTCTTATTCTTATAACGCTTTCCATGAGCAAGTTGATAATCTTTCCACTTCTCAAGCTCAGTCTCTAAGTCTAAAGTAGGATATTTCTCACTTAGACCTTCAAGTATTACTTTAGGTTCAAGTGATACTTTAAGTGTTTCTTTAGTTAAAGGTTTTCCTTCTCTTACAATCTCATCCTTTCTAAAGCTAATCAAAGAAGAGTTATTCTCTAAGTAATAATTAGATATATAATCTCTTATAGTATCTTTATATATAGTATCTAAGTAATTAGATATATAAGATATTATATATTTATTATATATACTTAATATATTATAAAAAAACGAACTTCTATGCTTTAAGTCAAGGAATAAATCATCTATTTCCGATAATTCTTTAGGAACCATAGGCTTTAGATCCGTTTCTTCCATATTGCTTATTATTAGACTCTTTTTTGGTATCTTCATACTCACACCTTCCTTTTATGTTTTATTAGATTCTACACTATGTTTTGAGCCTTCTAAGGCTATTTCTGTATTGCAGTTCATACATACTTTGCGTTCCAATCCATAAATTGGGAAGTCATCGTACTTTAAAACTATCTTTTTACTCTGAGTACAAGTTGTCCTACCATACTCATACGCTCTGTTACATGATTTGCAGTAGAAAAGATTAAATTCCTTTTTCCAATTACTTTTATTTCTTTGATTTAATCTTTGCTGACTATGAGCATCTGTATTTTCTAAGATATAATCAATGATATGTGGTTTATCCATTTCTTACCTCTTTTCAATTAAGATGGAAAAATCATCATTTTCATTTTGTATGATACTTACATCAATGTCTTGATTTATCTTCCATTCTAAATGTTTAAAAAAGAAATGTGGTAAGTTGATTCTATTACCACCACTACCTCTTAGTATATACTCTTTATCTACTTTACTTGAAGTGATTGCCACTCCATCTAATGAACCTTCTCTATTCATCCTCTAACTCCTTATCTAGTTTGTTAATATGTTCTTTTTCGTAAATGATGCCATATAGCAGCACCAAGTAATTAACTGCATCTAAGATCCTTCCTTCGATCTTCTCATCTGATGCTTCAACACCATGCAAAACATAGTATCTGATTGAATCCATATGTTTTAATAGATAGACCAGGAGTACCCTTTCAGCACTAAGGCCCAATCGTTCACCTACTGATTCAAAGTTCTTAAATTTTTGTCCTGTTCCTACTGTATATTCTTCGCCTTTTGCCTTACTAACCTCTAGGCAGTTCTGAAAGAACTTCTCTGCTATCATAAAAAATGTATCATTCTGCATAATTATTTACCCCACTTGTTAATGTTAATTTCTTCGATTGATAAGTTGTCTAAACGCTCTTTGTGTTGAATGTAGTTCTTACCTACCTCTGCATCATCTATATCTACATAGCTTTTAAGAGGGTATTGTGTTTTACTATCTTTTATTTCAACCCATGCTCCTGTAAAGGTTCGATATTGCTTTACATTGTCTGTTGTTTTAACGATTACATACTTAGACATTTTTAATAAACTCCACTTCTACTGCGTAGACCATACCACCTTTAGTCCACTTGATTCTAAAATCATGCCAATTCTGAGCATGGTGGTTTATAGCAGTTGTAAACTCGTTACTTCTGCGATAAAGCTCATGCTTTGCTACTTCCTCTGGTGGAACTTCATCATGGGGGTAGCGTATGGCAATAGTACACACTAGTCTATCGTACTTAACTGCTTCGACCACGACCATAGTTTCGTTGTAGCTTTTCTAGTTGTAGCATCCTACTATATCCTGAACTACCTTTTTCAATGATTCCATTACGAAACAAACCTTGATAAAACTCAACAATACTCTTTAAGCTGCCGAGAGCTTTCTTTTTACTCTTTTCCATTTTTTAACCTCGTTATTTTATAGATTTCACCTCTATCTTCTTTAAATAGTACCCAGTCGCAAGTTCCTAGAGCTAACCACTTAGGGACACTACTTCTTACTTTACATTGTATCTTAGTTCCATCTGCAAGTATATCAACATCTTCCTTGCATCCTGGTAGACTAAGACCATTACTTCCATAGGCTCTTTCCACATCTTCATAACCCATGTCTTTCAATACTTTTACGCATTCATATTCAAAACGATTGCCCTTTTGTTTACTTTTATTTGCCATTATCATACTCCCATATATAGATTGGTGTGTGGTCGCCTACATAAGATCCTGCAATATTGTAGTAAAAATGCTCTAAAGCATCTTCATCGGTCATATTATCATCTTGTAGGATTTTTAAAATCTTTTCTATGCTATATACCATCCTCTGCTTACTATCAATTCCGATAATAGCATCATCAAAGCCATCAGCTTTTAAGGTTTCATCAGGTTCAGCATATAAATCAACAAAGTCTTGTAAATTATTCAACAGGAAACTCCATATATTGATAGAAGAATCTTCGGTTCTTCTTTTGGTTATTCTTACTCGGTTTTAAGGCTAGGTTTATACTTGCCTCATTATCGTATGGTACATAGCAGACTATATCTTTTTCTGTGTAGTAAACTGCTACTATGTCTATAAGATCTTTTTTACGATACTTATGCAACCTTACTTCGATTGCAGTATCTGTTTTCATATCTGTAATTGTCTTTACTTGTACCCTTAAAAACTCTTTCTTCCTTCTTTCGACAATCAGGTCTACCCCTTGTTCATCAATAATAGGTTTATATACAGGGTATCTATAATTAGCAGTTAAATCTTTAATCACTGCGATTTCGCCAACATACCCCTTGTGAACGGTGTGTGTTACTTTTCCCATTCAACACCAATATGTCTTAGGTCATCGCTTTTAATTAAAGTAATAGCATCATTCCGACCTCTTCTCCTATAGAGTTTATATTGGGCAAGTAGTGGCTTTTCAACAAATTCATGTCCTACAAAGCGTTGGACATAATCAATAAGGTTAGTGGGCCTAACAACGATCCAACTCTTTTTGGTCTCAAAAGCAATCATATCAGCATGAGAGTTATAAAGCCACCCTTCATCTGCTACACCTTTAACCTCTATCCAATGCCATTCATCTTGCACTTCTTCTCCTCTACGAAGTGCTTTCATACCCTTAATTTCTATATTAGCAGAAATGTTGATGTCATAATGATGGTTCATATCATAGGCTGCACCAACTTTGATTCCTTTAAAGCCTAGATTTTCAATAAATGATTTAAATCGTATTTCGGTTTCAAGTCCATTTAAGACTTGTGTTTTGTTTAGCATAGATTCCTCGGTATGTGTTAAAAAGAAAGGGGGAGCCGAAACTCCCCCTGGTAGAGACTAATTAGAAAGGAAGTTCATCATCCTTTACTGAACTAGATTGAGCCTGTCCATCCTTTTGGAAAGGTTCATTAATGTTGCAACTAAGATAGGTCTCTCCTGCCTTAGTCTTGCTCACCCATCCTGCTCCTGATATCTCTCCTACACCATCAATTTCACCTGAGATATTATATACTGGTGATGTTTCTTTCTTTTCTTTACCAGTCCAATCAATCTTAAATAGATTAACTTTACCGATCTTTTTTGGTCTTACACCTGCAGCCATTATGCGGCCTCCTTTTCTGTTTTGTTATCTTGTTCTGTGATAATCGTATTACTTTTCAGTCTTTTATTGGTGACCATCACATTTTTGTTTTCTTTAAAACAAGAGTTGATACCTCTAGGTCTAGGTTTAGCATAGACAGGCTTTATAGGGCCATTCTGTGCATACCATAACTTTACCATAGAGTCCCACTCTTGAGTTAAATCTTCTTCTACTAACTTAAGTTTGTACTTAGGCTTACCTCTCCAACTATTCATAACATAGAGTACACCCATAAAATCAATAGGATGGTCTGGAAACAAGCCTTCCCATAGATTCTTATAAGCAGTAACCTGATATTTATGATTAGCGAACTTGTTGGATAATGTAGAACTATTTCTAAGGGTCTTAATATCAAGCAGTATTCTACCTGACATCCCTTCCTTTAAGTCTGTACATTTAGCCTCAGCAGGAGTTAGGTTATCTTCAACCTTTATCCTAGCTACCATATCAAGTGTCCCTGTGTAATCCCTCCTCGGATCAAATAAAGGTACTTCATTACCCTCTATTTGTATTGTATGGTCTAAGAAGAACTGATTACCAGACTCCATAAACTTTATCATAGGATTTGTCCACTCTCTTACTTCCTGCTTATCAGGGTCGAAGTATGGTTGGCTAAAATCAATATCAACACCCATTGTTAATTGCTCTAAGCATAGATGTATCTGTGTACCTTCAGTTGCAGCTTTATTAGCATAAGCCATTGCATCCTCATAACTAGGGTAAGATGCTAACCACTTATCAAAACCAATACCTTTAGCCATGATCTGCTGAATAGTGGTAACACTAGGTAAGTGCTGACGACTTTCTTTCGTCCACTCCTGAGTCTTAAAATTCTCTTCTAAGTAACTAAGGAGAGGTGTGTATGCTCTTCCAAATGGAAAATCAACTCTCTCGATAGGTGTAAGAGACTGAATGTTGGGGGGTTGATATGCTTGTTTTTTCTTTGTTGAACTTGCTCTTGGCATAATTGTCCTCTTTTCTTATTGTTTTGTAATGCACAATCCTTCCATTGTGCTTTTCAATTAGAACCTTTAGTTCTTCTTGAAAATCTTTTCTATTATCGTTATCAAATAGAATAGTAAAACTTGGTCTACTCATTATCTAATAACCTTACTTGTGTATCAGGTGCGATACGCTGATTGAACGCTCTTCTTATTTCCTTATTGCCTTCCCAATCTGTTTCCTCATAAGAGTCCCATCTTACAAGAATACTACCACTGCCAATATCTAAGATATGGCCCGTTCTCTTACCACATCTAAAATGATCGTTCTCTACTAATTCATTGATTGAAGTCGTACTGCCCACTTGAGGTCTTATATGCGAGGAGGCATTGGAGTTCATAGGGTAAGGCATAATCACGGAGTCCTTACTCTACTGTGGGCAGTAGTTCTTTCAGTAACAAATCTTTGAAACTCAGACTTGCTAATTAATTTTTTCTTATGTGATAAGTTTAATACACTGATCTCACCAGACTTTATCCAATTAGATATAGTTCTGTTAGAACTTCTTAGTAGTTCAGCTACCTCATTTATTGTGTAAAACTCGTTATCCATACCCGTATATTAGTGGTAAATAATGGTAAGAACAAGAAAATAATGTAAAATATTATAAAATTAAGTCTTTATACTGCTCAATATACTCTTCTTCAGATGCTTTACCTTGTGCAGAGTTATAATACTTCTTATAATAATGTGCTTGTCCTTCTAGGTCTTGAGGTACTTTTTTTGGTACTCGCCAATATTTAAGTCTACAATGCATGATACCATAGGCAATGTTAGATTCTAACATATCACCTATTTCATCATCACTTGTTCCTATCATAGTAAACTTAAGCGGAACCATAGCAGCCGAAGCACACATTCTCGCCTTCGACTGCCTGTACTTGAGGTACGATTTAATATTGTCCTGAGCAGTCGCCACTTCAACCTGCCAGAAAGATTTGGCTATACCACTTTCAATCTGTCTGATATATCGATACTGAGATTCATATAAGCCAGTACCGAGTACGAGATCTTCAGCCTCTTCAGAGTACATACCCATGCGAGTAATTACTCTTTTAATTAACGACCTGTACTGTTGAGTCTGCTCAGGAATCATTACATAACCTTTTCGGTTGGTTCTTTTTTGACTTTAGGAGTCTTTTTGACATCCATTCCGTCACATACATAGTTCTTCTTCTTAGAAGATTTCTTTGATTTTTTACCGTAGTGCATACTAATATCCTTTCTTCTTTTTCTTTTTACTTCTACTTAAAGCATAGTAAAGGCCTTTGCCTTTCTTTTTACCATACTTCTTGATGATTTTATTGTACATCTTTTTGTACTTAGGCATTACTTGCTACTCCTACTTCGAATACCAAAAGCACCTCGACTCATTTCAAGTGTTCTTTCATCATATTCTTTAGTACCTTTAATAAATTGCCTATCAAAACTATTTAAGTTTTCTTTAATCATTTTTAAAACAATGGGGTCTGTGATTTTTTTATCTTGTTTATGTAAAGCATCAGCTTTTCTAATTTTTTTTATCCTATTAAAAGTAGCTTCACGAACTTTACCATACATTTTCATATCATTTTTTGTTAGATTATCTACAACTTTATTAAAAGGAGTATCTAACATATCAGATGGTGTTATTTTAGTTTTAGTTCTGGCTAATGATTGCCTTAACTGACCATTTGCCATTAGAACTTCCAGACTAGTTTGCCAATAGCAACAATAACATCCATACATTCTTTGGCTATAGCTTGTTGCTCAGACTTTGATATTTTACCATCTTTTTTAGCATCATGGTACTTTTGAGCGACTTGCTTTACTTCAGTTACAAGAGGCTTATACTTAACTGCTACTAATGTCCCTGCTGCTCCTAATATGATAACAAGCATATACGCTGCATTACTTAAAGATAACCATTCCATTACTTTTTCTCCTTTATCATTTCTTTTACATTCATTAATTCTGTATGAATCACATCTAATTTGTATTCAATTATTTCTTTATCTGCTTTTAATTCAACCATCTTCTCTATGTGAGATATATCTGCCTTCATAAAACCAAAAGCCATTGCCATACTTCCTGCTAAAACAATAATAGTGATAATGTGTTCTAACGATATGGTCTTATTTAGCTTCATGCCATCCTTACCTTTTTCGCAATAGACTTACTATACTTAGCGTATTGACTGCCCTTCTTACTTGCTTCCTTCTTCTTTCTATTGGTTGCTCTTTTCTGTGCATCAGTTAAACTGGTTCTAACAGACTTAGGTAAGTATCTACCTCTTTTAGACTTAGGTTTTTTCTTATCACCTTTACTAACATAGTCCCACTTCTGCTTTGTCCATTTAGATAGCTTATTAGAAGAACTTTTACTGCCTCCGTATCTACCACCCATATCCTTATAATATTTAACTGCAAGTTGCATGGCCCTAGCAGAGTGCTTACCACCCATCTTAGCCTTAGCTCTAGCCTTTGCCCTTGCCCACTTTTTAGGATCTAATTTAGTTGCTGTAGCCATTACCACTTTACCTTATCTGCCCAGTAAGCAGCACTCATCTTACCTTTAGCTATATTTCTTCTATGTCTTGCTTTAAAACTTTTACGCTTCATCTTCATTCTAGTAGACTCACCTGCTTTAGGTTTACCTGCAGTAGATGCTCCCTGCTCTCCAAAACGAATTAGTTTTACCAGTGGGCCTTCTTTGGCCATTACAATATGAGACTTCTTTGGATGTCCTGGAGTCCTCTTTGGCTTATTGAAACCAGATATATTTAATCTCTTCATTGTAGCTCTTGCTCTTTTAACTCTTGATTCTGAAGCTGTCATTAGTTATCTCTTAACCTATCTAATTCTTTTTCTATGTAATCAATGCGCTGATTCTGCCTTATATCAGCAGGTATCTCTGCATCTTGATTCTCATACGCTTCATTCTCTATTCTTGTAATATGTTCTTCATTGATAGCTACCTGGTACTCTAAAAATGATATACGAGTATTTAATTGACCATAGCCATATACTAATGCACCAATAAATCCTACTGCTTGTATTATCATTGGTAGTGAAATACTTAAAGAGCTATTGTCTGATATTGGTTTAGTGTTTTCCATTTAATCTGCTTATTACACCTTTGATCTCTGATACTTGATTATCAAGGTCATTTATTTCTTTGGTAATATTATCAAATTTTCTATCGAGCTTATCATCTGATTGGTTCCATCTTCCTATTAGTTTAATGATCATGCCTTCCATATTCTCTAAGGTTTCAGATTGTCCTCTGTTCTCTGTCTTTAATGCCTGTAAAGCACCTGCTTGTTCATCTGCTCTTTGAGATTGCTTAAAGTATCCGTAAAAGAACGCTGCACATACAAGGCCCATTGCTCCATACTCAGCGTAATATCCCATAAATTCTTCCATTATATCTTCTTTATCATCTTTAATAGTTTTATATAATTCTTTAAATCTTTCATTATTTTCGTTTCTTCTTTTTCTTGCCCCAACTTAGTGGATTTAGATTTAGTTCGGTCTCGTACCACTCTAATTGTTCCTGCATCTTTGCAATTTTAACTTCCTCTTCTGCTATATGTTTGGAAATAAGAGTTGCAATCTCTTCGTTAGCAAGTCCAATTCCTCGTTCAAGGTTTGTAATTCTTGTTTCAATACGATAGTATCCATAAATAAGACTAGCGATAAGAACAAACATTTGACCAAGCCACTTAATGTTAATAGATATAACAGCGTTGTCATCGACCACAGCTCCACGATAGCTCCTTGCTGTCTTAGGTTTCTGCCCTTCACTCACTTTTCTTTCTTACATCTTCCCAGTTATGATGTCTATAGCAATAGTTCTCACCAACAAGTATTCCTCCTTGTGTAGTAGTTCTTTGATACCAATGCTGTAAACTATCCTGGTCTGTTATCACCATAAAATCTATATACAAAGTATCTTCAGGTGATATAGACCTACTATTACCACTACAAGCACTAAGAATAAATATTGTAAAGATTATTACTACAACTGATATTACAGTAATGAGATCTTTTCTATCTTCACTCAATTTCTGATGTCCACTCAGTGCCAGATAAAGTAGTCATTATCTGTGCGTGAGAAAGTTTAGTGTATGATGAAAATACACTTGGGTCGTTATCAGGGTCATTATCACAAGCAAACTTTAGTAGTGCTTTACTACTGTCGCCTGTTTCTCCGTTGTTTAACCTAAGTGTTGCAATACCGCTTTGTATAGCATTGTCTATTAATGGATTTGTACCATCATCTTCAGTGGCAGCATCAATATCAGCTTTTGGGACGACCATGTATGCACGGTTTACCCATCTTCCTGAATAATCATCACTCCATCTGTTTGTTACTTCTTCACTCATATTATTTTCCTTTAAGGTGTTGTTGTTGAACGATTAGTATCACTTTTTGCATAGCCATTAGGTTCTGCGTTTGGTGGTGATTTTAAAGTTGCACCAGATACTGTTCCATGATTTGAGTTACCACTTCTGTCATATATTGTAGAACTTGTATCTTTAAATCCACTTGTAGCGTCTAATAATCCACAAGCAAAATATGCTTTTAAATTGTCTGAATAGTTATCTAATAAATTAAAATGCCTACCTGCTGTATATATTGCAGAGATTTCTAAAGCACTAAGAGACTTACCCCAAAGAGCAATTCCTGCAATACCCCCTGCAAATGACCTATCTCCACCTGTGTTATTACCTATAAATAAATTTTGACTTGAATCATCAACTGCATCTCCAGTTGTACTACCAGTTAGTGATGCAGTTACGCTTATTCCATTGATATAAAAACTTGGATTATTAGAAGAAGAACTATTATCATAAGTAACAGCTACGTGATTCCATTCATTTAAAATAACATTCAAAGGACTACTCCAATATGGTTGATTAGTACGTCCATGACCAAATACTAATTCAACTTTACCGCTACTTTCATCTGTAACTAACCAATGCCAACCATCTGAACCATTTGTACTTGTTGATTTATCAAATATTCTGCCTAAATCATTTTCACCATCACTTGATGGTTTTATCCAAGCAGTAAGAGTAGCACCACCAACAAATACATTATCTATTGAGGCATCAGAACCAATATTTATTAAATCATCAGTTCCATCAAAGTCTATAAAGTTATACGCAGAGTTTACCCCTGTTAGAAAGGATTGGTCTGGCAGAACTGAGGAATAGACTAAATCAGCAGAGTCTTGATTGGTCATTGTGCCGACATTGCCTTGTAATTGCTGAAGAGAAAAGTTATCTAAAAACAATATTTCTCCAGAATTAATATCTAATCTTATATAATCATGTTGTGGACTACCTGCTTTAAATATTACTGTCTTTGATGTAAAAGATGTTTCAGTTATTGTAGCAGATGGTGTACTGCCACCATTCTCAATTACAACTAAATCAACAGAACCTGTGTTTACTTTAGCATCAAATGTTAATTTATACAGCTTACCAACTACTAAATCACTATTTAAATCAGTAGAATCTCTAAACCATAAGTATGCTCCGTTAGTATTATCAACATAAGTAATTTTTAATGCTCCAGAATCGTTTGCTATAGTATTATTCCCATAAACAACCCAAGAATGTGTACCACTATCAAATGTACTTGCATCTGTATCCCATAACTCTGCTCCAAGAACAGGCTCATTTACATCTATGATGGCAGGGTAAGAGTCACTTAGGTCTGCTGATTGGAGGACTTCTTGTACATCAAAACTATTTAATACAAGTTTATCTCCTGTAGATACATCTGCCTCAAAGAGTCTAAAATATGAACTTGCACCATCACATAATCCATATACTGTATTTATACCTGTTGTTAATGGATTTTTTTCAAACACATTAGCAGTACAACTACCACCTGCATTATTTATTCTATAACTTCCTGTTGTTGTACTATCTATATCTAATGTTACTTTTAATAATTTTTGAGGTATTCCAGAACCACTTGCAAAATTACCTGATGATAATTGAGCAACAACAGCAGGACTATCGCCATCCATTGTAAAAACCATTTGGTCATTAGAAAAAGATTTAGTAGCTCCACTACTTGTCCAATCGTTAGATGTGACTCCAGAAAATGTAGTATTACTTGCACTTGTTATTTCTGAACCACCCAACTCTTCTGAACTACTCTCAAATGCCCCCATGTCATAACCTGCAACCATTTGCTGTACTATGTCACCTAATGCACCATTTGTGATTGTACCATCGTTTGAGTTAGAACTTGAATCTGCTATGGTAGGATATGCCTTACTTGCGTCTGAACCCATTCTCCATAGTCCTACTAACCCTGTATCAGCACTTGGATTATGAGTAATACCTTTAGAGTATTGAGCATAGATTTCTTCTGCGGATTTGGCTACATTGTAAAGAGAAACTGAACTTATAGAACCTTCCCAATAATTACCTGTTCTATCCCATCCTATACCTATATCATGTGAGTTAGATGCCCCACTTGTTGTAGTTCCCGATGCCCATGCTACTGCACTACCATTAATATATAATTGATAAGCACTTCCACTATAAACTAAAGCATAGTGAAACCAACTTCCTGCACTAATAACACCTGTTGCAGTTTGACCAACAGCACTTCCATTGTAGGTGTAAACAACACCATTTGCACCTACACTCAAATTATAATCAGTAACAGTACCACTTGCTTGTCTTTTTGAGATTATAGTTTTATAATTTGCTAACACATCTAATTTTGCCCACGCAGAAATAGTGTGTACATTTGTACCAAAACTTAATGCTGAGTTATTTGATATCTCTATTCTATCATTACTACTACTAAAATCCACTACAGAAAATCTGTTGTCTCTCATGGGAGTAAATCTGCTCTTTGCCATCTGTGAAATGGTTTGAGCATCGAGTGCTGTTTTGTAAAGACTCACATTGGATATTCCCCCACCAAATGCTCTATCTGCACTATCTCTTGCACCTATTGTAAATGATACATCATCGTTATCAAGAGTACCTGTTACAGATTCAGAAACATCTAATTTTCCATTTATATAGACTTTAACATTTGCACCATCATAACTCGAACAAATATGAGTCCAAACACCAACAGGACAAGCAGAGCCTACAGTTGAGGTATCAGATGTTCCGAGGTTTACACTACTAACATATCCGTTACTATTTGTAATTTCAATCCAATAATTTCTATTTGTACCATCATCTCTACCAAATAAAAATTGTGTTGCACTTGTAATAGCTGTTAGGTTTACCCAACCCATCAAAGTATAAGATGTTGTCATATCAAAAGATGTGTCATCTCCACAATTAACAAGAGTATTGCTACTGTCAAAATCAGTATAGAAGTCCTGTCTTGCGATTGAGGTATCGCTTTCTGGTAGTACCTTATCCCCTGCTCTGAGCCATAGTTTAAGGTTGGAAGTTCTATCTGTAGCGTAAGTTGATGCTTTGGAGAAATCAACTGGCTTAGAGGCAATCTTTGCGACATCTGAGGCACTTAAAGCAGTATCCCAGACTGCAACTTCGTCAATGAGTCCATCCCAATAAGCACCACCATTTAATGCACTTCCTACTAATATATCTGTTGTTGCATTATGAATTGCATCAACACTTGCATCAGATGGACTTGTTATAGAAGTATCAGTACCATTTACATATAACTTAAATGCACCTGCATTAAATGTAAGAACAAAATGATTCCAACTATCAATATTAGAAATAGCACTTGATGAAATTACTTCACTAATACCACTCCCTGTTTTACTAATACTAAATGTTATTTTTTCATCTGAGTTAAAAAATATTCTGAACGCTCTTTGGTTACTATTATAATCATATTGACTTGTTATATATTGATTAGATGATAATCCAGAACTATCATTTTTTGCCCAAAAAGACAAAGAAATTTGAGCTGAAAGTTCAAGTGAAGTATTCCCACAATTTAAATAATCATTAGAACCATCGAAATTGAAGGAAAAGTCGTTAGGGAAACCAGTTAGTGGCTGACCTGATAACAGGTTGCCAAGACCGAGTCCCATGCCTAAACGCATATTAGTACAATAAAGTTATTTGTCCTGCAGATAATGCAGCACTAGAGGAATTGGTAATATTTATGATCGCAAAAGGGTAAGTAAGTCCTTCCTTCAAATCCATTGTAACTGAGGCAGAATCACCTTGAAATGTAACTTCGTATGTTGCATCTTCATTACAATGTATTGCTCTTGTAACATCAAAAGCATTTGTATCAGCAGCTCTCTCTGTTGCTGTTACTGCAGGGGAAGCACTTCTCTGAACTGAAAAGTCTCTGTAAGTATTTGTGTTTGCCATGATTTCTCCTTTGGTTTGTGGAAGGTTCTAAGGTACTGGCAATACCGTGAACGAACCATAATTGTAAGGAATTTAGTAATGATTATTGTTATGGTACAAGGGAGAGGGTGTGGTATTGCTACTTTTGTTCTTGTAAGTATTGCTTAACCAAGTAATTAAATCTTTTCTTAAAGTCTTTTGATGCAAATCTAGGAACAGATTTCATCTCTTTCATTAGAAGAGTTCTTTCTTCAGGCTCGGATTCCTTATATTTATCAAAAAATAAACCTGCTCTTAATTCAGGAGGTAATTCTAACCCATCATAAAACAAACCAGGATTTCTTACATCTTTAATTTTAAATGAAAATATAATTCTATCTTTTATTTTTTTCTTATCTTCAAACTCAGAATCTTTTATTGACTTTAATACTTCAGTTCTTGTCATTTCACCTGATTTATATTTTTTAAAAATCTCATTACCAAACTCTCTTCTTTTTTTATCATCAGTATTCTTTTTTATTAGAGTTCTTTCAAGTTCTTTATCTTGCTTATAAGGATTAGTAAATGAAACAAATCTTCTGATACCAGGAATATTCCTCATCATTTCTAATGTTAATTCTTCTGTAGCTTTTTCATCTTGCTCTCCTGTAAGAGCTTTATAACCACCACCTACAATATCTGTCCAAATATTTCTATGAGTAGTGAACTGCTTAGTCATGTATTCAAGTTTAGCAGGACTTTTAAACATATCTGGAATGACATCACCTTCATCGATTTCACCTAATTTTTCTCCAAAATCAACAAAGAATTTGCCTGTTCTTCCTGGAATAAACTCTGCTTCTGGTTCTACTGGTCTACCTCTGTCATCAAAAATTGGTTCACCTTTAAAAAAGTTATGATTAATTCCACCCATAATTAAAGCATCTAATAATGGAGGTAATGGGTCTTGAGCAGGTACTACAGATGCTAAATCTTTTACAGCTTCTATTGCTTGATCTGAAGCATCTTTTCCTAAGTAAGATTTTTCAAGCATAGCATCAGTAGCAGAAGCAACTAACTTTTGGCCTGTATCTTTAGGAAGTTTAAAGTACATATATCTTTTATTACCTCTATCATCTGTATAAGAAAAAGGAGTAGTAACTATCCAATTATCATTTTTTATTCTTTCATTAATATCATTATATGCTTTTGGATTTACAACATTATTAGCAAACCATAAACTTGATGCTGTTCCTGCGATCCATGCACTTTTTGTAGCAAACCCTTTAGGGTCTTTTTTGGGAGAACGCATCAATCCTCTTGTTGCTTGAACTGTAGCATTTAAATAAGGCAATCCACTATCTAATGCTTTTACTACAGAACCACCTTGTGCAAAGTCTAAGTAATTTCGTGCTTCATAGGTAGCTTGTAATGGTGATTTACCATTCTTTAATGCTCTTTCTCTCAATGCTAATCTTGTCCATATTTCACTTGTTTCGCCTAAATATCTTGCTGCTGATTGTAATGCTTCAAATGTATTAGAGATTCTACCTGTAGGTCTATAAGATTTTCCAAAACCTCCTTGATGAGTTAAAAACTCCATTCCACCACCTTCCATAATGTAGTCTCTATATCTACCTTTTTTTCTAATTGCATCTGTAGCAACTGAAGCTAAATCAAGAGCCATTTGCGCTCCAAATTTTGGAAGATGTGGTGAATATTCACTAGTGGTAAGATATACATATCCAATATCTCTAGGCATATTAACTAAAGCAAATTCAGGGTTAGCACCTGTTGCCATTGTTTTTAAGGCTCTATTTCCACTAATAAGGCTAATAATATTAGCAGTATTAGCTGCAAATAAAGGATCAGATGTTACCCATTCATTAGCAAATTCTGATTTAACATAAAATTCTTTTTTCTGTCCTTTTTCAAAATAAGAAACTGGAGAATATCCTTTTGGAGGTTTCTCTCCTGGTTTTAACTCTAGTCCCATAATATTATTTGGACTCTCTCTAATCATATCTCGAAAAGCAACATTTGCTTTATTCTTTGCAATACGAGATTGAATCATAGAAATATTTCTAAAGAGCTTAACAGACTGGTCAAGATTCACTGTCTTTTGAGAGCCTTCTTCTAACCTTTTTAAACCACTGCTAGGAACATTTATTTTGCGACCATTACGGATATAAGATATTTCTGGGTCTACCTTATCAATAAATTCTTTTCTAGTGTAATCTTTATCTTTTAATAGTTCATAAGTCTTTTCTGGAATAAGTCCATTATCATATAATTCTTTTAAATTAGTCTTCTCTTCTAAGAAGAACTGGTCTGCTTTTTTATTTAACTTATCATATAATCTTGGATCTGATTTTTTAATTTCTTTTAAATATGCTAAGTGACCCTCATAACCTCCAGGTACTTTATAATTAGGCTTATATTCTTGAATAGTAATATTTCTCCTACTTTCAATTATAGTATCAAGTAGTTTTCTTTCATGCTTTCCTAATCCATCAAAAATGCGTTTAGCTGCCTCTTCATATATAAGAGCTGATTTATTGTTAGCTCCTAATGCTAAATCATGCAACATTGCTGCTTTCTCACCAAATGGCCCTGATTGTCTTAGTTCTTTTTTAATGTTACCAGATACATCAACAAAGCCTCTGACAAGTTTATTTTTAGTATCTTGCCAAGACTTTGTATTAAATCCAGACATATCTTTAAAAGATTTTTCATAAAAGTCTTGTACAGAACTATGTGCGCCTTTTGATTCAGGTAATAAAATTACATTACTAGTAACTTCGCTATAAAGCCTATCAAGCTCTGCAGGATTATATCCCTTACCTTCCATTCTTTTATTAAAATATTCATTAACATCAACAGTTCTCTTAGTTCCTTTATCTGTAACAATGTTCTTATCTGGGAGTATATCTGTGTTTACTGTATAACCTAATTGCTGACCTTGAACTCTATTTTCTTCTATTAGTTCATTAACTCGACCTAAAGACCTTTCTGCTTGAGTTCTCTGTATTTCAGTAAGATTTGGATTTTGCAATGCTTGCTCTTGCATTTTTTTTGTTTCTTTTAAGTTAGCAAGCTCTGCATCGATTTTTAATATTTTCTCAGAAGGTTTACGCTCTGGTAATAACTTTACTTTTTTACTTCTTACAATCTCTTTATTAAAGTCTAAGGTCTTAACTTGACTACGAGACATATCTTGTAATTCTTTAAAGAAGTCTTTGTTTTCTAGTAATATCTGTTCTGCATTTTTTTTAAAATTATTTATATCTACTTCTACTTCTTTAGCTAATTGTTGTCTCTTTTGAGGAGATATACGACCTGCTTTCTGAGCTTTTCTAATTCCACTAAATAATGGTAATGTGTGAAATAATGGAGACCTTTTAATTTCACCCCATCCCTCTTCTCTTTTATCAGGGTCTACTAATTTTATCCAATTAGAAGCTATATCTGATAAGAACTCTGCATATTGACTAATACCCCCGATAGGATCTTCGGCCATAGTCATACCCATAATAGGTGCGCCTGCAGTTAAAAGTATTAGTTCCTTACCAACTCTACTTGTAATCGGTTCATCTTCTTTAGGGTCTAAATAATTTAATAATGGTTCAAATTGATAAGCAGTGGCTTGACCCTTAATAGACTCTGCTTGCTCTGGATTTTCTTTAAAAAACTTGACTCTTTCTTGAGTTTGGCTAAAAGCATCTTGCAATCCTTGAAAAAATCCTTCATTCATATCTTTTACTTCAGGATCTTTAATAGCAGTAAAAGTATATTGAGGTTGAGATTGCTTCATGGGGATACTCATTCCTAAAGCATTTAACTTGTCCTCATCATCACTACCTATAGTAATAGTTACTTTTGGTTCTACAGGTTTAGTTAATTCATTTTGAAATATATCAGGCCTTATCTTACTAAATATACTAGTAAGTGCTTTGTCGCTTTGATTCGCTAAGTCTGGTCTGGTTTCACGAATCCTTTTTAAAAAGATTGTTTGATTATCAGCCATTATTTTTCAGGAAAACCTATAAAGTCATAGTTTTCTAAATTACTAGGGTCTCCACCTTTAAATTTTAACTGACCCATTAAAGTATCAGAGATAACATCTCCAGGATTAATAGATATACTGCCACTTTGAACATTAGACCAAGACTTAGGAGTAATAGGAGTTATTGTAGCTTGATTATCGCCTTTTGAATTACCAGAAATATCTTCAGGTAAACTAAATATGTCATCTTCTTTAAATTTACCAACTTGTCTTTTTACTTCTTTCTTACTACCATCTTCATAGTATTCATAAAATACTTGATCAAGTCCCTCTTGAACTTCTTCTTTTCTTACAACCTTTGCTTCTTTTTCTTTAACTGGTTTTGATTTTGAAGTAAGTAGTTTTCTCGAACCATCGGCAAAGACATTATAAGTATTTAAAAAATTACCTTCTTGCTCTTCTTCTTTATAAATAGGCTTTAAACCTAATTTAATTTCACTTTCTTTAGTTCTTTGTTTTTCTTCTAATTCAGTAGGAGCCACTCCAAGCATACCTGCAGATTGCATTGCTTTCTTCTCTGCAGATTCAACTTGCTTAGTAACTATAGCTTCCTCTTCTTTACTAGGCATAAACTGAAAATCAGGAGATACTGCTGAATAAACTGTACTAGCTCCTGTTTTACCATCAGAAGCAATAATCATTCGCTTACCACGCATAATTGTTTCTCTATTGGATTGAGTTAATTCAACATCACTAACCATACCATTAAAAAGATCTAGCTCTCTTTTAAGACGGTTCTTCTCTTCTTCCTGCTTTTTAAGTCTATCCTGTAAACTAAGTTCTGCACCTCTTTGTAATCCTGCACTTACACCTTGAGCAAAGCCACCTGCAATAGCTTGACCTAATGATGGTCTTTTCTTTGTTTTAAATTTAAAAGCCATTATTTCACTGCCTTTCCGTAGTAAACATGTTTAATACCATCTATCTCAACTACTGCTTCATTATTGACCTTTTCAACATCTTGAGCCATTAAACCGATCTGAGGTGTCTTGTTACCTTTGTAGTTAAATAGATATACAGGTAAGCCATTATCTAATGAACCTACCTGACTAATGTTTTCTTTGATTCTTATGTCACTACCTAAAACATAAGTTGTTAAAGCACTACCTGCTCCTTGTGCCGCAGAACCTAATACACCTTCCCACCATTCTGGGGCATTATCTAATTGTGCTTGTATTTGCGCCCTATTTGTTTGCTCTTGCATTATAGCTCTTGACATTTGATCTTGTATTTGCTGTTGAGTTTGTTGTAAGCCTGCCATTGTATTTTCTTGTCCTATTGCTAATCTTGGAACTTGTTGTAATTGTTGTGCAGTTTGAGCTTCAATACCAGTAAGTCTATCTAATAAACTTCTTTCTGCTCTTTCTTGCATACCTGGAGTTAATGCTTCTAATGTTTGAGCTTCACCACCTGAACCTAATATTGAGCGTTGTAATTGACTTAATAATTGACCTTGTTGTCTAGCACCCACTCTTTCAGCTATATCTTTTTGAGCTACACTAGACCTTTGAATAAGACTTTCAAGTTCTCCAATTTGTTCTTCGGTTTTAGCTTCTGTTTCATCAAGCTGTGCCATTCTACGAGATTCTTCAGAGGCAGTTCTAGCTTCTTCTATACTTTCATAGGATTTACCATCTGGAGTCACATAAAGACCAGTTTCAGGATTATAAGTAGCATCATCACCTGCAAGAGATATTTTATTTTGCAATGATTGTATGTAGTTACTTGCGTTAGCATTTGCATTTTTTATTCTTCTATTTTTAGTTACACCTTCACCTTCAAATGCCTTATAACTCCAACTTTTTAATACCTTACCTGTTTCATTGTCAATGACTTGTATTCTTTTTGAAGGTTCATGATTATTTATTCTATATCTATCCATTATAAATCCTTTGCTTTTTTAATTTCTGAGAAATGCCACTCTGCGTTTAGCTTTACTGCTAAGTAAAACTTCCCTTCTTTAGTGCATATTCCAATATCTGTGTCTTTACCTTCTTGAGGACTAAAAAATCCTTGCTTAAGGTTGAAAATCTTATCTTGCTTACCATCAGTAAGTGTTTCAATGGTTTCTTCCATTATGGATTACCCCCCTCTATATCATAGTCAATATCAATACCATCGATACGAACATTGCTTTCTACTCCATATATCTCAATCTCAATGCTTTTACCTAGTTCATTAATAATAGTAGAATGTGTTTGCAGGGTAGTATGTTCAACCATTTCTTGAGTTATAGATGCTGTATCACTGCCATCTATATACACCTTATAAGACATGGCAGTTCCAGTGCCACTACCTTTATAAGTGATATGTAGTTTTGTAAATCGTTTAAATTGATCTGGTACTCCAAAATCAAATCTCTTTGTTTTGAGTAACATTGTAGAGGTTGTATCATTTGTAGTACTACTAAATACATTTGTCACCTTAGTAGTGCCAGTATTAAATGTTTGCAGCTCTTGATTATCTGACAATACAAATTGACTTTGAAAAGTACCTGTAAAATCATCAAACTTTGACCAAGACTGAGTATCAAAGTTATAAGCATACATTATCGTAGAATCAAAATCATAATTAACAACTAATGTGTTAATATTACCATGATACCCTAATGATAAAGCACCTTCGTTTACATTTAAAGTTAATCCTTGATATGTATCTCTTATTAGTAAGGATACTTCTGATATTTCTGTACCACGCATTAGACTTACTTGCCTATTATCAGCAAAGCAAATACCATAAGGTGTATCTACCACTGCGTGTTTATGTAAACATCCAATACCTGCTATATGCCTTTCTAAAATAAAGTTTACTGATTGTGCGCTTTGTATTCTGTAAACATATATGTTTCTTGTTTTAAATACATATAGTCGATTCTGTGCAGAATGTAAAGCAGTTATTTCATCCCCATCATTCTTACCAACATCAAGAAACTTTGTTCCCACCACGGCCTCATCGAGCTTAAAGTTATCAGTAAAGACAATGCGATTCTTTTCACGAATTGTTTGATCATTCTCGTCCTTAAAATCTATATTTGCGTAAAACGCTTTGTTACCAACTACTACCGCTGTATTCCACTTAATTGGTTTTAATCTAGTTTCTGCAGCTCTACCTGTAAGTGAGTTGTAGGTGGCAAGTTTTAAACCATCGTTTGGTAGATACCAAGTAGCTACTTTATCTGTAGAAACAGTACATACAAAAGCATCCTTTCCACTCCAATCATAATCACTTACTAACTGCGCAAAACCTTCTCCCTGCCAGTTTCCCCAAATTACTGCTATGCCTGAAGTAGGGCCTGTAGTTAAGGTAGTTGTAGAAATTGATTTAATGTTTGCAATCCAAGTAGTTGGCTTTTCTAATTCTGCAGAAAATAGTGCTACAGTATTAGATGATAAAGCATCTGCGACTATCACTGCTTTATCTGCAGCAAAACTAGAAGCATTAGACCAATTAGTAGCTCCTTTAAATGTTGTTGAGCTATAATCACTAGCTGTAGTGCTTAAATCATGTACATCATCGCTTGCCGCACCATAAGGCTCTATACAAGGAATCCAATTACCATTGTTTGATGTAGCAGTAATACTACCACGAATAATTGAATCTGTTGCTGAATTTTTAGCTCTTGGGTCATCTGAAAAACCATCTTGAACATCATAAGTAGTTACTAAATACCAATCAACATCATCTACGGGTTGCCAATATAAGTTAATACCTGTAATTCTTTTATTCCAACGAGCAAGGTCTGTACCTGTATCAACAACTAATTGAATACCAGGACAACGATTAGCTTGAACAGCATTTTGTGAAAAAACTCCTATATCACCATGAGTATCTCTGCCTAATTCACTTTCCTGTACATAATCATAAATAAATGTAACTGTGTATTTATCCTTACTATTAAATGTATTTGCAGCAGCATCATCAATTAATTTTAAACCATCAGTAGTTGGAAAATAAACAAAGATACCTACTTCATTCGCTGTACCAATTGCACTTTCTTGATCAAAAGCGTGCTGTAATGGAACTACAGTTGGAGGTGTTAATTCTGTATCTTCTAATGTCCAAGCATTGACTGCTGCGGCCATCGGTGGTGTTCTAAATCTGTAATGAGTTAAAGGAGTAATATCTTGTCCAAAAACACTTCTTTTAATATGTCCATACCATTTAGGATCATTGGAAAAAGAACCGTCACTAATTCTTAATATTTGATTGTGTACTAAAAGGTCGTGACTAGGAAATTCTTTTATAGATATATCATCAATTCTGTAACTTGAATATGTCGATGAAGTAACTGAATAAAATGCAATCCCACCATTACTTTCTTTTGGTGAAAAATATAAATTATGTGTAGTTGCTGTAAGTCTAGTTGTATCAATATATGTTTCACTTAAATCTGCGCTCTGTATCTTTATATCTGCTTTTCCTCCACCTTCGATATTAGATAATGTAAATTGTAATCGATAAATTTTATTCTTCTCTAGCTTACCTGCCATACTAGCATTAGTTTGAGATAATGCACCTTCACCAGAGCTTAATGTATAAGAAACATGAGCAGGAACTGATGGAGGTTCACCTGCATTAAAGGCCCAACCTGTGCCAAATGTCCAAGAGCTACTAGAAGATAACGCACCATTTGTTATCATCTCACTACCATAAGTAGAATAAGTATTTACTGTGGCCCATGAACCTGAAGTACCATCAGCAACATCAACTCTATAAACCTTATCTGCATTAGCAATTACCCACCACTCAGTACTTCTATTGTTACTGCTTCCATCTTTTTCAGTACGATAGCGTATGAACTCAGAATTAATTTGTTCAGTACCTGACAAGGCACTGGATTGATTAGTATTTGAACCTTTCTTTGTAATACTACCTCTTTTGGTATTAATAGCATTATCAAACTCTTGAAACTGATTATCTGATATATCTAATTCAGATTGATATGTAACTAATCCACCTGAAAAATCTCTTATACTTTTTCTAGCCATTAAAAGTCATTATAAGGAACAGTTAGGATTGTACTACCATCTCTTGATTGTCTTTCAAGAATAACTCGTTGCTTTTGTTCTAACCATTCGTTTTTAAAATATGAAATTAAATTTAGGTCTCTAAGCCTCTCTGATACTCGCCAACATGGATAGTATATTAACATTCTCTGATAACGATCATCTATCTCTGGTTTACCAAATGTAACCGACTGATTAGATGCTGTGCCTGTAGCATTTGCTGTAATCACAACAGTAGTAGTATTAGTAATACTTCTAACAATAGTATTATCTGGAATATTCGCACCGACTATAGACATACCTGGTCTCACATCAGTTGTTGAATCCATTGTAACATTTGCAGAGCTACTTGATACATCAACAGTAGCATCAACAAACATTTTATGTGGCACATAATAATAATAAACTTTGATTTGTTTTACTTCAGTAGGAGTAGGAAAAATTCCAAGTTTATCTTCATGTATGTAAAAAGCCTTGTCTGTAGTAATATTACTCATAGAAGAATCATCAGGTATATCACTTATCTCATTGATACCAATTCTTTGACAAATACTACCATCGTATTCTACTCTATAGATACGAGTCATTGACTCTAGTGATAAACTTGTATTCTCTGCACCATCCAAGTTATTTTGATTTAATGTCCAATCTGTAACAAGAGTATTTGAATCCTTCATTTGATATTCACTTGTATCTACTACTGAATTACGAGTTGCATATCCTTGCAATAGATTCGCTTCATCACAAAGTTGAAAATGACCTTCATTGATAAGGTCGTGTATAATCGAATCAGCTAAGACAGATGTAGAGTCTACACCTGTAATATTTCTGACTTCTGTTGTTATTTCTGATAAGGTCATAATATTTCCAATAAAGAGGGGGAGGTTAGTCCCCCTCTAGGTTATTGATTAGCTTAGATCAGTTCTCGCTGAAACGTACTGAATGACACCGTAGTCTTTGCTGTTGTAGTCACTAATGTCTACACCATAGATCTTTGCTGCTGAAATACCGAGTTGGTTTCCATAGTCAAAGGTCTTTTCTACCCACATCATATCAGATGATTCTGCAAAACAAGCTGCTTGTGCGCCCATGAAAAGATTTCTTGAACCTTTTACAGCGGCTCCACCACCGTTATCGAAAGTGTTTACACCTTCGTGAGAGTGGATAACAACCCCATTGTAGATACCTAAAGCACCTTTAAACAATGGATTACTATCACCACGAACCTGAGCTTCACGCTGAATCTGCTGAAACTCATCGAGTTCAAACAGATCGTAAGCAACTTCAGGATGCAATACCAATACATAGTAGTCGTTACCGTCTACACGGATTGGTCTCATTCTGTAGTTAGCAGATCCACCTATCTGAGCTAGTGTTTTCAATGCACTAATATCAGCTAAAGTGATCGCATCTGCTGCAGCTAATGCTGCTTTCGGATCAGAAGTTGCATACACAGAACCTGCGGCATCTGCTCTATAATAAGCGTGAGTACCACTTGTTGTTGATAAAGCAGAGAAAATATCTGCATCAATCAACTCTGAGTATTGCGTTTTGAGAAGATCTAGGGAAGTGCTTCTGAAATCATAAAGCACTTTAGAGTTTGCGAATTTACCTGTATCTCTTACAGCTAACCTTTTTTGATTAGTGCTAACTGTGTTTGAAAAGGTAGATAGCGATTGCTCGTTACCCTCTAATGATGAATCACCAGTAATTGCACTTCCTGAAAGCTGAGAAACAAGACCAAAAGTAACATCTTTACCTTTGCCTTCTTCCATTTGCTTTACATGAATTGCATTTCCTGGGCCTTCACCCATGAATTTACTAAAGTAAACTCCTTTGCTAACTTCACTTTGGAGTTCTTTTGCCCATCGTGAAACTTGTAGGCCTGATGCCCAATTTGCTGCCATTATTGACTCCTATTAGTTAAGATTAGTTTTAAAGAATTTACACCAGACAACAATCTTTGCTGCATCAGCTGCGTTGATTGCTTTTACATCAATGGTATCTTCTGCTGAGTAATATCTTCCACCACTGTAAGCAGTAGTTCCGTTGATACTACTATAAGATGCTCCTGCACTATTACCGTTAGAACCATCTAAGTATCCATCAACATCGTCACCGTCACCAACATCAATAGTTAGTGTACCACCTTCTGCTGTAAGAATTACTGCTCCAACTGCGACAACAATAGAACCTGCAGGTACTGTGATAGCTTGCCAAATATCGTCTGCTGCTAAATTTTGTACAGCAGTGTCGATCATTGCAGCCATCATACCACCAGGCATTGCATCAGTATGTGGAGATGTATTTCCGTAACCAGAAGCTGAATCAAAAGGGCCTTCTTTATGTGAAACTGTAGCCATTTTATTCTCCTAATTAAAATCCAGAAGTAACCTCCATTAAGGCTTTCTTACGAACTTCAGGCGATAAATTGCTCCACTGCTCAGGACTTAGATTATCATAATCTGTGTCCGACTCGTTTCCTGTACTAACATTAGACAGTGTGGTCGGTATCTTGGTTGCTTCCGTTGCTTTTTTCGCTTTATCTATCTCTGGGTTCGTAACATCCTTAACGGGTTTACTTTGGATGTTGTAAACATTATAGGCATCCTCTATAAAGGTGATGCCCCTTTCATCGCCAAAAGCAGCAATCTTGGCTAACTCTTCTTGACCTAACTCAGGATGTTTCTCAATGAAATCATTCATCATTGCATCCATAGCACTATTATACTCTGTCTCAGCTTTCTTCGCTTCTTCAGCTTGGAACCTCTGGTCTATCATATCTTGTGCTTTTTTAGCAGCCATAAACTCAATGTACTCTTTCTGCTTTGCAGGATCGTATTCGTCAAACTCAGGGACTGCTTCTGGTTCCTCTTTAGGTTCCATAGAATCCTTTAGTTCTTCGACCATCTTGCGAAGATCTCCAAGTTCATTAGTTTGTCTGCCATTTAGGCTTTGTAGGTTAGAATAAGACTTATCCCTTTCTTCAGCAAACTTCAAAAGCTCGTCCACAGAGTCAAAGCTCTGATCTCCTATTTGTAGCTTAAGTTCTTCTGTTTCTGGGGTCTCGGTTGATTCTGCTTCAACCTCTGTCTCGTCATTGGTCGGGGATTCTTCTACTTCAGAGTCGCTATACTCTTCACCAGACATTTCCTTTTCCTCATCAATATATTGAAACTTCGATTCACTCATTATTGCATTACTCCTTCTCCACTAGATTGTGGGGGTTTTTTTTGTTGTTGTTGTTGTGACTGGACTTGAGCTTGGCGTTCTTGCTCAAATTTCTCCAGTATCTCATCGGATGCTTCCATGTCGGATAGTTCAACGAAAAGTGGGAATAAACTAGCGTACCCATTTCGTACTAATTCCCCAACTTGGTTAGCCATTAACGCTCTCATCGTTGGAGTATTTTGACCCTGGTCTAAGACCACATCAAACTCCATTGTTGAGAAGTTGTCCAAAAATTTGCTGATGATCTGATTGACTTCTGCCTGTTCTTCAGGTTCCACCTTATCAAATTCAGCTCCAATAATTCTTTGTATCTTATCAACAGAATAATACTGCTGCATATTAGACACTGCCATTTCTAGTGTATTCTTCTTACAAGTGTCTAAGTTCTCCATCTGCTCCATTAAGGTATTCATACCTTGACGAATCCTAGTCTGTACAGCAAGTCCTGACTCTGTAGAAGAGGTGGCCCTACCCATCATTGGGTCTGTAGCACCACTGATCTCTTTTGCATCAAAGTCACTTCTCTGTTCAAACGAAGCAATCGTTGGTACAAGTGCTGTATGCTGATTAGACCATTGACTCATAAAATCAGATATTCTGCCCTTAAATCCAGGTATGCCTATCCATTCTCCATTCGCTGAAGCTCTATTCATCTGGTCTGCAGTAACCTTGTTTCCTGTGAAGATACCACCACCCTTTGGAGAGCGATTAATAATATCTAAGGCTTGTGACCTACGCTTATTCTTCTCTCTTTGAGGGTCTTTTAAATTCTCTACCAATCCAAAAGTTTCTACATTGTCACCATAATCTTCAAAGGTATAGAAGAATGGTATTAATGGAAACTGATTATGTCTATATGGATTTGGTGTTTTTTCCTGTAAGACCCTTGCACCTGCAAATACAGTTACATAGGTCTTAGGAACGCTTTTAGAAACCACATTTAACTCTACAGGAGCAACTTCCATCTCAGGTCTTTCCATAATACTTCTAATCGCTTCATTGGCTTTACGCTTGGTCTTAAAACCTTCCTGAGAAAACCGTCCTGTTTGTGGATTAACTAAATAAAATTCTTTTTCGTACTCTCTTTCCCATAACTCAATAATTCTTATCTTCTTACGATGTGAATCCATATTATAGGCTTCCATGCTTTTAAAACCGTAGTTAGGGTCTACATTCTTATATTTGTCGCCTAACTGTATGCCAGTTAAAGATTCTTCACCAATTAAAGACTCTTGTATATCTTCAGCGTTTTTAACATCCCTCAGTGCATCTGGAAACATATCTTTTGCTTTAGAGATAGATAATAGTTTAGTACGAGCTAATCTACCCCACTGTGAACAATCAGGAGTAGTAGCCTCTGGATCCATTAATACATTGGCCCACGACTCTCTTCTGATATTTATCTTACTATCAAAGTATTCGCCTGCTTCTACTGATAGGTCTACCCATCCTCTACCTGTAATTACACCGTCCTTAAAAACACGACTAAATACATTATGTAAAGACTGGCTTTTATCTAAATGATATAAAAGCGAAGTAATTAACTTAGCTTCATTATCATCGTTCATTTCCACGGGTCTGGCACGGTATGATGTTCTGCCTTGCCTTTCAATACCAGTTACTAGGTTCACTTTCGGAAGGATGATGTTGAGCTGAAGGGGAGGACGTCCCTCTGCTCTTAGCTTTGATATATCAGCATTATCCCATTGTCCAGTTCCGTACCCACCCGTATAAAAATACATAGATTCTCTTGCAGATTGCATAAATGTCCTATTACTGCTCTGCATTGCTTGAAATACTTCGTGTAAATATGATAAATCGCTCATGTACCCATCCAACTTGTTGTGCGTTTAAAGAAACTCGGTGTTTTGTACGAGCTTCTGCGTTTCGGTTTATTTGAACCTTCTACCGCATGAACTAAATATCTAACGCAGTCCATAGCGTGGTCATTCTTTTTCACAGGCTCTTCTGGTGCGCTTTTCTCGCTATGCCCATGTTTTAATTCTTTCCATTTGTAATCCATGATCTCGTCTAAGAGAAATCCCATATTCCTAACATCAAAGAACTTTAATTGACAGTGACCGTTCTTATCAGTCGTTAAATAGCGTGCTACCCTGTCAAATCCTGCTCTTTTATCGTTATTGGCTCTCTCCCATTCAATGCCATACTCTTCCCACTCATCGGCAATAGAGTAACCGTCCCTCTCTGTTCTATTAATAGACGGGTCGGCAATAAACTCATAGTCCATACCAGTCTCTAACCTATCTTCTACCATCGGTACTATCTCATCTATCCTCATCTCATC
>Ga0181396_1000038_pt1 | contig 27897 bp, 32 predicted proteins | sample 19SPOviralmetaG_FD_130125 | JGI IMG/M metagenome (GOLD analysis project Ga0181396, IMG submission 130125) | Marine viral communities from the oligotrophic San Pedro Time Series (SPOT) site, San Pedro Channel, CA, USA - 19 SPOT_SRF_2011-01-11 | ecosystem: Environmental > Aquatic > Marine > Strait...
CTAGTTTCTTTAATCCCAACTTCTTTATTCATATTCGCTTCTAAAACTGCGTCCCATGCTTTATTAGCGTCAATACCGAACGCGTCGAGAGTTCCAATAGCCACGACACAAAGATCAATAAGGCCATCAACTACTTCTTCTGCGTCAATATATCCAGCGTTATTTGCTGCTAGTTTAGTTTCGTCTAATTCTTCATTGAGAAATTTTACTCTGAAATTTAGAAATGTGCGTAAGTCCAATCTAGTCATTTTTTCAACTACAGGACGAACGCCATATTTCTCATGCATTTTATTGATATCTTGTACCCAATCTTTACTCATATTATTAATTTAGATATATTATACACTATTTACTTGGTTTTGTAAATACTAAAAGAAGAATTGTTGCAAATCAGCTCTTGGTTCTGCAGCCCAACCAATTGCATCAAGAATTATTTTAATAGGATCTAGGAATGTTTTTTCAAACTGCAAATCGTGATTTACATACTTGTGAAGTTCAAGCTCTTCTGGTAAGTGCCCTGGAAACGAAATAACGTTTTCTTGAATTACATTGGGTACCATAAGATAGATGAATTTTATCTTATCACCATTTTGAATAAGCTGGTACTTTTTTTCAAGAGCTAAAGAACGTACACGATTGTTGTGCAACAGCGCACCTCGGACATGAATAGGTGTACCTTTTTTATAGACAGCAGAGCGGTCAGACCATTTGGTCATGTCTGTTATACCACGTGGAAAGGCGATTTCATCGGGAGGAAGCGATTTAAAATAATCTTTAAACATTTTTATCGCTTCTTGTGTTTTTTCTTCATCGCCTGATACAATGATTTTAAACATATTGTTCATAGCCTCACGACACACTTGAGGAGTAGATGACTTGACTGCTTCAATACCCATTATCTTAATTTTAGGCTCAGCATATTGCACACCTTCGTTGTTGTGAACGTTAAGAATATATCGTTTTTTAGCAGTCCATATTCCTCTATCAGCAATCGCTTCTCGCTTCATAACCATACGGTGACTATAAGCATTTGTTTTATCTGAGAAATCGTTGAACGCTTTTTCAAGCATTGGCTCAATTGCTTTGGAGCCAAACTCATCTAAGAAATTTACTGGATTTTTAGGCTTAAACTTTTCAATTAGATCACTAACTCCAATATACAAAGAGTCAGTATCCATCGCAATCACACGGTCTTTACTTTCTCCTAAGAACTTATCAAGGAATTCGTTGACACTTTTCTCGCCGTGTTTGATAACTGCCTGACCTGTCATAGTAATACCAGAGGCAATCCGAAGATCAAAGTAGCGAAAGTATTTATTACCCATAGCTCCATAAAGAGAGTTGAGAAGAATTTTAATTGCAGTCTGAAGAGTTTCAAGGCGAGCAACTTGACCGGTAGTAGCCTGGTATTCTTTACGTTTGCGTTTGGATATTGTTTCGAGCTTTGTTTTAGCTTCAAGCATTTCATCCTTAACAGTAACACGTTTAGCATATAGCTCTTCGACGATTTCCGGAATAATACCTTTCTTGGCTTTACTAAAGACTGCACCATTAGATGCTGTCGCTCCTTCTGCACCAGGCATACCTAAAATAGTTTCTGGCGACATATTGTATTGCACAATAAGGTTAGGATACAGAGAGTTAAGATCAAACGACATCACCCAGTCGTGCATACCAACATGTGGATCTTTTACGTAACCTCCAGGAAATGCTTCAGTAGTTTTTTCTTCTGATGGAATCGTTGCAATCTTTGAACGCGCTAGACGACGGAAGATAATTGAATCCCAGATCGCGCATGTACCTAGTGTATCTTGATAATTTACTCCTCCAAGATATGCCATAGTCATAACAAGAGTGATAAGACCTAGCTTGTCTTCCATGCGTTCAATAAGCTCTACGTCTTTAATGTTATAGTCAACAAACATTTGGTAATCAGCATCATAAAGATCACGTAAAGAACCAACTTCAGAATAGTCAAGTTTTTTCTCACCTAACACTACGCTTGAAATATGATTAAGCGAATACGACTCTTGGTTACCATATGTATACGCGAACTTTTTAAACAGGTCCATATAGTCAAGGTGTTGAATACCAGTAATATCAAAGGTTGTTCGTATACTTCCTTGAACACGAATATCTTTGCGTTCAATCTTACGCCATGGTGAAATGTTTCGTACGGCCTCTTCACCTAACAGAAAGACCATGCGAGAAATCATGTAAGGAATATCAAAGAAGCGTGTATTCCAACCAGTAATAATATCTGGCGTATTATCTGGCGTTGCCCAATATTCTATGAAAGCTTCTAACATTGCAGCTTCGCTAGTGAATTGGCGATACTCGATTTTTAGATGATTAAGCTGAGTTGCTTGTTCGTCATAAGGTTTCAAACCCCAAACACGATAAGTATCGTCCCTGGAACTCTTCAGCGCAATAGTAAGAATCTCATTTACTGGGTTGTCAATTTCAGGGAAACCATCACCAAAGGATGTTTCAATATCTAAAGAAGCAATATCAATCAATCTTCGGTCATATGGTATTTCATTTGGAAACTGCCCTTGAATAAAGGCTGGTATATGACGTTCGTTTCCATAAAGTTTAAAGTCAGGAACATCGCGGTATGTTTTTTGGAAATCCCTTAGCTCTGACATAGAGCTAAATTGTATGGGATCAACAGGGACTCCATCAAGTGATTTCCATGTTGTGTTTTGCTTTTTTGATTTTAAGTATAGCGTTGGTTTGTATTTGATGCGATGCGTTACTTTTTTTCCATCATCATCGTATCCTCTGTAAAGAAGGTTGTTCGCAAACCTTTCAACACTTGTATAAAACCCGCCTAATATCATGTATGTATTATAACCTATTTGGACTTAGTTGTAAATACTAAAGTTCGTGTGTAAACAAACAAGCCCTCTTAGAACGGATTCTAAGAGGGCTATAGTATTTATGGTTTATGTGTGTTACTCGTTTAGAAGTTCCCTCTTCTGATTAATCTTAAACCTTTTAGGTTTTTTCTCTTCAGGCACATTTTTGTCTAAGCACACAGTTAGAATACCGTTCACTAAAGTTACTTCTGTAACTTCAATATATTCTCCCAGTGTAAACTGTTTACTAAACTTACGATTCGCGATTCCTTTATGAATAAAGGTTTCATCTTCGCCACGAATAGTTTCTGATGAAATCGTAAGAACGTTTTCATCTTGTGCTATTACTAAGTCTTTTTGACTTAGACCTGCGACAGCAACTTCGATCTTAAAGGAATCATCTCCTGTTCTAACCACGTTATGTGGAGGATAAGCCGGTTGCTGTGAATTTAATCTTTCGAGTCTGTCGAAAACAGAGTCGAACCCTACGCTCCACGCATGTGGAATATTATATGTTGTCATTTTTTTTATCTCCTTATTTAAGCGAGTTAATAATGTTGAGCTCCTTTCAGACGCTCGTTTGAGTAGTCGCTTTAACCACTCAAAAGTTATTTATACGTTTTTACGTTACCAATTGAATATTTTGATTCGAGATTCCATTCTTTTTTGTCACGGTGGGAAATTATTTTAATAGAACGTAAAGACGTTTTAGGTGAAGCTTCTTCTGGAATAACGACTTCTAATAAACCCCAATCAGAAAGTAAAGTAGCAATAGTGTTCCTTCTAGCAAAGTCGTCTTCTGTAAAGTTTGAAGGTTTACCATCAAGAAGAAAAAGTTCTTTAAAATGAACGATAAAATAGCGACCTTGCTTGTGAAGAATATGACAACTTTGGTATAAAGTATTTTGTTCTTTTTTAGAAGATACACCAATACGGGTAAGTGTTTCTCTAATTTTTAGGAAATCATCAGGTTCTTCAATTTGTACCTCTAACATACTTGTAGGTTTCCATTCTATAATATCTTCGTTCATAGAACTATTTATAGAAATTTAACCTTTATCTTATTCACGTATTTTAATAGGTATCTTCCTTTTTAGAGGAAATAACATCAGCTCCGCAATAGTTTGACCATGATCTTTGAGTTGTTTTATTTAAGCAATAATCATATAACAGATCTTCAATAATAAATGATGGGCCAGTATACCATTCTTCTTTCTTTGCTTTTTCGAAAAGACATTTAATTTGTTCTTCGGCCTGAAGCATTATTTCTCTAGTACATTCTGCTACCTTCTTAGCCTCTTCTTCAAATTCACTAGTCACTTTAATTTTAGCACTCATTACTTTTTATTTTTAAATTTGCGGATAATTAATTTAATGGAAATAGCAGCCGCGGCAAATATACCAATTGTTTTCTTAAATTTCATTTATTTTCCTCCCTTGTCATGCTTCTTATAAAGTTTATTTATTTCATTCTTATTAAATAGCGAATGAACAGCCTCTGCTTTTTCACGAGAATAACCATACTCTTTTTGTATAATCTCAATTTCACCTGATGCTTCGGCTTTTTTAGACCATTTAGAAAACCTGCGTTTTGCAGTAACCATATTTCTATAAAAGTCATACTGCATACGATTAGGTAGTGTATGATGAATATTCATTTCATTGGCAAATATTACAGTATCTTTAAAATATGATAGTGACCTATTAACTACAAAAGGAACATACGCCTTTTCTATAGAATCCGGATTTGAAATTTCTAAAGATTGATCTGCTTTACAATCTTTCAATAGATGCTTTCCCTTACGCCCATCGTTAATAGAGCTTATAAATGTAAACGGTGTTATTTTACTCATTTCCACTCAGATGAAGCCATTATTTCTGTGAGACACGCAACAGTATTTAGTTCTTTGTCTGCAACAAAACCTGCTTTGTATTGGTAATCAGCAAGGATTAGAATGATTGCTGGAATTGATTGAGGTTTAGCAAAATCATATAACGTATCATAAATTCTTCTAAAAATAACGGATGAATCTACATCTGTGTTATTTGTAACCCAACCTCTCATGCTCTTAAAATCCTTACTCTTTAAGAATCCTACTAATGCTGCGATATTTTGATCTGACAGACCAATTAAAATGTCTGAAGTAATTTCACCAGATGATGAGTAACGTTGGCATTCGTTAATAACTCTGCGCCAGTCTGGTGCGTATCGCATAATCAACTCTGCAAGAATTTTATTATTAAAGTCGACACATTCAGAAGTAAGGATATGTTGCATCCTTTTCATAAATCCTGCAGCAAGTGCGGCAAGTTGTTTTTTTGTAGTGTTAAATTCAATGACTGAACACCTTGAATGTAAAGGCTCAATAATTCTATTCTTAAAATTACACGTTAAGATAAATCTACAATTAGTACTAAACTCTTCAATAAAACCGCGTAATGCTGGTTGTGTTGATTGTGCGTTTAGATAATCAGCCTCATCAAGTATGACTACTTTTATTCCTCCACTTAAGGAAACAGATGAGGCAAATTGTTTAATCTTAGATCTTAGAACATCAATGCCGTTTTCTTCTGAGGCGTTGATAACAATATTGTCGAGATTTAATTGGTTACATAATGCCCGGGCAACTGTTGTTTTACCAAGACCAGCTGATCCTGTTAAAAGCATATTATGCATTTCGCCAGTGTCGACAATTTTTTGAAAAGTCTTTTTTAGACTTTCTGGAAGAATACAATCTTCGATGGTTTGTGGGCGATACTTTTCAACCCATAGGAATTCACTTTTACTCATAAACAAATATATTTTACACTATTTTTTACAGATTGTACATAATAAATGGCTCCGAAGGTAGGGTTCGAACCTACGACCTAGTGGTTAACAGCCACCCGCTCTACCGCTGAGCTACTTCGGAATAAATGGAGCTCCGAGTCGGACTTGAACCGACGGCCTGGTGATTACAAATCAACTGCTCTACCAACTGAGCTATCGGAGCTTGTATCTTACTTAAAAATATTGGCCAATCTAGAGAAAATGCCAGGTTTTGTAATCTCGACATATTTCACGACTTCCTTTTCAATCACCTTTGGTTCAGGCTCAGCAAATTCAACAGGATATGTATCCTCTGGATTTCTTTTTGCACGGTTCAAAGCTTTCTCCATATCATTGTGAGTAAAGAGGTACGCTTCACCATTCTCAGCGAATACATGAAAATAATTTTCCGAAGCGCTTGTGCGTGATTTTTTATTTTTAACAAGCTTAATATAAGCTCTTTGTGGTTTTTTTCCAGTCATAATATTTAAAATTGGGCAGTTTAACAACTTAGCCCAGGTTGCCGGTTAACTACTCCGAGGTTTCCTCGGTCCCCTCAGCGCTTGGAGCAGACGTCGGTTTTTCTTCTTCTTTTGGCGCGTGGAAATCAACAAATCCAGCAAAAGAGTTTCGAATTTGACCAATAGCTTCAAGCTCTGCTCCTTTAAATGCACCGCGGGTTGAACATAGATCAATGATCTCAGTTACTGCGGCGATTTGATTAAATGAAATCTGAGGTTCAGTTTGTTCCTCTTCATTTTGTACGTTTTCTACTTCTTGAGTAGCTTCTTCTGTTTTCTTTGACATAATATATTAGTTTTGTTATGAGTTAAATGATGAATTTTTTTCGAGTGCAATCCAATATTGTGTTTTACTATTTATACCTTTCCACTGCGAAATCAGTTTAGAACTTACAGAAATTTCGTAGTCGTCTGGCAAAAGTTTTAAATTTGAAATAAGAAATTGAAAATCATATGTACGAGATTCGCCATCTCCAATATTTAGACGATACATATTGGCCGATGAATTATCAGGATCTTTTACTTCTAAATAAACTTTTTCGCTATCTTCAGAAGAAGAAATAGAAACAACAGCATGTCCTAAAGCTCCACCTGCTTTTCGTATTTCGTTAATCGTATTGGATGAAATCTCAACAGTAAAATCAGGATCAGGCATATTTACTTCTTTTTGTGGAGAAGTAAGAATAAGAGGATCTGAGTATCGATAATTTACCGATGCACGACTATTTGCAATAGTTACTGAATTGTCTCCAAAATCTAGTTCTGGATCTTCAATTAGATTTAGCGCAGATAGAAATTCATTCAAATCGTAAATTCCTACTTCAGTGTCAAACACTTCGCTTACAGTAACATCAGCCATAATGTTTTTTGCATCAGCAATTGTTGATAGTCTGTTTCCTTGTTTAATAACAAGATTTGGGTTAATACCTGAGAAGTTTTTTAAGACTTCAATAGTTTCTTTGCTTATTTTCATAACGAGTATATTATATATTGTTTTAGTCAGTTTGTAAATAATAAAATTCAAGCATAAACATCATGCAACAAATTGCGTGTGCGGCATGATGAATGCCGGTCTCCTCATCCAATGTTTCGCCTCGCTGCAACGCCCATAGATGACGTTGCGCTGCAGCAAAATAACGACTATCAAGATTCTCAAGGTGTTGCCAATTGTTTCTGTCATATTTTTGAGCTCCGTAAGTTAACACTTTAACTACATCATCCAACGCGTTTGGCGGGATTAAGCTGTAGTCTGGTTTTTGCGAATCGTATTTGATTCCAGTCATTTTTAAAGGTTGCCTCGCCTCCGCTAGGAGACGAGGACTTAATCAGGTTAGGTTATGCTATGAAATGTGGCTATTAACCACTGAAGTTTTTATTGGTATGTAGATATTATATCACGTTTTGAGCAATCTGTAAATACTATTTTTCACCTTTTTTCATCTGGCTGAAGTTTTTAATCTTCTCAAACTCTATCTTCATAGGAAACTTTCCTTCTAAAAGATCTTGTTTATGAGAAATAATAAAGACGTTGGTTTCTTTTCCAAGAGTATTTAGAATTTTAAGCAGATTGTCAACACCATCAGCATCCATACTTGAATCGAATGTCTCGTCCAAAATTAGTAAATTTGTATTTGCGCTGTTCTTCATGCGAGCAATCTGTCTCCACGAAAAAAGTAAACTCAAATCTATCCTTTGTTTTTCTCCTTCTGAAAATGAAGAATATGTGAATTCATCCCTATGCCGAGATTTAATTGTCTCATTGAATGAATCATCGAGGTTGAAAAGAACAAAAAAATCAAGAACCTGCAAATACTGGTTAATGAGCTTATTCATAATAGGAAGATATTGTCTGATAACTTTTGTTTTTATACCAGTATCTCTTAGCAATTCACCAATAGCATCAAAGTAAGAAGTTAATGTAGTCTGTTCAAATCTAAGTTCAAGAAGTTTTAAACTTTTTTCCTTATCCTCTGAAAGTTTTGATTCTGCCTCAGTAGTGTCTTGAACATCGGCCTTTTGTGACAAAGCTTCAACTCTAGTTTTAAGAATATTGATTCGTGTCTCGTTTTGTCTAATACTATTATTGACTTCATTGAGATGCACAATTTGAGCATACAACTTATTTACTTCAGATTCAGACACCTTTAGTTGTTCCTTTGTATTTACATACTCTAAATTGAGAGATTTAGCTTTATTTTGGCATTCTTTGTTTTTAGACTCTTTAAGCTCTGTAGAAATATCTTGAGAACACGTAGGACAGTGATCATTTTTTTCGTAAAACTTAGACTCCTTAACAACGTCATCCATATTACGCTTAAGGTTAGAAATTTCTACTGTGTGTGATGTTTTGTTGCTTGATGCTTTTTCGTGGCCTTCAACAGTAGTTTTATAATTTAAATCATACTCCTGTTTGAGTCCTAAGTTACTATCTTCTAATACAGAAATTTCTTCGTTAATAGAACCTATCTCCTTTGTTCTTTTTTCTTCTTGTGTAGAATCAATCTTCTTTAATTCTCTAATATGCGAAGTTTGAAGTTTGATTGTTTCTTTAAGAATCTTAAGTTCATTATCAGTGTCGTTCATTTTATGGCGAAGAGCCATAGTTTTCTCTTTAAGAACACCATTCATCTTAGTGAAAATTCCAATATCAAGTAGATCTTCAATCACATTCCTACGTTGGTGCGAAGGTAATTGCATGAATGGAATAAAATTTGAAGAACCTAATACAACTACTTGGTGAAAAGATTTGTGGTTAAGTTTTAAAATATTCTGTTCAATAATTTTTTGATAGTCGCGACTGTGCGATTCCTGATTAAGCAACTTTCCATTTCGATAAACCTCAAATATATTAGGTTTAATTCCTCGGACAATTCTGTATTCAATACGACCTACACTAAATTCAACTGTTGTTAAACAATTTTTATTGTTGATTGAGTTTACTAATTGCGGCTTATTAATACTACGGTGAGGCTTACCAAAAAGTGCAAAAGACAGTGCGTCAAGCATTGTAGATTTTCCGGCACCATTTGAACCGACGACGAGAGTGGCAGAATCTTTGTTAAGATATACTGTAGTTTCGTTATTTCCGGTAGATAAAAAGTTTTTCCAAGTGAGTTTCTTAAATGTAATCATTATATATTGTCTAAGGCTTGCGCTTCAATCAAAAGTTCTTGCATCATTTTTTTAAGAACATTAGAGTCTAAATTTGTTTCTGTCGCGTCGATATAACTATTTAACAGTGTTGGTGTGTCGTCAACTTTTACGTCTTCGTCGTTAATCTTATCTCCACCATATTCGTCAAAGTTTTCTATTATCCTAACTTCATACGGGTTGAAGTCATATATTTGCTCCATGAATTTATCAAAAACAAATAAATCTTTTTTATTAGTAACGATGACTTTTACATAAGTATTCTTTACTAAACTAGGTGTTATAGAAGGAATGTTATCTTCATCGTAGTAAATTTTTTGAAATAAAACGTTAGGATTTACAACAGCTTCAAGCTCTCTAGTTTCCGTGTTAAGTATATGGAAATATTTAGGATCATTGGCGTCTGACCATGTTAATTGGTATTGCGTCCCAAGATACGTGACATTTCCTTCGCTGCTTTTAGTATGATAATGACCAGAGTAAACAGCATCGTATCTATCAAATAAAGATTTATCCATGCCGTGAGATTTGATACTCGCGTTGCCCATATATTTAAAACCTCCTAGCTCAAGGTGACCCATCAATACTGAAGCTTCAGAGTTTTTAATAAAGTCCATTGATTCCGCCCTATTCTCTTCGCAAATCCAAGGGAGTAAACCTACGTTTAGTCCTTCAAATTTTTTAACAGTAGGGCTCATATGGATATGAATCCTGTCGTTGTATTTTTCTAAAATTTGCTCTAAAGAATTTAATTCATTTGTGTTTTTGTAATAAACGTCATGGTTGCCTGGAATAATATCCATATACATGTCGTAATCATAAAGCTTTTTAATAAAGACTTCAAAATTGTGTTTTAAAACTTTAAAGTTAACAAACCTGCGATGATCAAAATAGTCACCAAGATGTACAATGTCTCGTATGTCATTTTTTAGTAAGTATGGAAAGAAAACATCATCAAAAAATTTGGCAGAGTAATCTAAGAAAATATCAGACCCATTTTTTACCCCAGAATGGGTGTCATTAATTATAGCAAGTCGCATATTATAAAAACTCGTCTAGTAAGCCATTAATTCTCTTTTTTGATCTCTTCTTCTTTTTAAGAGTCTTACCAAAATTCTTAATAGCAGAATCTCTATCACGGATCCGTTGAGATTTAAACCTAACACGCTCAACAATACCTGATGCATCTAAGAATCCGCCTGTATCCATAAAACCTGCTGCGCCGGCGTGTTCCATATACAGCTCTTTGATATCTTGGTGCTTTTTTTCTTTAGCAATTCGTCTTAAAAATGCGTAATATGTAATTTGTGTAAAATACGCAAAGGCATTGGGTAAACCAGTGCGAGTTGCTTTCTTTACGTCATAATTCATAATAGCCTTAATACAGTTTTCAACAGCATCCATAACCATTTCCTCTCTGTATGTGTATCCCGAGAAATTTGGTTTATGTGAAAGACCTTCTGCGATTTTTAGAAAACAAGTACCGATATATTCAGTAATTATAGGTTCCTCCTCTCCCTTACTACGAGCTTCATTTGCTGAATTCACGTAGTCAACAACTGACCCAGAAAACTCTTTGTTGTTTACATAGTGTGGTTTCTCACTAGGTTTTTTCTTTTTCATAAGTATTTTATATATTATATACTAAATTACGCAGATGTAAATACTTTTTTACCACCTTGTGCATTTTTTTATTTACAATGTTTGGAGTATAGAGTATAATATTCTTAGAATAACAAAAAACCTCTAATTGTTGTAGGGCTTCCACTTGCTCCTCCATTCCAAATCTTTAGGCTTATCATAATTATACATTGCCTCATATCCTCCATCAACTTCGCCAGTATCTAGATTATCAACATCATCAGTAAATACTTTGTCTAATATGATATTAATCTCATTTTCAGTTAAATTATCTTGAAGATTAAGCTTGATAAGATATTTATGATATTGTATTTGGATGTCTTCACTTACTGCAGCAGATGTAATTATATTGCTTTTCTCTATTTGAATTATATCCTCGTCATCAGTTAAAACCCATGGGATGAGGAAAGAACTTCCTTCAGGTGTTAGCTTTATCTCTACCGCTCCTGAAATATAGAAAGATTGTGTATCTTTATCATAGTGTTTCTCATTGGCTATCACACTACTTCCATCACGCAACCGGTAATTTATCAATGCGTAATTGCTCAAATAGTCTCTCAACTCTTTTTTCATATAGGTACTTCGTGAATATTGTAGATAAACTTTTCTTTAGAGTATATTTTTACACGCTCAATAGCGTGATTTAGTGTATAGTTTTTCTTCGTCTTCCAAGAAAGATCATCAGCTAAGTCATAGATTGTAGTACCTTGCCCATCCTCTGTCTTTCTTAAACCTCGCCCAATTGATTGTAATACTCGTATCTGCGATTTTGTCGGAGATGCAAACATAATGTTGTGCAAGTTAACTATATTTATACCTGTAGAAAAGGTGCCTACACTAGCTACAATAACGGCGTTTTTTTCTTTCTCTGTAATCTCACGAATTTTTTCTCTTTCTTCTGCATTTACTGCTCCCGACACAAAAAATACTTTGCGGTCAGTACCCTTCAACCTTTCTGCAAATGCATCATACAAAGGTTTACCATGTTTTTGCACAAGATTATACAGAACAAGTGAATTGCCCTTTTGATCGCAAGTAAGATTCACAATAAATCTATTTCTTTTTTCGTGGGAAACTATATGATCAATTTCATCTTGGTACTTTAGTCCTCTACACATTTTTCTTTCTTCATCTGAATACTTAAGAACTAAACATTGAATAGTTAGCTGTGCTAGTGTGTCAGAATCGATAAGCTCTTTTGTTGTAGTAACTTTATACACTGGACCAAAATTACCTTCAAGAGTCATTTGGTTTGCTATTGTATCGTCAATAGTTCCTGTAGTTCCTATTCTAAAACCGGCATTTACTAACCTGTTCATAATTGTAGTTAGCGACTTAGCTTTGAATGTATGTGCTTCATCCCCGATGATCATGCCGTAGACAGCAAACCAGGATTGTGGTAAATTAATCGCGCTTTGCCATGTAGTAACAACTACAGACGAATCAAAACCACTTTTGTCTTTACCAGAGTATATCCGATGAACATCTTCAGTAACATCAAAGGATTTATCCTGCCAAGAATATGACTCAAAGTCTTTGTACATTTGTTCTACTAAAGATGTAGTAGGAACGACGATCAAAACTTTTTTGTCCATTTCATGGTTTAGATAATGTCGCATCATCATGTAGATAATAAGAGATTTGCCTGACCCAGTTGGAGAAATTAGTATTGCTCTTTTATTTTGAATTCCGTGAACAAAAGCGTCGAACTGGTAATCTCGAGGATTAATAAATTTGTCCTTTATACTTATTTTTGAGCCTTTAATAAATTCTTCTAATTGATCCTTTTCAAAGAATTCAGCGTTCTTCATTGACTTATCATAAACAAGTTTATATCCACGCTCTTGACAAAATTCAGCTACACGCTTCATCAAACCATAAGGAATAGTTTGTGATCGAGAATCAAAAAGCCGTATTTTACCATCCCAAAGTTTATTTCTATAAGCTGGCATAAACTTATAGCCTTCTGCAAAAAATGTAAAATATTCGCTAAGCTCCATTAGAATACCAGAATCATCTGATCTAAGGATAACTTTTGCCTCATTTTTCTTATACGCAGTTATCATTACATGCCAGAAGTAAACTTCTTAAATTCCAATATATTTTTTACATGGGTGTGGCGCCATCTAATATTGCCCATAATTTCTTCTAGAGTTTCAACAATTGTTTTCTGGTAATCAATTTGTGCTTTTATTTTTACAAGATCTTCGTCAGTTGAATAGTACATATCCATATCAGACTTCATAGGCTTAGACATGCCATCAAACGGATCATATTTCCATTTGTTCTTATCCATATCATCTTTAGTCATCTTTCCATTGTAATAAAGCCACTTATTCTTTTTCATAGATACATACTCCATTTCTTTTTTCTTAAGCATTAGTTTTGCCATAGAAAAAAGCTCTAGGTATTTTGCGTGCAATTTGGAAGATTTAAGCGTCTCGTCATCAAGGCATACGTCATCAATAACAGCATCCTTTTTCCACATCATTAAAATATCATTCAAATCCATCATATAGTATTATTTATTACTATTTTATGATTAGGAATTCGTCGTATCTAAAGGCAACATCTGCCTGTGCATATTCTACATCGTTTGACTGTACGTTAAAATCTACACCGCTTAAGGAAGTAGGAAAGGCATTCTTAAATTGAAATTGTTTATTAACAGTATTATGACTAGACATAACTGAAAGAATCATATCAGCAACTTCATACTTTTCAGTATTATCCTTCATCCAATTATATATTTCTGTATAGTTTTTCATATCTTCGTCAATGGCGAACCTTAAACTTAATCCTCCAAATTGACGAGACTCGCTTGTTTGATACGAAATGCCTCCTCTAAAATTCATTTGAACTTCACCAGAAGTAATCTCAGGTATACCAAAGTTCGTTATAAAGTACTCGGTGTTAGCATACTTCTGCCGATTGATTGTAAGTTTAAAACCAACAGGAGAAAGAAGATTCATGTTAGATGTTAAATTATTCTGAGCCATACATGTATTTATACAAAAAAGAGGGCCCTCTTTCGAGGACCCTCTTAAATTTAGGTTTTTAAACCGCCGTATTAAACAAGTGTGTTAATGTTCTTAACGCGGAATGTACGGAAGTATGGGTTACTATTAGCAGCACCAACACCATTAAGTGTAACCATTGGGTTAGCAACAAGACCGTAACGTGTCTTGAATGCAATCTTCGGCTGGAAGTTGTTCTCTCCAACAGCACGAACCATAGTAAGAGGAACGTACGGGCAGTAGAACACACCAGCGTCATATGGGGAAGTTCCCTTATAACCAACAGTGGCGTAGTCATTTGTAGCATATGGGTCAACATACACTTTCAGGCTTCCATTGAGTGTACCAGCAAAGGTATTACCAGCAGCATCAACAGCAATTTCACCTTCTCCGCCAAACTTAAGTTGACCACCAGCAGCAAGTGCAGAAGCAACGTTGCTTGAGCAGATAACGAAGTTACCCTTACCACGACGTGTTTCTAATGCAATTTGGTTGGCTTCCTTCTCGATCTGGAAGATCAAGGACTGGAATTTCTCAACAGCCCAACGGCCGTCGGCTTGTGTCTTAAGGTCAAACTCGTGTTTAACACCAATACCGGCTTCCTTAGCAGTAACAACGATGTTACGGATAACCTCACGGTTGATTTCCGCAAGGATCTCACCGGAAAGGATGTTAGCAAGCTCAGACTCAGCATCAAGGCCGTGAACAGCTTTGAGGTCTTGAGCAAGCTCCATGGTGTACTCAGCTTTGAGCTGACGAGTCTTAGCAGTAACAGTCGACTTTTCGATAGTGAAACCCATATTCGCAAGCGAAGAGGAAGCTTCACCAGTAGCTGTAACGATACCAGTTCCCGTATTGGTAATAGACGGAGCAGGAGAATCGAAGAGTCCCTTAGTCTGTGTACCAGCACCAGAGAAGTCTGTGTCAGCCTCATTGAAGAGTGCTTCAGCATCAGACGTTGCGATTGCGTTTGAAGCGTGACCGAAACGAGCCTTCATTGCAAAGATGAGACCAGTAGGACCAGACATAGGCTGGACACCAGCGACATCATAAGCGATGAGGTTAGGCATTGCCCGGCGAACCAATGAGATAAGCACTGGATCAGGGTTAACGACAGCAGACGTTTGGTTCTGTCCCTCGCTTAAAACACCGAATGAAGATGCGGCAGACTCCTCACGGAGTGCAACTTCAGTGTTCTCGAGTAGTTTGGCTGTTACAGCCTTCTTATAGCTATCAGTGATAGCGGGAGCGTCAGCGTGCTCAAGCACGGGAGCCCATTTTTGTAGTTCTTTTTCTGCGTTTAGCATAATAGTTTTTCTTTCTTTTGTTGTTTGGTTGGGTTATTTGAAGCGAGAAAGAGTTGAAATATAGCGTTGCATGTCACCAGACAACTTGCTATTAGGATCAATTTCTCCCTCGACGATTGTTTTTACGTTAGTTGAATCGGATGATTCGGTAATGACTTCTTCTTCTTTCGAATCAGAATCTGAGAAGAATCCTTCTTTAATTACAGCTACTTTAGATGCAAATGTGTCTGCATCTACAAAGTCAACTTCTTCAATAAGAGAAGAGAGTTTAGCGACTTGTGTTGAAGCTAAATCTGCAGTAGCCTCAGAAAGAATCTTTTCCCGATGAAGACTTTCAAGTTCTTCAGTAAGAGTATCATTCTTTTCCTCAACATCTGCAAGGGATTCTTTAACAGAAGCAACTTCCTCTGAAAGCTGATCAACAAGATCGACCTTAGAATCAGGTACTTCGATGTAGTGTTCTGTGAAAACACCTTGAAGAGCTTTCATGAAGTTTTCTGTGATGTCAGTGCGAAGCTTGTTATCAACAAACTCCTGGTTCTCTTCGATCCAAGTTTCTACCACGTAAGAAAGATAATCATCAATCTTAGTGACGAGAGACTCACGAATGTAGCCTACTTCTTCTTGAAGATCATTATCATATTGAGCTTCAAGAGATTCTTTGATCTCGACAACACGGTTTGCAATAGCACCTTCAAACAGAGTAGCAACCTTAGCTTTAAAGCCTTCGGTCAATTCCTGTTCAGAGTCGGCAAGAATCTTAAGATCTTCAGCATAGCTTTCAGTCTCAAGTTCCTCATGCATACCACCGCAAGAATCTTGAATAGCCTTATAAGAGGCAGTCAATTGATCCTTTTTCATAGCCTTAAGCTGGCCATACATTGCGTTGATAATATCTGCCTTTGTCTTTGGCACTTCTACTTCACCTTCATCTTCACTCACATTAATACCTTTATAGGCACTAACGAGTTGTGATTTCTTCATGCCCTTAAGAGCATCAAAACTTGCAGCAAGATAACCTGCTTTAGTTTTAACATCTGGAAGGTTAACTTCTTCTACTTCATCAGAGTCGTCAGCAGATTCTTCTACCTCTTCATCTTCTTCAGCAGATTCTTCTACCTCTTCCTCGGGGTCTTCTTCTTCTGTCTTGGCTTTAGCTTCTTCCACTTCTTCTGAATCGTCTTCCGACTCTTCTTCTGTCTTGGCTTTAGCTTCTTCCACTTCTTCTTTAGAATCATCATCATCTGACTCTTCTTCGGATTCATTCTTCTTAGCTTCGCCAAGAAGTGCGTCTACGACGGCTTGAGATAAAGTTTGACTTGTGTCCTCAGCAACTTCTTCAGGAATATCCTGCACAAGCTCCTGATTCTCAACAAGATCAACTTCCTCGACGTCTTCTATAATTTGGTTTTCGTCTGACATATATTCTTATTTTGAATTTAGAGTTTGGAGAGGAAATCATTGAAGATCCGTTCCTGAGCTTCGCTTACGCGCCCAAGTGGAACTTTATTAATTTCAGTCTCATATTCTTCAATTTGTTGAGGTTTGAGAAGACCATTCTCCCAAATCCATTCGACACCTTCCATAATACCTTCAACGAAGGCGGAAGGAGCAGAAGGATCTTGAACAATATCCACAGTAGAAAGAACGAAATCGTCCTTAACATATGTTTTGCCTTCCTTTTGCTCAACAGTACCCATACCACGGCTAGAGACACCTAACTTGCATCCACCTTCAACGAGACCTTTCACGATTTTGCCCATTGGTGTATCAAGTATAAGTGCCTTTCCAACAACATTATCACCATCCCAATTAAGTTCGGTAATTCTGTGTGAAACTTTATCTAAGTTAATTGCTGGTCCTTCGGGGTGATTCAACTCACCAACTGCTCGACCAGTTTTAACTTGTTCTTTTACGTATTTTCCGCAAGCTGATTCTAACACAGCTTTTGGGTAAATACGTTTATTGCGGTTTTGTTGCTCCGCTTGCATAAAAATTCCTTCGATGAAAACGTTCTTTTCACCGTTATCTTTTGCTTCAGTAATATACTCAAGCGTATCTAAATGTTCCGTAATTAATTTCATAGCTTTTATCCGTAAAAACCTAGCTTAGTAAATAGGACGTTAGTATTTGCACCTGTTCCCGCGGCCGCAGTGGATGCGAAAATTTGGTCCGCGCTAGCTTTACGAACTATGATGTTACTTTTAGTTGGAACATAAAACGAAGCATAGCGTGTTCCGCTTGTTCCTGTTTCTATATGTACGTATGCCGCAGCAGTGCCAATATTTTGTACTAGTACTTGTTGAGCTTCACTTACATTTGATGCTCCAGCAGTAAGCGATGCAGCTGCTGCTACTGTTAATGGTTCAATTTTCATTTTTTTATTATTGTGTTTAGTCTTCCATCCCTATTGATAGCGCAGAGATAGCATCACGAAGATTGTCAAAATATTCTACAGAATCTTTACCTCCATCAAACTTAATTTTACCTTTGTCAAAACTAAACTCGATTTTAGAGCCACCAAAATCTGCAACACTGCCTTTAACTTTTGCACCGTTTTTAGCTACAAATTTCAAAAGCTTAGCAATGTCTCCGCTAGAAGCTTCGTTAATTTCTTCTTCAACTGATTCTTCAAAAGTTTCAGAGCTTGTAGATTGCTGGTTATAAATTCCTGCGGTAATACCGGCTTTTCGAACATCCAGAGCTTGATCCATCTTTTGCTTTATTGCGCTACTAAAATCTTCCTGCGAAGCTGTATTAGTAACAATACTTTTAAATAATTCTTTAGCAATATCACTCATATTAATACTATTTATAATTTTTTTGTTTTAGAGATTTAAATATCTTCATCTTCAAATTCATCCCCTTCATCTCCTGAACCTTCTTCTTCAATTTCTGCGTCTAAACGCATAATATCTTCATCTGATTGTTTAAGTATAACTGTACGCACGTACTTGTCAGAGATATATTTACCAACAATATCTTCAAGCATCTGTGACATTTCTAAACGTTCTCTAAGGATTTCAAATTCCTTTAATTCAGCAAAATAGTTATCTTCAAGGAAGCTAATGTTAATAGATTCTTCGATGTCGCCCCAATCTTTTTCGGTAATAACACCTTTAAGGATGAGCTGTATTCTCAAAGCATCCATTAACATAAAAGAAAACTTCTTCCTTAAACGATCGATAAACTTTTGGAATTTAACTTCTTCCCTTGAAACTTCACTTGCGCGCCCAACACTAAAAGCATTATCCTGTTCTAACCTTGCAACAGGAACGTTAAGTGCTCGGTACAGCTTACGTTGGAAAAACTGTACGTCTTCAATCTGACCCAAGTTTTCTCCACCACCAAGCGTAGTAATCTCGGTTCCTCTTCCTCCCTCTCGTCTAGGGAGATAAAAATCCTCAAGCATTGACATATGTCTACGATCATCGCTAATATTTCCAGTATTTGCATCATATACAAGCTTATTTCTATAACGAGAAACAACTTGCTGAACGTATTCTTCGGCCTTACCTTTTGGAAGGTTACCAACATCGATGTAAAAGATTCTTCTTTCTGGTGCACGCGAAACACGATATACAACCAAAGAATCTTCCATATAGCGAAGCTGATTAGCTAGCTTCATTGCTTTATGAAGGTGGCCAACTGTTCGGATCTTATCAGGATCCATTATTCCAGAATTAACTTGGATAATAGCATCATTAGCAAACTTAATCCCATTTAATTTATCAACAGCATTATTTCCAAGATCAGGAGAATAAACGTAATATTCGTCTACAAGCTTTTCATATTCCAATCCTGTCTTTGAGTCAGTTTCTTGTTTTACTTCCCTGACTTTATTAATGTGTGTCGATTCAACTGGCCGAAGTTCTACAATACCTTTCTGAGGATTATTGGGATCAATAATTACATTAAAATACGATTTTCCATCGACATACCAATTACGAAAATACTCTGAGGCATTTCTATTAAACTTGTAAAGTTTTAACACACGGTTAAACTCTTTAATTATTTGTTTCTTTACATTGTTAGGCAAGTCTAAATCACTCATAGATAAATCAACCGGAGAAGATTGATCTGATGATGCAATAGCGGCATCAACAATGTCAGAGACAGCCGCATCACACTCAGGCTGCATCGCAGTTTCACGGTATTTACGAATTAATTCGTGGTCAGAAACCGTGTCGGTATTTGAAAGATCTACATATTGCCCGTAGTAACCACCTCCAACTGCCACCGTTGATGAAGATTCATCCTTAGGTTTAGGTATAGGTGACATTGCTTCAACGCTATTGTGCGCTGAAACTTTTTTACTAATTTCAAATCCAAATAAATTTATCGCCATAATATATTATTTATAATAAAAACCAGGGAGGGTTTGGACCTCCCCAGTTCTATTGTTTAACTTGTGGTGTTTGACTCCCAATACTGATAAGCAAATTCAACAGTGAATTCCTCAATAGTATCAGCAGAGTCGTTACTTACTTCAATACTTGAAACATTTACTGGCCATGCAGATCTAAATGTATAAGTTTTAATAACGTTCCCTGCTTTATCAAGCTGATCAACTGCAAGATCAGCCTCGTAATCAGATGGGTTTGTTAAACCACCATTTGATACGTGAGAGTTTATTCCATTCTGCCAACGCTCCATTGCATCGCGAATTTCAAACCCTGTATCATTAATAATTGTTACTGACCAGTTTTCGTATGTACGATCACCGGCTATTTTCATTTGACGTCCACGATAGGGAACATCAATCTGACCAACAACGCTGGCTGGAAGTTGTGCGGATTTACACATAAATTGTGCAAGCTCACTATCTCCTGCGGCGTACGCTGGGAAAGCAATGGTCGCCTTAAAAAGGTTTGCCCTTGCTCCACCACCGATAAGCTTTGCTTTAAAATCGTCTACTGTTGCCATAATAGTTTTTCTTTCTTTTTGTTATTTATTAGTTACCAGTTCCAACGATCTCAGAGAATTCAACACCTGTTCTTGTTGCAACGAAATTCAAAGTAATGAAGTTAATTGAACGAGCAGGTTTAATGTAAATATCTGCAACAAACCGATTAGTATCAATAATGTCTCCTGTATTATTTGTTTCGTCACAAACAACTAGGAAATCAGTAATACCACGTCTTCCTTTAACATCCCTAAGGAATGGCTCGGTCATGTTCCTGAACATTGCTCTCGTAAACTCATCGTTAAGCTCAAAGAGTTGGAATTTAGATGCTGTAGAGATTGCTTTTTCAAGAACCACAAACAGCCTACGAACGTTAATACGATCAAAGGCAGACGGTTTGCTCTGCGCAGTCTTATCACCAAATAGTAGAATCCCTTGACCAGGCTCTGAAATAATTGGGTTAACACCCGCTTTATAAAGCGTGTCTCTTTCTCCTTTATTTGGGTTCCACTTAAGCTTGGTTACTCCAAGAAGATTCCCTCGGTTATAACCAGCTGGTGAGAACCAAGGATCGTTAGTATCGTCAGTCCTTGCACAAAGGCCAGCAATGTGACCGTTTGCAGGAATATAACGGAAAGTATCATTGTACTTGTTATACACATAAACTGCAGAGGAATCTTGCACAATATAGGAACTATTGTAATTTACGTCGCCAGTTACATCGGTTACGGCATCAGCTGTTGTATCTGGTGATACAAATCCGACACAATCTTTACGTTTATTACCTGCAATGTCAATCACTTTGTTATGAATTGCAGTATCGCCGTTGAATCCTTCAGCAAACAAAAGATTGATATCAATTGCTTCTGGGTTTTCAAACTCTCCCAAAGCTGCTGTAACATTACTTGTTTTCAATGCGTCACCTGCGGATGATCCGTCAGATCCTTTAACCAAAGAATAATCAATCGCAAGACTAGATGATAATGCGGCAGCATTAAACTTTTTACCAGCTGAAGCAGCATTTCCAGGAGCTGCGTGTGCCGACCCGCTAAACTCTGCAGCAAGTGCTGCTTCATTAATAAATACATATTTAGAATCGCGATTTATAACCGTTTTATAGTAGTTTGAACCGCCATCTTTAACAGCATCTGAGTACAAGGAAAGTCCTTCATAAACTTCTAAGACCGTACCTTGAACACCACTGAATACTCCATCTGCGTCAACAACTATGATATGGACTTCGTCTTTAACATCAATATCTGTGCCTGTATACCCGAGAGAGGTATTCGTTGCTGCCCAAGCAGTTGTTGAGGCCAGTGAATTGACGTTATTATTTAAAGTAGTATCAGTGAAACTGCCTTGTGCACTTCCTGATCCAACAAGCGCCGTCGCGAGATGTAATTTAAGACTATTGCCTGCAGTTCCTGGACAACGAGCATGAACAATACCGGGTTTAGCTCCGAAAGTTGCTCCTGCAAAATCATCTTCCTTCTTAATGATGGTTACTGTTGTATCTGCACCGTGTTTAGATCCAGCCGCGTTTGTTGCGGCGCCTGAACACGCTCGTGAAATACGAAGTGTATTGCTGTATTTTAAAAAGCTCGCGGCCTGTAGAAATGAAGTATAGTTATCGTACTGACCACCAGTGGTTGTATCCACCGGAACTCCGTATTCGTTAATTAGTTCCTTCTCAGAAGATACTAATTTTACTTCTCCTACAGGACCCCAGCTGAAGTGACCTGCAAACGCACCGATCGATGTCGATACTGCGGGGATCACATTTGTCAAGTCTATTTCCTTGACCTCTACTCCTGGTGATACCTGAAATGCCATTTTAGTTTTTTCCTTTCAATATGTTATTAATAAGTTTATTCATTACAAGATAGTTTCAATAATTCTATTTATACAACAATGAGTTTACAGATCGTGCCACGCTTTAACTTCATTAACTAATTCTTCGTGTTTATTTCCAGTATCTGTAGAATTGGTTATAATTCCAAATGGAGGAACGTCATTTTCAATCTGCTCCATCTTTTCTTTAAATAACATTTCTTTCAAATCAACAGCTGATATATCACCAAATGCTTCTGATGATACGAACCAAGCAAACATAACTAAATTCATTACTAAGTCGTCATGGTTACCAGAACTAGCTTCATAAGAACTTCCCTTTACCTCAAACGTTGAAAGCTCCAATATTGTGTGTTCGTCAATAATATTAAGCTTACCCAATTCGATTAAATCTTTTAAATTAGAGCATCCAATCCGTTTGATTCTTTTTGTCATCATTACACCAATGCCATTTTTACGAACGCTAGATTCCACAAACATATTTTCATATTCATGCTCATAATAAACATCATTACACACAACCATTCCCGCATCGTTATTTTCAATAATGACTAATGCTTCGTTATATTCTCTCGCTACTCTTACAATAATATCTCCTAAAATCATAGGGGATATCATATTATCTCTAAATGTAGCAACCTGCCTAAATTTTCCGAATGTTGAATCAATGACAGTGATAGTCGAATAATCTTGCCCACGGCCTTTTGAAACATCAACTGTCATTACGTACTGATGATCTTCTTGTGGATCTTCGTAATATTTTACTCCTCTATGGCGCCTTTCAGGTGAATGCATTTGTAAACCTAAAAGAGTATTAGATGAAATAAGAGTATTTGACGTTCCAATAAAGCTGTTACCAAACTCTTGATCAAACTGAAGTTCTGATGTATTCGCAATAGTCATTGCTTTCCATACCTCATCTCGCCCAGGAACATCCCACCAATCTACTCTAAATGGTGTAAATTCGTTCTTCTTTTTCTGTGCACCTTCCCACAATCCGCAGAATATATTACCAATACCGTTTGCAGTAGATGTAATAATAACCTTTGTTTCTTTACCAGCAGAAACCACGGGGTAAGTTGAAGTATAAAATTCACTGGCATTCTCAACAAAAGCAAACTCATCAAGGAAAAGAAGGTTTACCGAAAGTCCTCGAATAGAACTAGCTGATGTAGCTGCAGCGATAATCTTTGAATTATTCGAAAACTCAATGGATCCTTTATTAAGAGCTTTGCATCCTGGTTGTAGGAAAAATGGAAGATTCTCAAGTGCAAGAGTAATGCGGCTTAGCATTTCTCTGGCTGTAGATCCTTTGTTAGCAAGTATAGTAACTGTCTTTTCTGAATTAAAAAGAACATACCATAGAATGTAGATCACCGATGAAATGGATTTTCCAGACTGCCGGCATGCAAGAACTATATTAAAACGATTATCATTAAACTGTTTGAACATCTTCTTTTGATATTCATAAGGTTTAAATGGAACTAATCCATCGTCAAGCGATATAACCTTTACATATTTTTCAGCAAAGTATATAGGATCATTCATGCATTTAACATACTCTTCAACTTCTTCAGCTGAAAATGATGTCTGCAAACCATCCTTTTTCACAAGCGGGTTACCCATGTAACCGCCATTACCATTTACTAAACTCTCAGACATCTATAGATTCTTCATCATCATTATTTTTTTTAAGATATTTTTGCAATTCTGTAGTTGATCCAACGAAGATAGAATTGTTTGTCGTTGTACTTGAAGGACCACTCTTTTCCTGTGTAATATCTTTCCGCGTCTTTTGTAGTTTAACAAGATCTTGCGACATCTCACTTGTGTGTTTTATCATTGTAGATAGAACCTCAAAAGCTCTAGGATGTTCTGAATCTGAAGCGAGTGCCATCATGTGATTAATGGCTTCACAAGATTGATCAATCAAAGACTTCATCTTGTCTCGAGAATACTCGATATCAGTCTCTGTGTCATTTACAATCTGAGAGCTTGAAACTTCTATTTGCGGAATTTCCGTTATTTCAAGCTTTTCTTCAATGTCTTCATTATTTTCATCTTCACGATCCATGATCAAAACCAAATGTGGTTGTTATAGTATCAGTGTCATCCAACGGAGCACTATCACTATTTGCTACTGCAACCCGAATATTTTCATTATTAACACCGTACGGATTAGTTGTTTTTAAAGCAGTGTTGACATCATCAAATAAGAATGTATCGACAGTTCTTATTAGTCCCTGTTTATTAACTCCGCCAGCAAACTTTACTTTCATGCTAAAATCAAGAGTGTATAAGATAGTTCTCCTAGTTTCAAAATCGCCTTCGTAATCATCGTTAAGAGAAAGAGAGTTCAATATAATAGGAACATCAGTCGTCGTGTTAGCTCCTTCAAGGTCTTTTATGCTTACAGTGTATTCGGGAGAAAAAGTAGGTAAAATTTGTTCTACTATTTGTAATGCTTCATCTTGATTAAGAGCATATACATTTAGCTGCATTCCTATAATATAAGGAACACTTTGATATAATGTATTAACATTATTCTTATCTCCTTCAATAGGAATAAACTTTTTATTAAAGCGGCTTAACTTACTTTCGTTATCATACTCCATCGAAGTTATTTCAAAACTTATTCGCGGGAGTTTAATCGCTATTGTTTCTGCGGTTGAACCTGATGTGTCAGATTGAATGCGAGCCAAAAACTTTTTCCTTGGTCCGTATGCGACAGGAACTTTTTCTTCTGTAGCTCCCGGCCTTAAAATTTTAATGTTATTAAACAGAGTGCCAAAGACAGCTACTGACTTGCGTACTGTTTTATTGTAAAAGTGTGTTCCGCTTAACATGTCTTATGTTGTTATATTTGGCATTCCGAATGGATTGCTTTTAGTAAAATCAATAAATGAATTTCCTTCTGTTTCGAAATCTGTATTGTCCGCGTAAGGATCATTGTCATCAATTGTGCTAAAAGAATCAATTGATGTAATTGAATAAGAAGGATTAGGTGAGTTTTCTGATCCTGTCACATTTCCCCAGCTTCCTGCAGTCTTAACAAATCCCTTATTGCTATTGTCACTAGCCCTTTGATTAACAACGTCAATATAGTTAGTTCCAACAGCAGCAACTTCTCCAGTAATCGTAGTTGTGCTATCAGTTTGTTTAGCATCTTCACCAACAGCAAATGTACCACTACCACTTCCTAAGTTCAAACGTGTACGTGTAGCGAAATTTAGCTCAAATTTATCTACCTCTGAAACACCAGTATCAAGCTCTTGATTGTTGTACTCAAACTGCTGACAAGAAAGTTTAAATGTAGGAATGTTCTGCAGCTGATAAAACGGTGTCTCGTCTTCTACATAATTAATCTCGAATAAACCATTAACAAGAGGGAAAAATATTAAATCCCCTTCTTGTGGTCTAACTTCTGTAGGATCTTGAAACCTCGAAACTAGCTGTTCCCATCTCCTATTTGATACGATAAGATTTACACTATCTCGTATTTCTACACCAAACTTCGAAAGTAAATCTCCTTCTCCACCAAAGCCATCAGTGTTTTCAACATACATTTCAATCTGGTATGCTTCACCAAATTTAGACAACGCATCCTCGTTAAATATAGAATCGGTATTTACAATACTCCTAGGAATATAAAAAACGTCATGGCCATAAATCTTAAGAGCCTCTATAGTAATGTCTTCATAGAGCCTCTTTTCAGCAGTTGCCCCTTGACTAAAATATACGTTCCTTGGCATCTTATCCTATAAAATCTAGTGGTGGTAATTCGTGTTCGAGACGAATCTTTTCTTCAAGCTTTTCGATATCAGTAATAGCATCATCGTAAATAGCTCGGCCATTCATTGTAACACCACCTGGCAAAACCATACCTTCAAATTTAATAAGATTTAATCCCCATTGCCGTTTAACAAGAGCAGTCACGTACTTTTTAAGAAACATATCGTTGTATACTGCAACAAAAGTTTCTGGATCGACTGAACTGTATCCATCAAACACAACATAGTTTCCCACTCCAAGATCTTTTAAAGTATCTGTGTGAAAGTTTACTCTGCCTTTATGACGGCTATATTGAATCATTTCATAAACGCCATTTACGTTCCGGTCAATCAGCGAAAGATATTGTTTAGTTAACTCATAGTTAACGATACCACCAAATGAACCATTTAAATCAAATATGTCATTTAAGTGTAATTGGTAGTCGACAGAAAAAAGGGATGTTCCAGAATTACTATTGTCTATATTGAATACGTTATTAATCGATAGAATATTCGCTCCAGATGCTAGAGAAATATATCCGTTATCAATATCAGTTTGTGTCACTTGATGCTTAAGAAGATTGCGCACTACTGCATCACTGTGAAATTCTTGATAAAACTGAATAGCTTCGTCGACTCGATCTTCAATTTGATCATCATCAACGTTTATTTCGATAACAGGATGGCCTAATGCCCTCAAGCAATAATCGATAAGTTTTTGTCTTGTATTTGGTATAGCCATATTGTCTATTTATACTATTTTAACAATAGCGATTGACAAAACATTAAGTGTTTATTCTGAAACACCCCTTAATTAAAATAGGTTATTTCTTAGTCTTTTCTTCTTCAACAGGAGTCAATTGGTCTTTAGCTTGCTCTTGAAGCTTATTGACAATAACAGTCGCAGCTTCAGCAACCTGAAGGCCTTGTGATTTGACTGCTAAGTCGATAAGTTGAAAAAGCGCATTTACCTCTTTTTCCTGCAATGATAGTTTAATTTCATTCATAATTTTTAATAGTGTTTTAATTGTGTAAGGCACATCACGTGCTGTTCATAATTTATTTATCTAATTCTCATTCCTCCGATTCTTTTTGTTTTAAATCGTAATAAGCTTCAATAGCTGGAATCGCATCAAAGATAGCTTGCATCGCATCAGCAGCTTTTGGAACATCATTTACCACATCCCACAATTTTAATTGCATACCCTTAGCCAAATCTCTATCCGGATCTTCATCTGAATCTGCATCATAAGGAACTAATTGAATAAACAAATGTCCCTTTGAATCATTAACAGCATCAATATTCATTTGAGAAATCCACGTATGGGGCAACGTCTTTTTTGATTTTGCTGGTATTACCACTGGAGTATCTTTTGTAATTGGCATAGTTTTGTTTTGTTTGGTTAAAAAAATTGTTTAGCCCACTCTCCAGACACTACCGTCTGAATACATTGGGCAAAAGTGCGTTCCTGATCCGACGGTTTGTAAACCATGAGCAGAACTTAAGGCGTAGGAAGAATCACTAACGAAGGCTCGTTGACCTGCTGGCGAAGCTGACGGCAGCGTAGACACGGTGTAAACTTTGTGTTTTATTGGCCCATCAACATCAAGCGTTACAGCAGGATTATTCGTGCCAACTCCTAACTTAGTGTTAATAAAATAGCTTGAGTTTTTCCTCACAGCTAAAACTTCAGTACCTCCTCCTACAGAGGTACTCCCGTATCGACAGGTTAGTATTGTTTGTATGCTATTAGATTGAGCTGCTTGAACCCATAAAGTTCCACTCGTGCTGTTCCTAGTAATTAGGCTGTAATCAGTGTTACTCGTATCAGTTCTAAATGCGTTAGCAGTAGCGGTTCCCGTAACGTCGATACCAGAAGTATTAACCCTAAATCTTTCTGATCCGTTTACTACCGATCTAAAGTAAGAGTTGTTTGACCATTGTACATAATCATTACTATCGTAACCAATGTAGCTAATACTATCTCTAAGATCAGTCTCTAGTAGGAATTGAGTTCCGCTTAGATCTAAACCTCTACCTGCTGAGTAAGTAGTGTTAGTGTC